>Ga0209532_1000856_pt1 | contig 25202 bp, 24 predicted proteins | sample COG_02_FD_184746 | JGI IMG/M metagenome (GOLD analysis project Ga0209532, IMG submission 184746) | Pelagic Microbial community sample from North Sea - COGITO 998_met_02 (SPAdes) (version 2) | ecosystem: Environmental > Aquatic > Marine > Neritic zone/Coastal water | place: Helgoland, sampling... | reverse complement strand
AAATATGTACTCAAGCAAACTACCACAGAAGCACGTGCCATGATCACTTATATACAGTACAAGATGGACATCAACACCCTCCACAGATTAGAGGAGGACAAAGACATCAAAATGAATGATATCGCCCGCGTCAAGATTCGCTCCACAAAGCCCATCTTCGCAGACGAATATAATCAAAACCGTGTCACTGGATCTTTGATTCTAGTGGATGAAGCCACCAATGAGACGGTTGCTGCGGGGATGATTAGGTAAGAATCAAAAACATATTCCTCTAAAAATGTAGACTTACCCTTTTTCATTTTGCTTCCTTCTTTTCTAAGTTAACGATTTTTAATTTTTAACCGTTACTGTTTAATGGGAAGCCTTCATTTATTGAGAGGAGGTCAAATACAAGAGTTATAAATTTTTCGCTTCTTCCAATTCTTTGGGCTCAGAAAATTTTTCATATCCAAATATCTTTTTAACTATTACCAAAATAGTTCGCCCAATTATTTGCACATCATAGAAAAATGTCTTGTTCCGAACATAAACCACGTCCAATTTAAGTTTGATAGGCAATACGAATTCAAGGTAATTGTTTTCCGAATCAGATTCATCTATCATACCTTCCAAATGTGTAAAATTATAGATACTACCGGGACTAGCAAGTCCTGGTAGTACGCTTAGTGTTTCCAACATGAGATTATTATAGGCATCTTTGACAATAGATTCGTCTTCAGGCCGTGGACCAATTATAGCCATTTCACCTTTTAAGATGTTTATTAATTGAGGTAATTCATCAATTTTTAAGAGTCTTATAATTTTACCCCACCAAAAAATGCGAGAATCATTTTTACTCGTGATTCTTGAGCCTACGATTTTACTCTGAGTTCGCATTGAACGAAACTTGATAAGTTTAAAAGGCTTCTCATCCTTACCTACGCGAACTGTAGTGTAAAATATGGGGCCGTTATCAGTTAAAAGTATCCCGATTGCCGTCATTATAAGTATAGGACTTAGAATTAGCAATGCGACTAAAGCTATGATTTTGTTAACCCAATTTGCCATTTCGTAAAACTCTTCGTACGGTCATGAAAGCTTCTGCAGCCTCCAAACAACAATGATTACCATGGGCATAAGCTTTGTAGCGAAGTGCTTTTAAGCTTCGTGGATGAGGATAATCACGAAGTTCACTTTCGTATTCAGACATAGCTTTGATTTTCGTCTCTAGTGTATGAGAAACATCTATATAAGTGTCAGGCACAAATGATCGAGGGAATCCCCATTCGGTTGATGAAGCCGTGTCGAATGCATATACGGCTTCAATATATTCTTCCGTTGGTCTTGTCGCCACTAAAATTGCTTCGAATAGAATTTTATGATCCCGATTTACATCTCCACCATATTGGCAATAGACTATTTTTGGCTTTACTTCTCGCACTATTTCTAAAATGCGATCAATTATATCAGTCAAAACGATAGTCTCTAATTTTTGATCCGGAAATTGTAGAGAACGTACATCAGAAACACCAAGGACTTTGGCGGCCTTAAAGATCTGACTCTGGTGAAGAGTATTAGCTTCGTTGTAGCGTAATGAATCACCCTCACAAACAATCACGGAAGTAACATGATCACCATTGATAACGTGTTGAGCGACCGTAGCTCCACAACCCAATAATTCATCGTCAGGATGTGCTGCAATTACCAATACATTTTGTTTCATCATAAAAATTGTATTCCTTTAGGATATTTATTAATTATTGAAGGGCCATGGAAGAGTTCTCCGTTTTCCTCTATTTCATTTATAATTATTACGCCGCTTCCACAAGCAACAGCAATACCGCACGACGCAGGTGATGGGCTGTAAACTGCGTCAATAACCTTTCCAGGTAAGCCATAAGATGAAAGTTGCAACAAAGAGGCCTTCCAAATGATAAGCTTTTTGTTATTATGTGAGGTGAAAGCACCGGGATAGGGCCGGGTAAGAGCTCTAATGAAATTATACACTTTGAGGGAGGCTTGATCAAAATCAATTCTACCGTCTTCGGGTCGTCTTCTAGGTAATAAGGGTTCGTCTGTTTCCAATTGAGGTTCTCCCAACTTTTCCCCTACTTGTATCTTGTTTAATGAGCGTGTTAACATCTCTGCGTTTGTTGCTGCAACCTTTAAATAGAGAGACTCACACGTGTCAAAAGGAGTTATTTCAAAGTGCATTTGATCAACAATCTCACCAGTATCAACTCCTGGGCTTAACCACATCAATGTATTACCAGTGCGGGTTAGGCCATTTATTAATGCCCAATTAATAGGTGCAGAGCCTCGATATGAGGGTAGAAGTGAAGCATGAGCACCGAGCGTGCCTATTTTCGGGATAGATAATACTTGATCACTCAAAATCTGACTCCAACCTAAAACTATCAGAAGATCTGGAGCATAGCTTTTCAAAAGTTGGATACTTTCGCTATTGTTTATGTGCTTTACTTCATGATAAGAAATTCCGTATGATTTAGCAAGTTTGTAATAATCAATAACACCGCTTCGCTTGGACAATGACTCCGGCTCCAAGGTAATACAAGCGGCTACGTCATATTTAGATACAACGGCATTTAGAGCCTTGATACCCTCCATATGAAATCCAATCCAAACAATTTTCATTGAGCGTGATTTTTCTCTAACTGGTTATGAGCCTCAATAACGGTCGTTGCTACATAGTCGACTTGATCATCAGTTAACTGCGGGTACACAGGTAAACTAATTTCCTCTTTGTAAAGCGCCAAGGCTTTAGAGTAGTCTTTAATAATGCAATCAGAGGAATTTTTAAAATAGGTTAATTCTGGTAATGGTTTGAAATGAACATTTAAAGAAACCCCTTTGTCAGATGCGATTTCAATTATTTGATTTCGATAAGATAGACCCTCTCTTATTCTTAAATTATAAATATGATATGAAGGCTGCATCGCATCATGAAATATAGGGACAACAAACCTACTGTCAGAGGAGAAGTGCAAATTATAGCGTTCAAAAACCCTCGCTCGTTCATCGAGCAGCTTGTCGTATTGCTTTAATTGACCCAGCGCCAACGCAGCGTTTAAATCGGGTAAATTACACTTCATTCCTTTTTCAACAATATCGTACTCCCACGATGCCCTGCCTTGTGTTTTAGTAAATGCATCTTTGGTTTGTCCGTTGAGCGCATACCTTCTTAGTAGTGGATAAAGTCCTTTATTGTCGAAAGGACTAGGAAGATTCAAACATATTATTCCACCTTCTGCCGAAGTTATATTTTTTACTGCATGCAAGGAAAAAATTGTAACATCTGCTAGCATACCGGATTCTAACCCATTCATTTGAGCCCCTAACGAATGTGCTGCATCCGAAACAATTAGAATGCGACCTAATTCCCTTTCGTTCTCATGAGCAGGTTTAAAAAGTTTTTTAATCTCAGGTTCTTCAACTAATTTAAAAATTTCTTCATATCCAGCCAAACTGCCGCCCACATCCACAGGGATTATAACTTTTGTTCTAATGCTAATTGCTTCCTTAATAGACAATGGATCAATAGTGAAGTCGTCTTTAACGTCTACCATTACCGGCGTTCCGCCTGCATGTAATACAGACAAAGCCGTCGCTGCATAAGTGTATGAGGGTATGATCACTTCATCGCCCTCTTTCAATCCCCACCACTTTAAGAACATAATCATTCCAGAAGTCCAGGAATTAATGCCTAATGCAGCTTCAGCTCCAGTTCGACTACAAATTAACTCTTCTAACTCTTGAGTTTTTGGGCCTGTGGTTATCCAACCAGAGTCCAAAACTCCTAGAACTTCGTCTTTTACCAATTTATCTATATACGGTGGTGAAAAGGGTATTTTCATAATTCCATTTTTTTAATATTGAAATATGAACAAATCTAATTATTCAAAGCTCTCATCGAGATATATAAGAGTGGTTTTATTATAACGAGTGCCCTCTATACCTCTAAAAGCAATTTGTCTGTAGTGAGACTCGAACCTTAACTTTAAGAAAAGTTTTTTTATACGTTACCAATAATTTACGCATTATATGTCATTTGACCTTTCAGTAAGTTAGGAATGTTCTAGACCTTTTGTAGACTTACTCTTTCGGCACGTGGGCCAATTAATGAAGACCAATGCAAAATAGTTATTTCCATGAAAGTCATTTTCTACTCTCTTGAGCCCGAAATATTCCAATAATAAACAATAAAAAAGTAGAAAATCATAGGACAATATGTCCCTAGGAGATTTGCGCCAGTGCTCCGGTAATTATGCCGAGATCTCATTAGTAAGGAACGTATTCTATTGACAAAAAAAAATTACCTAATTAGATATTCAGGGAAGTCTACATTTCCCGATTGATTCTTTCAACTGTTGAACCAATAATGCTATTTATTTTATTCAATTGTTCCTCGCTAAATTTTTCCAGAGATTTACCTATATTCTCATGTGAGATTCTCGAATATTCGACGTCTTCAATATTAAACTCTCTGTTGATAAAGTTTAAAGCCTTAGATAACACTAGTTTTGGGTTTTCTACCATTTCTTCATAACGAACGATTAGAAGATTTTGTGAGGGAACTAAATCTTTCGTATTGAGCATACTTTCAATGCAATAACACCACTGTTGAGACACTATAGACTCAAGGCTTCGATCGAGTTCCGTATTTACCATATTTGGTGTATTAACACCCCAATAATAATTACTGCTCTCTCTATGCATTGTTCTTTTAACAAACTCAAAACCATATTTGATCAAGATTCTGAGTGGTATAACTTTCGCTTTTTTAAGCAAATATCCTTTATTATTTGGCGCTTTCCATTGACGCATTACAGATTCTATAACATCCAAGCCATTCCTGTGTAGGAATATAAATCTGGCATTTGGAAAATTCTTTAGGATATAGGGAACTCGCAATGAATTACTTACAGTTTTTTCAATCAAGTAATGGTCATCCGAAACCTTAAATCTATTAAGATAATCCTTAATGAATTTCTCAGAACGAAGATTGTAATTTTCAATTTTCAACTCATCATGGGGAACAGCTTCATTACAAAACTTCCAAATAAAATTAATGTCAAAAGGAACTCTGTCAATCTTTGGATGAGTAGCTATAACATCACGTAAGATCTTAGTTCCAGACCTTGCTGGGCCAATTAAAAATACATAATTGTCTGTTCTCATTTAAAAGCAATTACTTTTTTCCATTTTCTATAGGCATAATCTTCACCAAAAATGAGTTCAGTCTCTGCCTGAATCTTATCACGGTTAAACTCACCTTTCATAGTCTCTTTTATACATTTTCGCAATTCATATTCTCCCTGAAAGGAATAATTGCACCCCCATTGATTTCCGTCAATCATTTCGTTCAAATCACTTTTCTTTTTAGAAAACGACAAAACAGGCAGGCCATTTAAAAGGTAAGATATTATCTTGCTTGGAAAAGCAACCTCGTCTATACCCTCTATGACTGGGGCAATGCCCGCGTGGCACAAGTTATAAATTCCTTTCAATCTGCTTTGATCAATGTAACCTGTAAACAGAAAGCCGGGACCGCTAAACTCTTTTGATAACCTTTGCCTATCTACACCTTCTCCAATGATTAAAAACCCAAAATTAATTTCATCTTGGACCTCTTTTACCGCTCTGCAAATTCTCTCCAAATTCTGAAATACCCCAATATTACCAGCAAAAAGCAAAATTTTATCATGCATAGCTTTAAAGTCCTCAATTTGGGCAGGAACCAATTTAAGATTCTCTTCCTTAGGTGTTGAATTAAAACTAAAATTATTGATGACTACCACTTTGCTGGGATCTATGTTTCTATTTTCAACTATATTTTGTTTCATGTCATTGCTTAATACTACAATCCTCGTAGCTCTTCTCATTATCTTAATGTCAATATGAAGAGCTATTCGTTGGAAAAAAGTTGGTTTCTCCTTTCCCAGAATTACAATGTCCGGATAGATATCCTGACAATGATATATATATTGAACACCTGTCACTCTAGCCGCAATATGTACTGCCCCGGCAACAAGTATTGGTGGCGTGGTCGCCACCTGCACCAAATCGTATTTTTTCCTTCCATTAATAGCAATATGCAAAAAGACCTTCAAAGCAAAAAGCAAGGAATTAATCAACCTAAGCAAGAAGCTCCTATTTGGTTCTGGTAAAAGCCTATACCTAGTAATCTGATAACCCTCAAACTTCTCACTTCTCTTAACACCAACAGTACTACTACCATAATAGGAGGGCATTGTGGACAAAACGTAAACCTTTTCAAGATAGGTAGAATGAAAAGCAGCTAATTTCCGTAAGAGCTGGGCATAAGTGGGAGTATCAGGATAAAAGTACCTGTGCACGATAAGTAATCTAGTATTCAATTGTTCTTTTGCCATACTACACGGTTGATATAGTCTGTATAGGAAATAATTATTCGAACTACTTTCTCACTTACATTAGGCATACTATAATCGACCACCTGCCTTAACTCTCTTTTCGATATGTCTTGTCTAATAACTTGAGCAAGTCCATGCATAATTCTCTCCGGATTTAACCCAACCATCATAACAGAGGCTTCCTCCATCGCCTCCGGGCGTTCATGAGCCTCGCGAATATTAAGAGCACGGAAATTTAAGATTGAAGACTCTTCCGAAATAGTACCGCTGTCCGATAATACTGCCTTGGCATTTACCTGTAAGGCATTATAATCTGAGAATCCCATCGGTTTTTGCCACTGAATAAGACTATTCAAGCTAATATCCGATTGCTTACTTTCCTTTAGTTGCTCCAAGCGTATGCGGGTGCGCGGATGGGTTGAAACTATGATCGGTAACTGGTATTCCTCCGCGAGAATATTTAGAGTTTCCAAGAGGTTTAAGAAGTTTCGATCTGAGGATATATTTTCTTCCCTATGTGCCGAAACGAGGAAGTATTGCTTCTTCTCCAGATTCAATTTATTAAGAATATCAGATGCCGCAATTTTATCTTTATAAGCGTTGAGGACCTCAAACATTGGAGATCCTGTTTTAATAATACGATCGGGAGATAAACCTTCGCGTAGTAAGTATTCGCGGGCTATTGAAGAATAAGTCAGGTTAATATCCGCGATGTGGTCAACAATTTTTCGATTTGTTTCTTCCGGAACCCTTTGATCGAAGCAACGATTACCTGCTTCCATATGGAAGATAGGAATCTTACGCTTCTTGGCCGGAATAGCACATAAGCAGGAATTGGTATCGCCTAAGACCAAAAATGCATCAGGCTGTTCCTTCTCCAAAATTGGATCAATGGCAATTAAAATCTTACCTACCGTTTCGGTGGCATTGGCACCAGCTGCATTCAAGAAATGATTTGGCTTCCTTACTCCTAAATCTTCATAAAACACCTCGTTAAGCTCATAATCATAATTCTGTCCGGTGTGAATAGTAATCTGTTCTATCGCGGGACTTTCATCAAGAGCATGCATAACTCTAGATAATCGAATAATCTCAGGACGCGTACCTACGACGGTTAAAACCTTTAACTTCTTCATTTTGATTTTACTATATTATCAATCTAGTTCAACTTTCTCAAACCAGGTATCAGGATCATCTGGGTTATAAGGCTCATTAATCCAGAATACTGTTATTAATTCTTCCTGTCCAATATTTTTAATGTTGTGCGTATACCATATGGGCATATCAACAAAAGATGGATTGTCACCATCTAATTCAAAATCCAAAACTTCATTGGTTCCAATTCTGCGTAACTGAATTCTCGCCTTACCTTGAATTACTGCAAATCGCTCAATCTTACGTGTATGGAAATGTTCGCCTCTGGTAACCCCGGTGCGAGTGGTTGAAAAAGAGGTTTGACCGGATATTCCAGCTCGCAATAATTCTACAAAATGCCCTCGATTATCGCTATGCTTGGTAAAATGCCGTGGGAAATAGTCCTTCTTGGGCATATAACAGCGGTAGGTATTGAAGAGATTATGCTCAAATTTAGAGTTGATTTGTGGTATTTCTCCACACTCCTGATATACCTCACGATAGCCTTGAAGTAAAGCTAATATTTCAGAAACCTTCGACTCGGAGCTATGATTCACGAGCAGTTCAGGCTCATTTACAGACTCATTGATATTCTTTACAATTTCAGACACCAATTCCCCAACATAAATAAACTTTAGATTACCATCAACATCAATGCGAGGCACATCATCAAGCGCTACCTGATGACAGAAAGTAGCCACTACCGAATTATAAAAGGGCTGGCCGAAGGGACCAAAAACATTGGGAATTATCATACCAGTAAAAAGCGCTCCTGAACGCTTAGCCCAATCAGCCAATGCCTGGCGTGCTTCTCGCTTTGATTTCCCGTAAATATTGTCTTTCTCTTCCTGAGTAGATGAAGATATCAATACATGAGGACGACTTTCCGTGCGCTCTAAGGCTTCGATAAGCTTTTGAGTTAAGCCGGTATTCATTCGATAGATCTCCTCAGGATCATTATGGCGATTTAGGGCGGCCAAATGTACAATTACATCACACTTTGCCACAAAGTCATCCATTCCTTTAGGATTATCAAAATACCCTCTGTCAAAAGAAACTAAGTCAAATTGCTCTTTATCTAAGCTAAGGGTTCGACTCAGGTGATAACCAACGAAACCATTTTGTCCTGTAATTCCAATTTTTTTCATGGTAAAATATTGTTGCTAGAAGTAGATTAGTTTGAATTGAGACTTTATTCCCTAGGGATATCTGTAAGATCTACTCGGTAATCGTCAGACTTGGATTGCTCCAAGGTAGCATCGGAAAAAACCAATAAAAGACCGCCCTTTTCTAATGACTCAAAACCATTGTACATTCCCATTGGGATGCTTAGCACTTCTGGTTGAGCGTCTAATAACTCATAATCGCCCAGCAGTTCTTGTGTTTCCAAAGACCTTAGCTTAACCCAAAAACGACCTGTAATGAAATGGAACCTCTTGCTTTCCAGTTTATGCCCTTGCCACGCTCGCTGTGCTCCTAATTCCGGATGAATGCTATAAAAACGCTTGACTTGCGACATGTCAAAGTCATTGATAAAGGAAAAAGATCCACGCGAATCAATAATATGTCGATTACCTTTTATTATCATCTCTTATTTATCGAATGCTCTCTGGATTGCTAAACTCCTTTTTCCCTATACAAGAAAATCTTCCACTTCCTCCCCAAAAAGCTCTTTTCGAACATATGCCAGCTTCTTCACCAAACTCTTTACGCCTTCCACGTCCAATTGATTGGTGTTATGGGAGTGATAATCTTCGATTTCTGAAATATTAGCTTCCCCTTTCGAGAAATACAAAGCATAATTCAAATTACGGTTATCGGCAGGAATTCGGTAAAAGTCACCCATATCCTCCGCTTTAATCATTTCTTCTCGAGTACAAAGCGTTTCGTAGAGTTTCTCTCCATGGCGGGTTCCGATAACTTTTATTCCATTATCCTGACCCGATAGTTCTTTCATGGCTTGGGCCAAATCACCTATGGTCGAAGCCGGTGCTTTATTTACAAACAGGTCTCCAGAGTTCCCATGCTCAAATGCAAACAGTACCAGATCGACAGCATCATCCAAGTTCATCAAGAAACGAGTCATATTAGGATCCGTAACCGTTAATGCTTGATTCGATTTCAACTGATTAACAAACAAAGGAATTACTGAACCTCTAGAAGCCATTACATTTCCGTAGCGAGTTAAGCAAACAGTAGTATCCTTCAGGTTTCGACTTTCCGCAATCGCCAATTTTTCCATCATTGCCTTGGAAATTCCCATCGCATTAATAGGATAGGCTGCTTTATCGGTGCTCAAACAAATAACCTTTTGCACGGAATTCATTCCAGCAGCTCGTATGACGTTATGGGTTCCCTCTATGTTGGTTTTAACAGCTTGCATTGGAAAGAACTCACAAGATGGCACTTGCTTTAAGGCAGCAGCATGAAAAATATAATCAACCCCTCTTGTGGCAGGCTCTACACTCACGAAATCGCGAACATCACCAATGTAAAAACGAAGTTTATCAGACTTTAGACGATTACGAATATCATCTTGCTTCTTTTCATCACGTGAGAATATCCGAATTTCTGAAAAGTGATCAGTAAACAAAAATCGCTGAAGAACGGCCTTACCAAATGAGCCAGTTCCTCCTGTTATTAACAAAACTTTATTCTTTATTTGATTCACATTCAAAATGGTTTAACGTTGTAAACTATATTCATTATCTTATTTTCATTCACACTTTAGTATAACGGCCCTGTATAAAGCACGTGGCCGATTGCGTGGTTTTTGAATTAGCTTGCGTTAAAATACTAAAACCACTCAAGCGAACAGCCATTTGTTTTATGCATTGTTGTGAGCTGTATCGAACTCTGCCACCCTCGAGTACATCCTAGCACATTTTCCGAACAGATCACGTAGCCCGCACGTAGCTAAAGCGCTCGAATTCTCCGAGAACATTTCGTAGCCACAATTTTCAGAGTTTTGTTGCCGATTTCGCGAGCATACTGTAGACTTACTCTAAAACATATGAGGTGTAATTCTAGAATCTTCCGCTAATCCCACATTCCTCCATTAATAAAACTTCTTTCTGAATAGCTTTGTGCTCTCATTAATTCAAGATGTCTTTTTCCTTCGAACTCACTAAATCTTCGACCTATTTCCTTCGCTGGTACTCCGCCTACAATTGTAAACGGAGCTACATCTTTAGTCACAACAGATCCTGCAGCTATTACAGCGCCATCGCCAATTGAAACACCCACCAATATTATAGCACGCGCTCCTACCCATACATCAATGCCGATTGATGTTGTTTTGTATCCTTCCCGCCCAGCAAATATCATTGGAACTCCACTCACATCAGTTCTGTGATCCCCACCGATTATCCAAACATTTGGAGCTAACATAGTATAATCTCCGATTGAAACATTTCTATAAATTCTCGCTCCGGAAGCAATAAAAACAAATTCACCTAAATTAAGGTCTTTCGATATAAGAGATCCTCGCTTTACCCTGCAAGTAGGTTTGATGCCATGATAACCGCGTAACTTGAGTAAAAAATACGCAAATCTATAGTATATTATCCTCAAAACTTCCATTGCGCTAGACTTTTAGTATATTCTTCAATTCGTTAATATGACGTACATCTATCAAATCACCAAACAAACTCGTTGGCGAAAATAAATCGTCCTTTATAAATACAAATGAGCCACGATATCCAAAATCATAATAAGCCGTAGAAAAAAGTGAGAAGAATGTATATTTATCCTTTTCAAAGCTCTGCAACTCTGAAAAACCATAACATTCAAGAATGTATTTTTTATGCTCTACAGTACTGTTCGGATGAAACTTCACGAAAACTTCGCCATCATGCTCACTTAAAATTGAGCACAATTTCTTGTAGAGACCATCCTCATATCCTCTTAATTTGGACTTTAAATCACCTTGATCTATTAAAACCAGTTTTGAACTCGCCAATTGAACATTATTTGTATTTGTAGGCAAATATGTAAACGAGCTATTTAATTCAAAATCCAATGAGTTTCTTAGAGCATAATACTTCCTTTGAACTTCGTTGATATGTATAATTTTGGTGTAACTACAGTAAGGCGAAAAGAATCCCATTCCGTGATTCACATTTATGAATTTAAATTTAGCGTCCCTAAACGTAACAACGTCTTGAATGCTCCATTCACTGCTTGTCAGCACCAATTCAACATCAGCGAACTCATTCATATGCTTCACACAAGCTCCTTGAATATACCTAAGATACAATTCATCATTGAAGCTAATCAATAACTTCAATAAATTTACAATAGAATACCTGTAGCCTGTTAACCTAAATTTATATCCTTTCTTAGATAATTTTCCTATCAACGAAATAACTCGACCGATCTTATTACCAAAAGGATATATATAACACTCAGTTATGGCATATTTTTCATGATTCTCAGATAAATTATATGCAGCCGTTTCCACCCATAGCCGCATTATCCTCCGTACCGAAGTTGATGTTTCTTTTACACTTAGAATACCTAAAAAGTAAAATAATCTATTTGCCAAGAACTGAATTAACAAAGTTGACCTACGAACTGTAATAAGGGAGCCTATTTCATAATTCACCACATAGTGATTAAGATTTAATTCAACAATGACATCTTGGTTAACTGTAACATTATGAATCGATTTCAAAGTTCCCATATTTCTGAAATGAACTACAGATACTAACAACTCAACGAACCGAGACTTCATGAATAAACTATTCGCGAATAACTCTTTATCAATTAACCTATAGGAGACATGTTTAGAAATTAAATCAACCGTTTCGAAATATTCATCACAGTTCCTCAACGCTGATAGAGGAATAAAATTGTGGAGATTATCTAGATCTACGACTACATTATTCTCTAATACACAATACATTGCCATAATTTCGAAAATGAAAGATGCCCGCTAAAGCCAAAAAATTCCAAAAAAAGTTCTCTACAAAGATGGTTTCACCTAAACCCAAGACCAAATAGAAGATAACCCCGCCTATCATCACAACTTTTATCTTAATCACCAATATCTTACGTATCGCTTGTATCACAGTGAAGATAATCGCAGTGAATGTGAAAACACCTCCAATACCAAGCTGAATGAAAACATCAAGAATCATATTATGTGCTGAGTGCCTAACGCCTAAACTGTGGGCGAACTCATATACGTTACGAGATCCATATCCTATACCCAATAGCGGGGATTTTCGCAATACCTCAGGCACCAAAATAGACCATATTTCAAAACGACCCGAGCCACCTGTTTCTTCAATGTCTTCTAAATAATACCTTTCTAATGTTTTCACACGCAAATCAGACGTTACATTCGGAGTAATCCTTACAAAAAGAAGGATACCCATTGTAATGTATATCCATGTTTTCAAATTTAACCTGGGCAAAACGATGTATATAATTGCTAGAACAAAAGCTACAAGACTTGTGCGCGATCCTGATAGAAAAATAAGTAATAATCCCCCCAACAATAAAGGCATCAAAGCTAAAATCTTATACTGCCTCAACTTAATCACGCCAAAAACGCTAAAAAACATCAACTGAGCAGTCATCATTCCAAAGCGATTGTAATTCAAGTCATCCATTACAGAAAATCGTGTAAAATCAAAAGACAGTAGGTCTCCGTAAAAAAAGGATAGGAAAATAATAGTACCAAGAACTATCATAGAAGTGACTGAAAGCTTTTGCAAAAAAATCATCACTGAATTACCATCCGTAAAACCAATACTAAACAGAAAAATGAAGCCAAAATTAAACAATAATTGCGCAATATCCCTAAAATGAACTGAATACGACCAAGCTATAGATGTTAAAGACAACAAGACAAACATAAAAATTGTTGTATAAAAGGACTTCCATTTCAATCTATATGATTCAAATAGTTTTCGGAATAACAGTAAGGCTAGAGGCAACATTATAACAATAGCATATCCAGATCTCCAGGGGAACGCAAAAAAAACATTTGACAGAGACGTTACAAAATAAAGTGCAGCTAGTGATGGAATATTAAAATTGAAAATTATTATCAAAGTGAAACTAACCATGAACATAGTCGGAACCTGAAAATATGCAGCTCCTACTACACCTAAAACGCTCAAATAGTAAATAACCTCCTTAAGCATTTAAGGAATAAAATTCTTTAAGCCGAAGCCCCACATTTTGGGGATTAAAGACCTCAAGTTGAGTTCTCATTTTTACTTGATCCCAATCTGTTTTAAGTAATTCAATAACGATATTCCGTATCGAATCGAGTGGCATTGTTCTTTCTATGCCTATAACACCATAAAGATTTTTAAAATCTTTGAATGCATCAAGATCGCTGTACATTAAAGTCGGTACACCCATATACAAAGCCTCGATTACGGATAAACCAAACCCCTCACTAAGACTAAAAACAATATTCAGCTTTGATTCACCAAATAAGGCCATAATTTCTGCACGAGTCAATTTACCGGTTAATACGAAGCCTTCCTTACTCATTGATGGCTTAAGTTCTCCATTAACAAATTCACCTGCAACAATGCAATTTATCATCAACGGGCGTAAATAAAAATCCCACAATCGATATAGCTGAATCTGGTTCTTACGTCTTGATAAATTACCTACGCAACAAACTCCTTCACGAAGATTATTATGTAAGGCGCTAATTTTTGCATTCATTAAATGAGCAGGCAATGGATTATATATGACTCTGGTATTAACAACTGAATAATGACGTTTCACTTTTATTATAACCCCTCTACTTACGGCTGACAGTGCACAAGTCCATTGGTTGACATATTGCATAAATTTATCCTCAATATCTCCATGTACCTTCATAACACCTACCTCACCTTTCAAAAAACCATGCAATGTTATGTGTGGCACCTCATGAAAACTAAAGTAGAAATATGGAATTGTATCGACAGAGGCACCGTGTAAAACTATTCGATCATAATTCTCTTGCTCTACCAAATTTTTGATAAATCCATATTGAATAGCTGAAAACATCAGCCTAATAGAAAGCTTAAAACTTTTTATATACAGCCACCGCAAGGACCACAAGGTAATTAAAACCTTCCTGAATGAAAAAGAATTCAAAATATCCCGATATGTTTTTCTAATAAATCTTAATCGGCCATCTTGAAATCCTTTTGTGAAATTACTTATTCCGATTACGTGAATATCTATATCATATAGTGACGCAGAATAACAGTGGTCATAAACCGCTTTGCCATAACCGGTGTAAGAACGATTATAATTGTCTTCCGTAGGATGAGTAACATGCGAAGCAATTACAAGGACTTTCACAATACCTGCCTTAAATTTTTCGCGAAGGAAAGCGAATTAAAAAGTGAAATGAAAAGCAACATCTCTATTGAATAGAACTCAACATCAAGCGCAACAAAAAGTGATAGCAAAAGTATGACAATATGTAAAATTAAAAACTCAATTCGATGAGACATTGATATTGTTGTCAAACCTACGTTAATCATTAAAGTAAAACACATTCCCAGCATTACTATCGTTGTCCAAATCAATGCATACTTAAGATTAACGATATACAAAAGGCTAGCAAAACCAATTAGATTTATTAACGCTCCAACAACAGAAATTTTGGACAGTATTGAAGTTCGATAATTTTTTAAAAATTCAGCTTCAACAAATCCATATACTGCACCAATTAATACAGGTTGAAATACTAATGGCGCATAAAGCTGGTACTCATCATACTTTTCACCAAGATAATATACGGCTAACTGTGGAGCGAATGCTATTAATACACAAGCTATCGTAGTTAGTAATTTATAGTAAAGCTTATACATTAAACGAAAGTCCTCTAGTTCAGAATCACCTCGAAGCCTAAATATGTGCCAAGCTGAAATGAAAAATTGCTGAAAGGTAGTTAAAAAGCTAGCAATTCTCAGCAGTCCGGAGTATCCCCCGGTCAAAGCTACACCTTCCAATGCACCAACTACATATCTTCCCCCGCTATTATTTCCCCACCAGGCAATTCTAGAAACCAGCAAAGGGACTGAGTATTTTCTTAAATCACGCCAAATTGACGTTTTCATAATTTTATATCCTTTTTTCAAAAATTTACTTCCTGCTTTCTTCAGGTCATCGATATTTACCCAGACTATTAAGGCATTTATTAACCATGACAGAACCATCATCCTTAATATGGCTATAAGCGATAGCTGGCTAAACCGATATAAGAACCATATCGAACCTATTTGCACCAAAACACTTAGACTACTTGAGATTGCTATTAAATGCATCTTATCACAACCTTTTGCAACTTGTAGAGTAAAGTTTAATAAAATCTGTACAGCTAAAAGTAAAATAGTCCATGCACCTATTTCATAGCCAGTAATGGCTAATCCAGAAGCAAATATTATACAAACTCCTATAATAGAAGCCATATAACCAGTCCCAAAAGCTAGTGCATCCTCGTTTGACTTGTATTTATCTAAAAGTAGTCTCATAATACCGTCTGAGATATTGAGGGAAAGCAAAGTGCCCAACAGTGAAACAGTAACAACAATCAACTCGAAGCGCCCAAACTCACTTACATCTAGTGACCGTGCGTAGAGGGGGATTAGAAGAAAGCTCGACAATTTTGACGCCATACCGCCGAGACTTATTAAAAACGTATTCTTGAATACTGACCTAAATTTCATTGCGATAAACTTGGTTTAATCCTTTAAATCAGTCTTCCTCTTATTGAATATGAATTCGGCAAATTCATAATCGAGCTTCGTATCAATGTCTATTGATTCTTCATCGCTCATAAGTATAGGTAAAACTTTGCTCATAGCAGATAATGATGAGTTATTCAACGCTTTTACTGATATTACATAAACAGCTCCATTGAATTCAAAAACTTCTGGACAGTCTTGTCTCCTCTTATAATTTCCTTCTTTAGACTTAACCAGGTAACCTTTTCCATTTAATTCGTAAAGCGAATAATAAGGATTTGCCTTTGCTCTTTTCACCCCAACTACCATATCAACATTCGGATTCCAAAGTGAAATTGCTAAACTAACGCTCTCTTTCAATCGTAATGGGGATGTTACCTGCAACAGGACTATAACATCGAAGGAACAATGCATTTCATTCTGGTACCAATTAACCGCATGCCTAATAACCGAGTCACTGTCAGCTAAATCTGTAGATAAGTAATCCGGCCTAATAAAGGGCACGTCAACACCATAATCTTTAACTATTGAAGCTATTTCCGGATCATCAGTACTAACGCAAAGCTGATCACCATGTTGGATTAAATCGAGAGCTACGTCCAATGAATACTCAATCATTGGGCGGCCACCCAAAAGCATAATATTTTTACCTGGCAAACCTTTAGAGCCACCTCTAGCCGGAATCAGAAACAACTTTCTCATAGGTCTAGATGTTTGATATCCGACTGAGCCTTTTCAAAATCTTCAGGCTTACCTATGTCCAACCAATATTGACGAATTGGATAAGAAACCAACTTACCTCCATCTTTGATTAGTTGCTCCATCAAATCTGTTGCGTTGTAAAAACTATTTTTAGGTATTCTACTTAACAACTCACGTTTTACAATGTAAATCCCCCCATTACTATAATAAGTGTAGGTTGGTTTTTCTTTAAAGGATGTAACTCGATGGTCTTTGGTTTCAATTACAGCATACGGAATATCAACTTGATATGGTATTGTAGCCACTGCCATATCCGCATCTTTTTTAAGGAAGTCCAAGAAAAAGTCTTCATAATCCAGCGTGGTAAGGATATCAGAATTTGTAATCAACACGTAATCATGGTGAAAACTCTCTATCAGGCTAGCTGCACCCAGCGTTCCAAGTGCCTCTTCTTCCCAAACAAGACTCACCTTTGTTCCAATCAAGGACCTATTGTTGTAGTGATCTTCTAGCTGCTTCCCTAAGTAGCGCACAGAGATATGAAAGTCATCTATGCCAAAAGAACGTAATCGGTCGATATTATGATCAATTATCGCCTTATTACCCACTTTAAGCAAGGGCTTAGGAATAGTATCAGTCATAGGGCTTAGGCGAGTACCGCGACCACCAGCCATAACTAAAGCATCGAGAGGCAACATTGAATAAGAGCGCTCAAAGTTAACTAACCGCGTAATTCTATTTCGACCATCTACAATAGGGATAATTTTATACCTGTTTTCCCGAAGGTTTTTAAGCTCTTTTACAGAATAATTGGGACTAAATAATTTTTTTGGTTCTGGATTCATACAAGAGCTGACGGAGTGTGACAAAGGAACACCCTTGAGAAGTCCTCTTCTAATGTCACCGTCCGTAATACTTCCGAACAATTCTTTTTCACTGTTACATACAAACAGAGTTGCATCGGCGCCTAAAAAGTTCAGCTTCTCTAGAGCTTCTGTTAATGTTGTTTCTTCTTTAATTAAGTGATCTTCATAGCTCATTATGTGCAATTTTACTTAAAGTATCTACTATTACATTTCTTGCATTACCATCACCATAAATATTCTCACAATTTAATTGAGACATTCGTTCGACTTTATGAATAGTTGATAGAATTGATAGTTCATCAATTTTGCAATCGATTATATTTTTACCTTTTTCTCTGCCTTGTTGTCTAGAACCTAAGTTTATTACATATTTCCCAAATGAAGCGGCTTCAATAATCCCACTCGAAGAATTCCCTAAAACAAACTCACAGTTTTTTAAAGCCGTGTAATACCCCCTACTTCCTAATGATTCTACCAACGAGATTCTCTTAACATTATGACCAACCTTAATAAGTGTCTCGCGTATAATACTGGAGCCTGTATCAGCATTTGGCATTGTCACCAAAATATTATTATCCAAACCTAAAAGAATTGTTTCAATCACTTCTGCATACAACTTATTATTTTCATGTTTCACCGTCTCAGGGTGAAAAGTAAAAAGTATAAATGGTGAAGCTATATCGAAAGCAAACAGCGCGTAAAATTCTGAGGTAGTTAAAAGGACCGTTTCATGAATATTATCCACGGCTAATGAACCCGAACGAAATACATTTTCTGAGCTCCCGATTAAATCGATAACTCGGTTTTTATTCTTCTCCGTATTTACAAAATGATACTTAGACATATGCGTCAATGAATGCCGATATATGTTATCTATAGCACCCAGGGTTTCCTCTCCTCCACTTATATGTGCAACAGGAATATTAAATGGAATTGACGCTGATACTGCAGCAAACATCTCGTATCTGTCTCCAATACATACTATCAAATCTGCGTCGGTTTTAGTCCAGAACTTTGAAAATGCCACGTGACACAAACCTATGCCTTCTGCTATCTCAGCTGGACCATCACCGTCCGGAACCCAGTTCACTAACTCAACATTTGTGACGCCATCTTCATAAATACTCGATATGGTCGAACCATGTAATTTAGATAAATGCGTCCCGAAGGCTATTAAAACATAGGAAAAATCTTCGCATTCATTTAAGCGTCTTATCAATGGCCTGTAAAAGCCATAGTCTGCTCTTGAACTGGTTAAAAGGGCTAATTTCATAAAAGACCAGAATCAATTAAATCATCAGGATTATATGTCCTATCTGCTTTTTTTCCGATTATTTCGTCCCAATACATAGGGCTAATTCCGTGACCGGGTCTCTTCGTTGTTAGATTAGATTCAGAGAATCGTTGACCCTTTTCAATTGTAATATTAGCAACAATACTTTTTCGAGCGACAGCTATATTCTTCCTCTCTGAATTAGACGGTTTCTTTTCTCCACTGCCGCTTAATGATTGTTCAATTTTACGAATACCTGAAATTAAATTAACTAACTCATCGGGCTCAATTGAAGCCTTTTGATCAGGACCCTTCATGTTTCGATCAAGCGTGATATGCTTCTCAATAACCATTGCCCCCATTGCTACGGCAGCTAATGAAACCTCAATGCCCATAGTATGATCTGAATATCCAAAATTGACATCTAATTCCGTACCCATTGCAACCATTGCCTTCAAGTTTACATCAACATATGGAGTAGGATATTCTGTGTTACAATGCAATATTGTTAAATCATCGCGAGAAACACCCTGTGCATATAAAGCTTTGGTTGCCTCTCTTACCTCTGACATTGTGCACATACCTGTTGACATAACAATAGGCTTATTGAAAGATGCAACCTTTCGTAACAGTGGTAAGTTAGTTATTTCACCAGATGGTATTTTAAAAAAGTCCAGACCTAATTGATTTAGATAATCTAAACTCGCTAGATCAAATCCTGTTGATAGAAATTTTATTCCATTGTCTTTACAGCATTGTATAAGATCTAAGTGATCGTCAGCAGAAAGCTCGAGCGACTTAATCATTTCAAGTTGAGACTCATTTGAGCTAGTATTTTTATTCTGATAGTCCGCCTTTTTAGCCGAAGCGGTTACAACTCGCTCTGCCTTAAATGTTTGGAACTTTACATAGTCCGCCCCAGCCATGGCTGCGATTTTTATTAGCCGTTGTGCTATCTCTAAGCTTCCATTATGATTAACACCAACTTCAGCAATTATCTTAACATTACTCATTTGCTCAAATCCTTTAATAATTTATCACTTTCAATAGAAAACTTTTTACCACCAGCACTTTCGGTATATGATATAATCGAATTTTTATTACCATATTTTTTAATAATGCTTTCTGCCATTTCTTTGTAACTCATGTCATATTCAGAAAGATTATAGGTTCCGTTTACGGTCTCTGTAACCATTATTCTTTGAATAACTTGAATCAAGTAATTTGTCGAAATAAAGGAACTCGTTCTCGAACCATTTCCAAAAACAGTGATCTCATTTCTTGTTTCTAATTCACTCTTCATTATTGAATAAACACGGTCCTCTCTCATACCTTCTCCAATAACTTGAGCTAAGCGTAAATTGACCACACGGATTCTAGTTTTTTGAAAAAAGAAATTGAAAAGCTCTTCACTACAAAATTTAGATAAACCATAGAGTCCTTCTATATTCGAGGCAGGGTGAATTTTACCCTCCTCACTAAACGTACCTGATGAGTTTTCGTAAACTGCTATACTCGATAGATTAATAAAAAGACGAGGTTTACTTTTTTCAACTAATGCTATTACGGACTCAGTAATTCGTAGATTTTCATATAATAAAGCAATATCTTTCTTATTGTCGTTTGTAGCCAATACTGAAGCACAATGTATAACCACATCAGAACTCATTTCAAACCTTTTTACGGCCTTTGGCTCTGATAAATCTATGGTTAGCCAATCGTTTTCTACATTCTGTCTTCGACTAATAGCGAGAATTTCATGATTAACTTTCAGCGCAGCCATAAGACTCCCTCCAACAAAGCCATTTGCACCAGTTATAATTATCCTCATTTTATTCTCTGCTCTTGATAAAAACGTAAAGCTTTCCCATATTCAAGCTCAAAATTTATCCTCTCTCCATAAACCAGAAAACGGATACAATAAAGTATTTCATTGTAACCAAATAAAGACCTCATGAATGTTGTTCCAGAATTCCTTGGGTTTATCTCGAATAATTTAGGGACTCCAAAAGCATCAATTCTCAATTGAAAATTACATGAACCATAAGGCCTTAAAATTTTCGCAATACTTTCAACATAAGTAATAATTGAATCATCTGGATTTTCAATGTGCTCCGATACATGCGTATGACCTGCCTTCAAAGTTCTTTTTAAAGCAATCGAATGAGCAACTTCACCTTTGAAACTAATAACTCCACAAGTATACTCGGCACCATCATTAGGAAGATACTCTTGTATTATCGGACCCTGTACTTTTTCCAGCTTGTCCCTTAGATCTTCCTCATTATGTACAACATAGACACCAACGCTTCTCGCCCCGATCCGTGGTTTCACAATCACTGGATAATTAGCCGCTTCAAAAACGAAGGAATCTGGCAACCATGTTTGTGGATGATTGAAACCGTTGTCTCGCAGAAAACAGTATGTTTTATATTTATCGTTACCAATATCTATTACTTTAGGGTCACTTACAACAACGATACATCCTGTATTATTTTCAATTATTTCTTTATTAAGACTCAAAATTGGGAGCTCAAAATCCACTCCAACAAATAAAATTTTTACCTGTTCTTCTAAAATTCTATTTGTCAAAGCATCAATCCAAATCTCATCCGTGATATTCGGCGATAATAAGTCTGGTAGTATAAAATGACTGTCGCACCAAAAAGAACCAACTGTCTCGTCATAATAATCGAATCCAACAATATTGAACTGTTCTCTTTCGTCACTTTCTAAAATGCATTTAATTATTCCCTGACCTATTAAACTGCCTGTCCCAGTTACACCTACCGAAATGCTCATATCCTTTTTTTTGATTTATAATAATTAATACACTGAGAAGGATAACCTCTACTTATCATTTCAGAAATTACGAGATCTAAATTGTACTCTATTGCTTTTAAATGAATATCACCTGATGATGAATCGAATACAGCATAATTAGAAATGTTCATAATTCGCCTGTTTTGACCAATACTCCCTGGATTTAGAAGTACATGGCCGTCAATATTCCTTATGTATTGCTGATGAGAATGTCCTATCATTCGATTCGATTTTAGTTGAACTTCTGAGTCCATAAATACATAACCAATTTTCTCAATTGTATGAGTACAACGAAAGCCTTCAATATTTATCTCTTCAATGAATTCAAAAATTTTGTCCTTATTCGTAAAAGACGGATAGGTTTCATTGAAAAATGATTGAACTAATTCACTCTTAACATCACATACCCCATTTAAAAAATATTTTTCGTGATTACCTAGAATATTCACGCAATTTTCTAGTGAGTGTATCAACTCTACACATTCATTAGACCAAGGACCATAATTAACAACATCACCAAGGTTTATGTAGCCATCAATCCCTGTCTCCGTATGTAAAACTTTTTCAAGAGCCGGTAAATTTCCATGAACATCCGAAAAAATTAAATACCTCATAAAAATGCTTTAGGGGCTGAACTTGGTATATTAACTATTCTATCTTCAAGATACTCTGCATTTTCTTGGCTATCACGCTGACATTGAGAATACATAGGTAAACGATACATCAATTGCCAAATCGGTCTTGTCATTACTCCTTGACTATTAGTTTTATGAAGAAATTCGTCGCGAGCCTCTCGATTTTCAAACTGAACACTCATCAACCAATAATTCCATTGAGAAGTCGTTTCTGGTATTGGCATCAACTCAGCTCTTTTAATATTTACTTCAAAAAAGCTTTTGTATTTGTCATAAACGAGGGACTTAAAAGCTCTATAGTCTTCGAGTTTCTCTAACTGAGCTAAAAGTAAGGCTGCGTTCACATTGGGCATTCTGAAATTATATCCAAGTTCATCATGAAAGTATTCGAATGCATGAGGCCTTTTCGCTGTGGTCGTCACATACTTTGCTTTAATTCCTAACTCGGTGTCTCTAGACACAATAACACCTCCACCACCAGCCGTGATAATTTTATTTCCGTTGAACGAAAATGCCCCAAGCATTCCAAAACTACCCGCTGATTTACCTTCGCTTTGAGAACCCAAAGCCTCTGCCGCATCTTCCACACATGGTATACCCCATTCATTGCAGATAGTTAGAATTTCTGATATTCTACACATGAACCCAAATGTGTGCATTGGTAATACAGCGGAAATACGTTTACCTGTCTTTCTGTTGTAAACCCCTTGGTCTCTTTTTTCTCCGTATTCTTCAAGAAAAGCCTTCAGTGCACTAGGAGACATGCCCATTGTATCTTTATCGACATCTATGAAAACCGGTGTTGCGCCATTGTATGCAATAGAATTTGCTGTAGCTACAAATGTCAAAGCTTGGGTAATAACTTCATCGCTAGGACGTACTCCTACTAACCTAAGAGCAACTTGAATAGCAGCCGTTCCGTTGACTACCGCCACCCCTTTTGAAGTCTTTGTGTAATCTGCTAAGAAGGATTCAACTTGATCGACATATTTTCCTACCGAAGAAACAAAAGTGGAATCAATAGTCTCCAAGAGATACTCTTTCTCTTTACCGTTAAACACAGGCACGTGAAGAGGAATAAAGTCATCCTTACTTTGGTAAAGTTCACGAACAAATAAGTTAAAGGTATCTATCTTCATTCTACATTTTACTGTCTAAATATCTTCCCTTTTCTTCATGGCCAAAATCAGGAATCATTTCATGAAATAGATTAACGATTTCTTCCTTTGTCCAAAAACCCCGCTTTCGCATTTGGGAAATTTTATCTAAGAAATAATCTAATTTATCTGCGTTATCAGAAAGCCCATTTTTAACGACCCCCAGATTTTCAAATCTATCCAAGTCAATTGTCTCATTAGAAGTAAAAAACTCTTCAAAGTCTTTTTCTCCTGTGGTATTTGAAGGAGTAAACAAGCAAGGCCATTTACCTTTCTGAGGAAGTTTCTCAATCAATGTTCTTGCTTCATCCTCACTTTCGCACAAATATGGTTCAAAGCCCTTACTGCGCAAGTATTTCTGTGCAATCTCAGCGAATGTAATTAAATGTAACTCCTCACTCAATTTCGGGAAAAATATATCTCTATTCTCGCCTAGCAATGAGGACAATAAACACAATTCACCAGACTCCTGTGGAACTACGAAATAGCGCTTTACATCACTTGGAGCAACAATTGGTTGTTTCTTCTCTAGTCGTTGATTAAACCCGTGTAAAAGTGATCCGTCTGAAAATGCTACATTTGCGAAGCGTGCAGTAGAAATATCTATATACTGGCTTTCGCGCATTAAGAACATTTCCATGATTCTTTTAGACCCCCCCATCATATTCACAGGGTTTGCTGCCTTGTCTGTGCTAACACAAAAATACTTTTTAACACCCTTTTGCTTACTCTGTTTGATGGTTTTTAATGTGTTAAGGATATTTACCTCAACCATTCTCATAAGAGTGTAGGGATCTTTCTCGCTACGAACATGCTTTAATGCAGAAAGATTAAGAACGTAATCATATTGCCCATCAGAATCTATAAAGGCATCATACTGCCATGAACCGATATCTAAAGCGAAAGTGCTGAAATCACCTCTGATGTAGCCCAGGGAACTTCTAATATCACGGACTAACTCAACCAAATTATTTTCACTTATGTCCACCGCATGAAGTTTCTTAGGGTTTCGCTTGAAAACTTCCTTGGTTACTGCTTGACCTATAGAACCGGCCGCTCCTATTATCAAGAAAGAAGACTCTTGCACTAATTGCCTTAATTCACGTTCGTGGTGGTTCACATCTTCGGTTAGCAACCTATTTTTTCTGCCAATTAATTCTAACATAAACGAATCCTATTTCGTAATAATGAAACACTATTTTCTATGGTCACTCTGATTTAGGCGTTGGATTATCCAAACACAGCCTCTGGCTAATTATCTTGTAATAATTTAGTCAATTTTAAACACTTCAAAAACAGATCTTAAATACTTTTTGGTATTCCACGTCACTTGGATAATGATCATTCCTTTTCCCACACCAACAGGCTGTTTTCCTTCTGGAAGCTCGATAGCTCTGGAGAAGTGCTGTAGCTGATTTTCTTCTCCAGTTTTTCCTCCACTTTACTCATTAGCTCTGCGATGTAAGTGCCGTCAAAGCCCTCACCTACTAAGAGTACTTCTAGCTC
>Ga0209532_1000855_pt1 | contig 25210 bp, 25 predicted proteins | sample COG_02_FD_184746 | JGI IMG/M metagenome (GOLD analysis project Ga0209532, IMG submission 184746) | Pelagic Microbial community sample from North Sea - COGITO 998_met_02 (SPAdes) (version 2) | ecosystem: Environmental > Aquatic > Marine > Neritic zone/Coastal water | place: Helgoland, sampling... | reverse complement strand
TTTTCAATATACCAGCTCGTATATCTTCTACGCTATAAGGGTCTACAAGGTGTGCCCCTATTCCGGCTATTTCTTTCATGGCGCCAATATTGGAGCTTAACACTACCCTCCCTGTGGCTTGGGCCTCTATAATAGGCATGCCAAAACCCTCATAAAGAGAAGGGAAACACACAATATCTGCCTGGGTATAACAGTCAATTACTTGTTCAAAAGAAAGGAAAGCTTTCTGGGTATAACTGATGTCTAAAGAATCTATAAGCGCCTGTTGCACCTCACTTAAGGGACCCACAACTACAACCTTGCAGGGGATGTCTTTGAGGGCTCTTAGCGAGCGCTGTAGATTTTTATTGGGTTTTGTACCCATTAAAAGTATGGTAGGCACCTTGTTAAACTCTTTGGCTACTGCTTTGAGTTTTGGGTGTACAGGATTGGGTATCACTGTTATTTTATCTTTGAAAGCGGGTATAACGGCTATCAATTCTTTTTTAGTAAACTCAGATATAACCGTGATTTTTTTTGTAAAAAAAGCGGGCAACCAAAACCAAAACAGCCAAATATATGCTCTTTTGAGTAAAGAACCTGTAAGGGCAGAGTGCACATCATGAATGGTGAGTATAGATTGCTTTCTATACTTTAGGGCCATGTAATGTAAATCTCCAGTGATGTGATACACCCCTAAGGGGTCTTTTGACCCACTGCATATATTTTTTAAAATTGTAATGGGCGAGGCGCCATGATTTGGTAGAGCCCTCCAAAGCGTGGGTAGCGTTTTTTTTATATTAGTACTAATAGCTAAAAAAAGCTCCTCAATACTATTTTTATGGGGCAATTGCTTGCGAGAAATATAATAAATGGTCTTTTTAGTACTCATTAAATTTCCAGTTTAAAAACGTCTTGCTGGCCCAAAAAAACAAAAACACCACAATGCTTGCTTTTATTAAGTGGTTGAGTACCACCACTAGCTCTGTCTCTGCTTTTATGACTTGTAAAAAAAGAAGGGGTAAAAATGCCAATAGCACTATATTAGTAGCTGTTTTTTTAAACACCATGTTCCAAAACACAGATAAAAACAAACCCCAAATACCCATAAAAATAACACCCCCATTTTTCCCGTAATTTCCGTAGGCCTCCCCAATTATACTTATCCCCATAGAGGTACCCTCTCCTATATCTAGCCCTGTAAAGCGTCTAAAATTTTCTTGCCCTCCCGCTTTTGTTTTGTTTGGGTTTAAAAAGCGTGGCAATACCGCAGCATTCAGGGCATCTGTAATGGTTTCTCCTTTTAAAAAATCTGTTCTTTGGGGCATCTCATCTAGTATGGCGCTAATAATCCAGCCTTGGTTAAGGCGTATGTTATTCTCATCACCAGCCAATTGGTCTGCATTAGTATCATCAAGAAATACCGCATCTATGATAAGACTGGAAAAAAGTTCTATTTTACTACCGCTGTAGCCGTCCCAAATTTTGAGTCTATAGGCGCTTTTTATGGATTGCAGGATAGTTAAAGAAAGGATCCCTGCAACTATGGTTAATAGTATTTGCTGCCTACTTGGTTTATACTTTAGGGCCCAAAACATATAAAAAAAGGCCGTCCATAAAATAAAATCATGAAACATGGTACTTTGTATGGACCTGTACAGTAAAAAAAGTAAGGCTATATAGAATATTTGCTTGAGTCTTTTATCCTCAGAGAAAAATAAAATGATGGCCCCCACAAATTTAAAATTAGAGAGCAAAAAAGCAAAAAAAGCAAGCGCTGGGGGCAAACTGCTCCCAATAAAATCAAAAAAGATACCCACTAGCAGTAGCGTAAGGCCATAATCTTTGTACCTTTTTAACTTTTCTATCCCTATAAAAGTGGTTTTTGACGAGCCCAAACCAAGATAGACTGCTATTGCAAAAGCCCCAAAAGCAGGTACTACATAACTCATGTATTGCTGTTGGTCTACGTACATAAAATATTTGTAATGTAGATTGGGGAGGTTGTACTCTATTAAAGGGCCCATAATCCACTGGGCTGCGGCAATGAAGAGCATAAGTTCTAATATTGGCAAACCATTACCAAGGCGGTAGATAAAGCGCAGTGCTGCAAGTACAGTTATAATGACACCTATTGGAGTCCAGAAATCCATGTATTATATTGATATAAAATTTTTAAACTAGAACAAAAGAGAAAATCACCAATCATTATTATTAACTCTTAATTTGTTTCAATAATTTAATAGCTTCGTTTTCTGCATTGTATTGAATGAAGCTATCTCCAACGCTATTTTCTTCTATGATACTACTAAAGTCAGCCATTGATAAATTATTAAAATTAATATCTAAAACAAAAGGACGCGATTGTGAATTTAAATAAGGCTTACACCCTGTTAACTTTTTTGGAACCCAAACATCTAAACCACAAACCAAATATTCAAACAGTTTATTTGGAGCATTATACTGGTAATTGACATTATGACCTTTGTAAAGCACGAGACCCACATCATAACTTGAAGCCATTTTTGGTATCTGGTCATAAGGGATACCAAAAGCATTTAACCTTATATTTTCAATATTCTCTAATTGTAACCAAGATATAACATCCTTATGTATGTTGTAAGAAAAAATATCCAATTTTAGTGAATTTGGATTGTTTCGAACAAATGTAACGATTTCTCGAATGTAGGTGTTTTCAAAAGACAAAGCGCCTATATATAGTAGTTTAATAGGCCCTTTTATTTTACTGCGTTTCTTTAAACTTTTAGCCCATGATAGGGGAGGATAGTTAGCTAGCGTGAAAAGTATAGATTTTGGTATATATGGATAGTCTTTTGAAAAAAAATCTAACCTGTGTGAATTTGTTTGTGAAATCCATGCTGCTTTTTTAAAAAGAAAGGTAGTTTCTAGCTTATGAAAAAAGCGTACAGAGCGCATTGAAGATCCCTGAAACTCTTCAGGAGCGTAGTACTCATGATGATGAATAAAAAGTTTTACCCTGGGGTTGACAAAGCGCTTATAAAGATAGGCTGGCAATGCTGAATGCGGCTCATAATACATAAGCACGTTTGGCTTGAAAATGATGAGTCGCCATATGGGTAAAAATAGGTAAGTAAAAAATGACCAAAATTTTAAGATTATATTTTTTTGATATCCTGGATAATTAACCCTTGATATTTGAATGTTTTTAGTTTGAAAACTCGGTCTATTCTTATTATTTTTTGAGGAATAAACAACTGTTTTAACTAGTTTATCCTTACTAAGTATGTTTAATAAATTTGTAATTGGAGGATAATACTCCAATGGTAATAAATGTAATATATAGAGGCGTTTCAAGCTACTGTTTTTAAGTGTTGGTGTTGGCATTACTTAATAACCCTGTAAATGTACAAATATGTAACAACTGGCTTTGGTAATCATAACCACTGGTTGTTGCTCTAAGATGCCCTTTTTGAGATATTTGCTGTAAAGCCTCATCATCTAATAAAAGCTTACTTATTTTATCTACCATTTCTGCTTCATTAGAAAAAAACAGAACCTCATCTTCATTAAAAAACTGTGTAGTTTCAGTGTTACGTTCGGTTACAAGCACGCTACCACAGGCTGGTATTTCAAAAGTACGGGTGGTATGTAATTCAGGAAAACGTTTAGATACTAGACCCAGACTTAAATGAGCACTTGAAATCGCTTTTGCGTATGCATCATTAAACAAACCTTCACCTAAAAATTTTAAATTGACTGAATTTTGAGCGTTAATAAACCGCATCCAATTTTTACCTGCAACTTCTACTTTAATATTATGATTTAATAAAGTTTTAATAACATTCCCCCTTGAAGGCTCATACAAACCAATAAAAAGTACTTTCCTTTCTTTCTGCTGAAAGGTGTGCCTGGGGTAATGTACATTTTTGTCGAAGCCTTGAGGAATAAACATAAGTTTTTCTTTTTTAATGTATTTTAAATAGTCTGCCTTCTCAAAAGATTTAGTGGTAAATAAAAAATCATAAAACGATAAGCTTCTATAAAAACATTTAGATCTGTTGCCTTTAAAGGCAGTGTCTGGTGTGTAATGTATTAATTTTTTAGTGAGAGATTTTAATTGTTTTGTCACTTGTGGACTAATAAATACCGCTTTATCTACCCAAATAACATCATAAGTTCCTGAGAGTTTACTTAAAACAAAGGTGTTTATCCGATTAACAACAGGCCCTTTCTTGTAACGAAAAGCAAACGAACGCCACAACACATGACTTTTATAAAACGGCACGTGTGTATCTATTACCTCAAAAATGTTTGGTCTTATGATAGCCTTTAGAGCTTCTCCTCGCATTCTAGAGGTAGTACCTAAGGTGTATTGCCCTATGTAAAGTACTTTCATTTATTTAACATTCTTTATTTAAATTAGTTTTAAGCACTTCACCTATTTGATTCCAAGCAAAAGTCTCTTTATTAAATTGGGCTGTTGTTTTTCGCATAACAAAATAGGATTCTTTATCTAAAATTAAAGCCTCAACTACCGCAGCAATACCTTTAGGTTTTGGTAAGTAGTCCAACAAGACCCCGGTTTTATTATGTATAATAAGCTCTGGTATAGCAAAATGATTGACGCTAATAGTTGGACAACCAAAGTATCCAGCCTCTGTAATGACTAATGGATTAGTGTCTTCTCGAGTCACATGCATCAGTAAAAAAGCGTGTGCTAAAACAGCCTCTAGTTGCACTAAATCTTTACACTGTTCTTTGTATAAAAATCCATGATAAACAACACCCTTGGTTGCTTCTACGTTTTGCCCTGGATGACCACCAATAATGTGTAATTGTAATGTTTTATGATTCTGCTTTAACAATTTAAAGGCCTCAAAAACCAAATCTCCTCCTTTTTGATAAAAATTATTGGCAATTATCACTAAGTTTAAACTACCAGAATACGTGTCTTTTTTAGGAATTGGAATATTGCCTCCACGACCAATAGACTTTAATTTAACGACTTTAATAGCATAGTCATCATGGCATTGATTAGCGCCCCATTGAGACTCAAAAAATAGTTTCTCTGCATTTATTAGCCAATTTTTCTCTTCCAAACAAATACGCTCTATATCTTGTTTTATAAATTGATGATAGCTAAAGGTGTTTTTAAAAAACTGTAAAAAATGCACATCATTATACGCGAAGTAAGGCACCCTTGGTTGGCAAGCTATCCATGGTGTAAAACCTCTAAAAAAGGCCATATCAAAATTGCCCTGTATTGCATCAAACTGCTTGGCAATTTGCCTGAGTCTTTTCTTAGAATAAAAATTAAAACGCCCAGGCCTTCTTAAAATTTTACGTAAAAATTGTGAACGCCATTTGCCTAATTTAGATTCTTTAGGATTAATTTGGACATAGGTACAGTTAAAGTATTTTTGAAGCTGTTTATAAATATGGTAATTAACAGCACTAGCTCCGCCCGTTTGGCTATCTTGGGGTAAAGGAGATATGTATAAAAGGGTTTTCAATGCTACTATTTCATTACTTTTTTAAAAGAATCTCTTAATGATAAGGCGTTATAGAAACCTAAAATTTTTGTCAATTTTTTAAAATTTTCTCCACCAATTAATGGAAGGTTTTTGACATCCAATGTTTGGATAGATTGCTTTGCCTGTTGTAATAAATCTTTATGTTTGGGATGAAACTCATACATAAAACGTCTGTAATTATATGCCAGCGCCTGTCTTACTCTTGGACCATCTTTTACAAACAACACTTGTTTCCTGTATGATTCACAAACCTCTAGAGCAGATTTTGCTGCTCTATAACTCTGGTTTTGCCGCGACAGGCTACTTGCTACCTGTCTATAATAAACAACAGTATTCTCTACAAACACATTACCTTTTGAGGCCAATAAAACCCGGCACATAAACTCTCCATCATCATGCAAAGAAAGCCGCTCATCCCAGAGACCTACCTTATCAATAATTGGTTTTGGTATAAGCCAGCAACCTGGAATCATCATACCCTCTCCCATCCAAGATTGCAAGCACCAATCTATCGGGTTTTGTATATTCCAAACCTTTTGAGGTGTAATGATAGCCTCTTTAGTGTTTGTTTTAAATTTGGCCCAGGCGCAGCAGGCAATAAAGCCTTTTGGTTTTTTGGATAGTGCTTTTAATTGCAGCTCTATTTTATTAGGCGCCATTACATCATCTGCATCTAGAAATATTATATATGCTCCAGTAGCTTTTTTATATCCATAATTTCTTGCAGCTGCTGCATTGGGTGTCGTAATTTGAAAAACACTCAATGGTTTATCATCTATGGATTTTACGATCTGGTAACCTTGATCTTTAGAGCCATTTTCAACCACAATAATCTCGATATTGTCATGGGTTTGCGCCAAACAGGAATCTATAGTCTGGGTAATATAGGCTTCACTATTATGCAGAGGTATGATAACAGATACTTTGGTCATGACTTGTATAAATCTAGATTGCTTGTAAAATATTTTTCCAAGACAAATTACAGGATTTTCTAACTTTATTTGCTGTATTAAAATGGCCTTGTAAAATATACCTTAGTAAATTTCTTGAAAAACGTTTATCAATTTTCTTTAATGCAATTTCGTATTCATTAGGTGTGAATAATTTTTTAGCTTGCTTTAAAGCTAATAATTGATGATTATACCGTAAGCCAGTGATATTAAAATCAAGCTGTTCCATAAAGATTTGTTGCTGGTCATGTTGTCTCCAAAATATAAGTTCTTCTTGCATTTTAACCACAGGGTAAACCAGGGCAAGTTTATACCATAGTTCTGTATCACCAATATAACTAGTGCCAGTAAAACCGCCCAGCTTCTCAAAAATATCACGCCTTATAATAGTACCTGTTGGACCAAGTCCTAATACGCCGCGCATTAAAAACTCTCTTCTAAATGTTTCTTTAGGTTGCATAATAAATGGATAAGGTTTTACATCTTCTACCACTTTTTGAGATATGCCCAGGGCGGCCTCAGGAAACTGCTCCATGGTATTTACCATAATTTCTAGACCGTGAGGGTATATAATATCATCGGCATCCAAGTACTTTAAATATGTACCCTTAGCATAAGATGCAGCTTTGTTGCGATTTGGGTAATCTCCTAGATTTTTATCATTAACATACACCTTTATACGAGCATCTTTTTTCTCGTAGCTTTTGGCGATAGCCAAAGAGGTATCTGTAGATACATCATCTACAATGATAAGTTCCCAATCTTGGTAGCTAGAGGCCAACACGCTATCTATACAAGCCACAAGATATTTCTCGCGGTTGTAAACGGTGGTTAATATTGAAATTTTGGGATTAATCATTAGTTGAAAATTTTATTTGAGAAGCTTTACATTATAATTAATCCCAACTTGCTCTTGCACCTATTGAAGATTCTAAATCACTAGATTGTTTAAAAAGTGGTTTTTTTAATGCAAAAGCGTTGAGCTTTCCATCTGTAATTAAATGCATTAAAACAACATCAGCTTGCAAAGTTACAGGGGTATTATAATCTAATATTTTCTTTGCACCATCTCTAGATACAATATATGCATGAGATGTATTATGAGATCCTGCACAAAACCAATAGTTGTTGTATGGTCTTCCAAATATTCTTTTAATTTTTTTTAGATCATATAATTTAATTCTTAAAAAAATTAAAACTGGATATATAAATTGCCATTTGATAAAAATCATATGAGGCATTGACATATTCATTTCTTGATACCCTAAATAAAGTAGATCCCATGCTTCTTTTGGAGGCATATAATTGATAGCATTTTTCAGTGTGTCAAAATTTGAAATCTCTATGTCATCCTCTAGAATTAAAGCATAATCTTTTTTATGGTCTTTTAAAAAAGTTTTTAATGCTTTGATGTGGCTTAATGAACAAGCTACCTCATTTTTAGTTAGATCGTACCTTAATCTAGATCTAGATTTTTTAGCATCATAAACATGTTTTAATTTTTCTTTATTTAACTGTTCACCATCGATACCGTCAATAAAAGAAAACTGCAGGTTGTGCCTACTTAACAATTTAGTCATTCGAACTTGTCTATCTAAGTTTCTTTTTATGGTAACGACATAAATATTTGACAATAAATTCATGCTTATTTTTTAACTATGAAACAAATACCAAGCGATGTAGATGTTATAGCCTCAGCACATTCGTGCTTAGAGAGATAATCATGAACAGCCCTAGTGCATCCCTCCCAATGATAGTAATCATCAATAATTATTGCACCTCCCTTATTCATTTGAGGAAATAAATTTGTTAATATATCCATGGTAGAATCATACCAATCTGCATCCATCCTGAGAATTGCGATACCATTTTTAAATTGTTGTTTTGGTAAGGCTTCATTAAACCAACCTTTTGTGATTTTCACATTTTTTGCTCCAGATAATCTCATGGCATCAATAGCGGATTGTTGTGAGGCTTTACAATTATCATAATAGCCTGGAGAATTTTTGTTTTGTTGGTAATCAAATGCAGACTTGCCATCTTTTTCTGTAGCGTCAGGTAAACCCTCATAACTGTCAAATAAGAAATAATTTCTGTCTGGTCCTAGAACTTCTGCAATCCCAGCTATCATTCCACCTTTCCATGTACCGCATTCCACAACTGCACCTGGGATACTTTTGAAAGTATTGCAAAGATCTAGATTGGCATAATATAAAAGCTTTGGGATCATTGTAAAATGACTATATGTCTTATGTAGTTTACTATATTTTAAATATTTGAATTTAAAATACATATGTTTCAGTTTTAGCTTTATAAACTTATTCATAATCTTTTGTGTATAATCTTCAATCACAGATTTTAATTGGCTGTTTTTAAACTGTCTTTTAATAAGTTCCAAAATTTAATACCGATGATGGATTTAATTAAAGTTTTAAGTGCAAATACTTTAGTTATATTACCAGAATTCACATTTGAAATTTCGTAATTTAATTGATCTATTCGTATTTTAAAAATCTCAGGATGAACAATATTTTCAATATCTAATGTCTTCAATTTCTTGTTGAATTTAAAACCTTTTGGGGCATAAAAAACCATGTTTTGCTTATACCAAGGCTGTATCTCTGTATTCCAGAAAATAGGCCTTAAAACATCGTGAAGCACATAATTGTGTTTTAAAAAAAGTGCAGTCCAATATGATATAGGTTGTTCATTTAAATGATTTTGCCCCCCTTGGTTTGGTATTGCAGCCGAAAAGAGAATAACCTCACCAGCATTAACTAAATTTTTTACAAAATTAGATGCGGAGGCTTTAGAAAGATGTTCAGCGACCTCTAAACTAACCACCAAGTCATATTTTTGTTCTAGGCTAAATTCTTTTTCTAAATCAATTTCCCTAAACTGTTTTGCCCTTATGTTTTTTAATAATAGAGATTTATCAACCCAATGCCCATCTAAACCCATAAGATTACTAATGCCATAGCGATTAAAAACGTTTAAAAATGTACCTATACCACAGCCTATGTCAACAACACTTTTTGGACTAATTATTTCTAATATTTTAGGTATAATTATTTCTGGGTCTTTTAAATTATGTACCGTTTCTTCATGAATATATTTCATATTAACTTTATCTCAAATTTATTTTTATTAGACGACTACCGCCTTTTATTTTACGAATATAATAATAAGGCTTATGCCAAAATTTAGCAGCTTTTTTTGGTAAACCAGATAGGCCGCTGTCAATGAAGTGTTTTAGCTTTTTAGCTATAACCCCGTCTTTTAAATACTCTGGCACTTCATTATTTCTAAAAAAAGGGGCAGACAGGTATTTTGTTTGCAACTCTGGAGAGGCATCCACCTCTTTGATGTATGCAATAGCGGCATCAAAAGAAGGGAAATCATGCATGTTTATAAAACAATCTGGGTTTATATCTTTAGTTATTTCTGGATCACCCCAGTAAATAGGAATACAACCCTCTACCCAAGGTTCTGCTATTTTTTCTGTGGTATAGCCAGGGTGCGAGCTATTCTCAAAAGCGATGTTAAACAAGTACTTACCTATAAAATCTCGTTTATTAGCTACTGGCCCGCCTACATTATTGGCATATTTACCACCAGAGGCAACTTGTTTGTATTTAGATAGTTCATGAAAGAAATTAATGCGCTCTTCAGATTCTTTAGCGTTACTTACCACAAAGGAGCAGAAGTCCATTTTTTTATCTAAAACTGCTTTTAGATTTCTTTTCTTTGTAAGAACCTCATTAGTGAAGTATACACAGTATAATGGCAACCTAAAATGATTTTGATTATTGTTGTAGTCAAAAGACACCGCAAAATCACAGAATCTAAAATTTGGCCGTATATTCTCAGCAGTATAAAAAATGCGAGGACAGCTGTATTTTAAAAACTCCGTGCCATAACACGAATAAATGATAAGATCTGGAGTGTCAGATAATTCTAATTCAAAATGCTGGTTTAAGTATTTATAGAGGCAATGACCGTTCCAAATGAAACCATCATAAAAATCAACAAATTTTATTTTTAATTTCGTTTTCAAAAAAAAATCCTATAACTATTTTTTAAATTAAAATCGAGTTTCAAAATCTTAATGACAAAACTCCATTTCTCTTTTAAACTTAATTCATGTTTTGAGTTTTTGTAAGACAACAACCAAAATGCTGCCTGTTTTTGATTTCTGATTTTAGAAAAATACTTTTTAACATTTGGCTCAATATAATCATCAACCAAATTACAAATTAGTTGATGCGTTTTAAGCGCTGTACCATCCATAAAGGTTTTATTTGTAGCATTGTTATTATGGCCTCTGTAAGCAGCCAATACTTTATTGGATGTCGCAATTGGATAATTATTGGCAATACGAATCCACATCTCCCAATCTTCCATGCAGTTAAGACGTCTATCAAAACAGCCAATGGTTTCATACACCTCTCTTTTTACAACCATAGAAGGGGTTTGTATATACTGCTGGGTGAATAGTTTTTCTAGTATATCTGGCACAATACCCTCATTATCTTGAATCATGCCTGTAACTCCCGATATACGGCCCCCGTAGTCTATGTAGTTGGTTCTAGAAAAGGCAGCTCCTGCAGAAGGGCTTTCTTTAAAAATAGCTTCCATCTCACTATAAAAGCCACCATACACAAGATCATCTCCATGTAGTTGATGGATATATCTACCCCTAGAGGCAGTTAAACCAGTCTCATAATTTTTAACCTTACCTACATTCTTTTCTTGTCTAATAAACTGCACGCGCCCTTGGCCAAATTCTTTGACAACGGCCTCTGGATTATCTTTGGTTGAATGGTCATCAACCACAATAATTTCCATAATTGCCTCACCAGGATCTTGTGCTAAAACTGAGTGCAAGGTTTCTCTTAAATAGTGAGCGCAGTTGTGGGTTGGGATCAAAACAGACCAAAGAGGACGTTTCACATCCAAAGCTAATTGGGGTAATTTTAAATGATAGGTTTCTGAAAACATTTATTCATGTTATGACATTATGGTATAATTACCCAGTAAAAAATCATTTTTATATAATTTATTTAATAAAATAAGGTCTTTCTGTGAAAGTTTGTCTTTAAATTGTTTTGAGTTACTTGTGTTTTTTTTAATCCCAAAATCGATTCCAGTTAATCCTGACAACTCCAATAGTTGATCTTCTATTCTAAAGAAACCATTTATTCTTATACTTAAAAGAAATATACCAAACAGCCTAAACTGTTTAGTTGCTGTTTGCGGCATAAAATGTTGGTCCGCATTTATAACCAAGGGTAATAGTTTTATAAATTCTGAAATCGTCATATCGAGAAACTTTGAGGCAATAATCTTATCTGGATCACCGGGTTTAATATTTAAATATGGGAACAAACATGTATGAACGTTTTCCCAAGAATGAAGTCCATCAATAATCCGTTGAGGCTGTTTTCTATATTTATCTGAAAATAGAGATAAAAACCGATTATAAGGGTTTCTCACAATTACATATCTTTTGTAGTTAAAGTGCTTCGTTAAATGTTTAACTATTCGAAAGTCAATGATATAGTGAAGATAATTTAAACCCGATACTTCTTGAGATAATAATGATGAATACCCAACCTTATATGAAGTTAAAACGAATACCCTTTTTTTATGATTTACAAAAATTGCCATTTATATAATTAATTAGTTGGGCCTTTAATAATATTTATACCCAATTAACGGCATTTTCTTATTAAATATAACTTCAAGTATTTTTCTGGGCAATCTAACGACCCACCAATTATTTAGTTTTTTAACATCGTAGCGATAGCTTCCCAGCTTTTCCCTGTATTTTAAATTAAAAAAGTATGTTTTCCAAAAACCGTAGAGATTGTGTGGATACAAATAACGATACGGTGGTTTTATATTATAAGTATTATTCCCTTCTGTATACACCAATGCGCGCTGCCCTTTATGCATATGAAAAGCTTTGATACTAAAGGCAGGATTGAGCACCTCATAACCCGCTTCTTGAAGTTGATACATCAATCTGTTATCACAGCGTGGTACCCCTAATGGAAAATCAGCCTGCAGCGAATGTTTAATTGGGCCTTTAAAAATCCAAGCATCTTGGCTATCGTTATGGTTGTAGAGTTTGGGTTTTTTAGTTTCTGTGGTGTCCCATCTAGATAAAGCCAAACAAGTGTCTTTTAAATTTATATGCTTTAAAACTTCTATGTTTTTATCAAAATAAATGTCTGTGTTTGCGATGATATGGATATTATCTGGGTTTGAGTTGCTATTAATATGATTTATAAAGTCTTTATAGGTAGGGCGTTGTTTAACAGGTATAATCTGTAACTTAGAACTTTTAAAAGCACTTAAACCTCCTCCCTCGTTAAACACAGTGATGGACTTAATACTCGAATTCTTTATATTTTTCTTCAGGCTTTCCAGCAACTCCCATAAACGATCTGGTATTAACTCAGGGTAAAAGGTAGTATATAAATGGATGTTGGACATTAATTTTATTTCCGAACTTTTAATAATAAATTTTTTATTAATTAGATACGTTTGACTACATCAGAGCATAATTGTGTTTTATCAAATATGGTTTAAAAGCTTCGAGACATTTTTGTTTTTCATTTTGACTCATTTCTTCTCTCCATCTCTCTGTTGTACCTTTATTAAAATTATGAGATTTTGTTTTCCTGTTGTTTTGATTGGAAATAATTTCATTTAAAACTATTTCGTCAACTTCAAAATTTAAAAATAGATTCATTTCTTTTAAGACTTTAAGGGGATTCATCATCATATCCTCATATTTTATACTTTGAACATAAGGTTTCGTTAAAAATAAATCTAATCTCTTCATTAATTCAACTTGTCTTGGAATTAAGTTAATCACATCTATGCACTCAGAAAATGCTCCAGTACCATCTAAAGTTTTTCTTGATCTTTCACCATGGTCAATCATTGATAATATCATATCTCTAGGATCTCTATAAGTAATGGTCATTTTTGTATTTGTTAATAGACAAAAATTATTTACTAATTTTTGATGTGGCCAATGGCATTTTATAACTATTGTACCATTTATTAGGTTAATTTTAAACAATTCTATTAATATTTTCCTATTTGGATAATCTATGTATCTCCCTTGAAATTTTTTTTTTAAAATGAGTTGCCCATTTTTCTTATTTAAGAGCTTTAGAATATCTTCTTGATAGTTTGCAAGAAGCGTACTTCCAGATTTTGGCAAAGAATTACTAAGAACAATCATCTTCAGTTTACGAGGCTATTAATGATTTTTTTATTCATAAATCGTAATTTCCCAAGTATTCGTTGCTTCAAAGAAGGTTTCCCCCAAATATAATATTGATACTTATAAAATTTTTTAAAAGTATTAAAATATGCTTTGCTTTCTGTAATGTTTATTTGTTTAGAAACTAACTGAACACTTGATACATAATTATTCCTATTAAATATTTTTTTAGTCATTTTTTTGTCTTTGGTGTGTGTCGAAAGTTCACCAAAACCAATATTAGAAACTAAAGACTTATGAGGGTATAAACAAAGACCGCCATGTATAAACATACTAGCATACCATCTAATAAGCCATGTTTTTAAAATACCTTTCTCGTTTTTTAAGAGTTCTTCAAAATGATGATACGTATTTTCAATATTAAATCTAGACACGTCAGTCTCTTTAAATTGTTTTAACAAAGTATGTATTTGGTTATTATAATGGTACCAAGAGGTATTCCATGTTGCCCAGCCCCAAGATGCAGGTTGTCTAAAAAGCCCTGTTTGTTTTAATTCAATTTTTGAGGGCACCATAAAACCTGAAATTTGCATTACTCGAGGCTCATTTTCATAAAGATCTAATGCCTTATTCATATACCTTAAAAAACCTCTAGCCGTAACAATATCATCTTCCAGAACAATTATTTTACCATATGTATTTACTATTTCTGTAACTCCTGCAACAATGCTATCTGCCAATCCTTTATTTACGTGAGACTCTCTTATGGTTACTTTCTTACACCAATTCTTTTTTTTGACCATATCCCGGACCTTATTTATTCTCTCTTGGTCTTGTTTTGTAGCATCAGCCTTAGGGCCATCGCAAAAAATAAAAAGCTCAGACTTTTCTGCCAACTCATTTTGCATTAACGCCTCAAGGGTTTTAAGGGTGTGCTGGGGTCTATTGTAGACAAATAATACAATGGGGGCTAAACTCATCCTATTAGCATATTTTGCATCTGGTCAAGATACTGTTTTGATATGGTTTTAATATCCCATTGATGGAGTGCTTTATGTCTATTGGCATGGCCATGATTTAAAAGGGTAAGCTCAAAAGCCTTTTTAATTGCATTTGCAACACTTTTGTAATTGCCAACTGTAAAGGTAGGATTACCGGTTTGTTTTAAAATCTCTCCAATATCTGCAGTGTCTGCTCCTACCACAACCAGTCCAAAAGTACAGCCAAGGGTAATGTTACCAGAGTTAAGCTCACTGGTTCTAGGTATAAATAAAAAATCTGCCGCATTTAAATAGTAATGGGCATCTTTTTCTTTAATAAAACCAAGATTTGTTCTAAACTTATTATTTTGTTTTGCTGTCCAAACTTCAAAATTCCATACCCACTCTCGCAGGCGTATGTAACTTATTTTTCTGCGAGGTATTTTCCAACCTGGTGCTAGTAGTACTTTGTTTTTACCAGGTATGGCCTTAAAAGCTTTTTTGATGAGTGGCTTCTCGTGTTCTTTAATACTTCCAAAAACAAGCATCACCCTTTTGCCAGAGTCAATATTTAAATGATCTCGAGCCTGTTGCTTTGTTGAGTCATTTGGCAAAGACGCATAATTATGATGTGGTATCACTATATGTTTAATCTTATCTAAATCTGGATACCAATGTTTAAACTGCTGTATGCTGTAATTGGCAAAATGTGTAACAATTGACGTGTGTTTATAAATAAGCTTATATAAATCTTGAATTTGTTTATCTTTTCGTGAATGCGGTAAATCATTATGTCTCGTCAAGATAATTTTAGAATGTTTAGACCAATGTTCAAGACATTGTTTAAGATCTTTCCATAAATGGGAATCAATTGATTTATTATTAGACAGATAAGCTTCCAACTTATAAGATAAATATTCTGGCCAATGAATATGAACCACATCAAATTGATCCTCACATTTCCAAAAAGCATCTGCTTCCCAAAACACATTAACATACACTTCTAAACCTTCCTTTAGGTCTAAGACAAAGCGGTTTCCAGGTGTGGGAATGCAGGCAATTAATATTTTCATTTTAACAGCTTATTTTTAAAAGATATTAAGCGCAAGGTCAGCCAATTCTTACCAAATACTTTCCAAAAGTTAAAATCAAAATCACCATAAGCTTCTTTAATAATACGCGGATATTTAAGTACATTCCTTAAAATGGAAACTACAGCAACTGCCTTATTAGGCTGATTTGCTAAATAATTAAAATAGGCTTGTCCAAAAATTTTATATTTTGATTTTTCTAAATGTTTGTTTTCAAATTCCTTTTTTAAACTCTGCCACCATAGGTTTATATACTGTTTATGGTCTTCTACTTTGGTCATTCTATTACTGGCGTGTATGCCGCGCATAGAAACGGGTGTGGTAATCTCTCCTGCATAAAGCTTACAAAAGCCTGCCAGACGCCTCCATAGATGAATATCTTGGCGTAATTTTAATGCTGTGTTAAAATAACCAACTTTTTTAAACACAGATTTCTTTACAGTGATTCCATTGGTGCAAAATTCTCCTTTTACAGTTTTATGTCTATTAAATAGTACTGCAAAAAGATCTTGTGGGGGAATCTCCCCTGTTAAAGTTAGTATCTCCTGGTATCCAAAACCTTTTTCAAAAAAATCGTTTTTTGCTTCTTGGGTGTAAAAGTGTGTGCCAACAGCGCTATACACCCCATCACAATTATCATGAGTTTCAAAAACTAATTTGTCTTTAACAAATCTGTTTGGCAAATAATAATCATCGGCATCCAAAAAGGCAATATACTCACAAACTGCTTTTTGTATGCCTAAATTACGGGAGGCGCCTGCACCATGATTGCCTTTATCGGGATGCTGGAAGAGTTTAACTTTGTCAAATTCTTGTTCTAATTTCTTGGCAAGAACTAAAGCTTTGTCTGGAGACTGGTCTTCTATTAAAATTATTTCTCCAACCTCTTCTAAATACACTGCAGTTTCAACCGCTTTTCGCAAATAGGCTTCAGCATTATACACAGGGATGATGACAGAGACGCGCAAACTATTCTTTTTTAACTTAGCTGATGAATTTCATTTAATACAGTATGATATTTTTGTAAAATCACATGACTGTTAAATCTCTTCTGACTGTTTATTAGACTCTCTTTTCCAAGTGTTTTTTGCATCTCCTCATTTTGTATAATTGTTATACTTTTTGCTATCAGTGCTTCGATATCTAAATAAGGAACGATATGACCAGTAATATTATCGTTTATAATTTCTTTATTACCACCAGTATCAAAAGCTACAAATGGAACTCCTACTGTTTGTGCCTCTAATATAGCATTACTGAAATTTTCTTCTAGATTTGGTGTTATCGCCAAATAGCATTGCATCACATTTACAAAGTTATCTTCCCATTTAATATGACCCGGTGCATAAATTTTACTTTTAAATGGTGATAACTCATAGCTTAAGACGTCTGGAATAGTACCTGAAAGGTAAAAGTGTAAATTACTATCAAAACTTGCTAGTCTTCTAATGATTTCAAAAACATACCGCTTACCTTTTACCACAGATCCTGCGGACGGTATATAAACAACCTTTTTATCTTTTGGAAAAACAGATGGTACTTTGGTCTTATTGGATATAGAATGCAAAACTTTTTCTTCTATAAAGTTGGGTATATTGTATATAGGTTTATTCTTGTAAGTAGTATCTTTATAACTACTAATCATATATTCTGAAGGAGAAATTATCGCATCTACCCTACGCATTGCTTTTAGCTCCATACTGTGAGCGACATCTATATCTAGCCAATCATTATCTTCAAAAAGAATATTATTTCTAAACCTTATGTAATTATGATGGGCAAAACAAACCAATTTAGAAACCTTCGGTTTTTTTAATAAATAGCCAGGCACAAAATTGTCAGCTATCAATATAATATCTGGTTGAAATCTTCTCAAATGCTTGTTTAACCTCATTATTGGTATAAAACAATTAATAATTTTAGCAGTATTATTAAAATTTGATTTTTTTGCCCTTTTCCTAAAATTAAATTTAATGAGTAGCATTACTAAGGCATTAAGCCAAGGCCAAGTTTTTCTTTTAAACACATGGCTTGTTGTCGAATTTTCAAATTCTCCATAAACAAAAACCTTAATATCATAATCTTTTTTCAAAAGATTGTAGATATTAAAATGAGACGTCGCAATGCCACCACCTTTAGGCGGAAATGACCTTGTATAAAGTGCTATTTTAAATTTACCCATCTATTAAGTTTTGATACACCGCATCAATTTGTGGAATAATCACCCGCCAATCATACTCTTGCAATATACGTTGTCTAGCCTTGTCGCCTTTAGAATAAGCATAGGCGGCTTGGGTCTTTTTCACTAAATCGTTAAAATTATCCGCCTCATACAAATAACCATACTTGTCAGAGTTGATGACTTCTTTAGTACCGTAAGTATTCACTCCAACGACTGAACGTCTCAGCGCCATCGCCTCCATCAAGACGGTTGGTAAGCCTTCAGAGCGGCTTGTCACCACAAACACTTTACAGGCGGCGATAGCATCTAATAAATCAGGGTGCTCCATATTACCTAAAATGATTAAATTATCACCAATGGGCACGTTAAATTTTTGATTTAAAGCTTCCTTAGAAATGCCACGCCCTATAATAACGAATGGCTTATCGGGTATGGCTTGGGCCAGTTTTAAAAAGGCACCAGCATTTTTAATATCCGATATCCCAGAAGCAAATAAAATAAAATCGTTCAACTTATAGCGGTTCGTAAAACGTTGGGCATCCGCCTCATCACATTTGCCTACATTTACACCGTTGGGTATATAGATGGTATCAATCTGATACTGTTCTTTTAAGAAGGCCTTTAACCAATGGGCTATAGCTATGTTAACATCGGCTTTTTTGGCCTCCTCAACCAAAGCTTTATTAATAGCCAGCTGCCAGGGTGCTAAACCCTCATCCCAATCCTGTTCAAAATACATGGTATGGTTAGTGTGTACCCACTTAGCCCCTTCTTGTTGAGCCCTTTCGCAAACCGAAATAAACCAAGGATCTACATGAGAGTGTAAGATGCGCTGACCAAAATTTATAGTATAAACGTACTGTTTATAGGTAGAAGTAAGATTATGCCGGTGTAAAAATTCTAAAAAGGACGGTTGTGGTAAAAGACAGTTACGATGGGTTGTGAACTGATGAATACTTTGCATATGATGAGACACCCCACCCAAACTGGCAAAATAGGGGCCAATAAAGATTTGAGTGGCTCCAAACTTATATAAAAGCACCTTATATTTAATATAATTTGCAAAAGTCCCTTGTTTTATCCATTCCCAATAAATAGAGGAATAATAGTTTAATGCTTTATATTTTTTTGATAAATAGGATTGTGTCATGTTAAGAATTAGGACCTAACTTCTAATTAAATACTGGTGTTATACAAAGTCAATTTGACCTATACCTAAGGTCATTGAGATATAAAACTACTCGTAATTTTATCTAGCATTTGCTCTACATTGTAATGCGCTACAATACGCTTTTTGTTAGTGACTCCAATCTCTTCCTTCAATTCCGGGTGCTCAAGTAAATAAATTATTTTTTCTGCTAAATCCTTTTCATTTTTAGGTTGTGCCAAACAGTACTGCTCATAGTCTCTTGTTAAGGCTTCCGAGTTACCAGGAATATCAGTACCCACCACTGCTTTTCCTAATGCCATAGCTTCGCAAACGGCATTGGGACAGCCTTCTTTCAAAGAACTATGCACCACTAAATCTGATTCAGAAATTAATTCATTTGTTTTGTCGGTCCCACCCAGAAATCTTACGCTCTCGGCTATATTTAAATCAAAGCCAATCAATTTAAGTTCGGTAATAGTCTCTTTTTTAGATTGCCCTGCTAAGAGTAGGTAAACCGATATATTTTGAGTCTTAAAATGGTTTACAACCGCTGGCCAAGCCTTAAATAAAGTGTTATGATCTTTAAATGGTGTAATATTTGCAATCATAGATACGACTAAAACATCATCACTAATATCGAGATGTGAACGCCAATAGGATTGTAAATTATTTTCTTCTGGTATATAAATGACATTATTGTAATGAACCATATGGTCATAATCTAAACCATAAGTATCCGCTAAAAAATCCATACCGACCGTTGAGTTTGAGATAATGTTTGTGGCCTTTTCAAGACATTGTTTTTCAAATCTCGTTTTATAGAGCCCTCTACCCTCATCCTGTTGCATCCACCAGGCATAATCTGCCCCAGTATATTTCCATATTGGTAACACCATTTTATTGTTGCCAGCTACATAGGGCAATAGGTAATGTGGCTTGTACTTTTTTATAAACTGTATAAGCCTCCAATAAGCTAAAATTTTTTCTAAAGGCTTGGCGTTATACTTAAATTTGAAATAAAGTGTCTTAAAGCCGAATTTATCTAAATCTTCCTTAACATTTCCGTCTGGGCTTCCCGCTACAAAAATGATGTTAGCTTTATAACGTTTTTTTAATTCTTTTGCCAATATTATGGCAGCTGCTTCTGCTCCACCTAGATGATAGTAATGGCCAATAAAAAACATAAAGGTTTTACCTTTTAGTTTTTCTGTATAAGATGCCAGCTTCATTTTTTTAAATTAAATTATTAAAATCCAATGTATTTAAAATTTTTTTCTGTGTAAAATCATGGGTATTCTAGTCTTATTAGTAAATTTAAAATTAAAATAATTGATATCCTCTTGATAGAGTTTGTGTACCAGCCTTTTAGATTTTAACGTATAATAATAAGAATAATGCTCTTTCTGGCGTTTCGCTACGTTACTTTTTTTTTCAAAAAAATCTAAATTGAGGTCTAAATCCTTTATGACTTGGTGAAATCCCTCTGAAATATTGTTAAAATCAATGACGGTGTCGTATTTTATTTGTTTGCCGTCTAGAAAAAAATAATCTTTTTGTAAATAGAGATGATCTCCACAATAGTATGATTGTCTAGTGTCATTCAAAATCTTATAAAAATTACCCCGCTTTAATGAAAAATTTTCAAAACTGTCTTGAACATTATTGGTTTTAGATATCCAGAAAAAGTCAGATATCAACTTAGACCATGAATTTCGGTATATTATAAATTTATAATATGAATCCCAATGTTCTAGTTTTAAAATCCCTAAATCAATGAGTTGTTGAGGTGTTGCATGTTGTCTATATAGTTTATGCTTTTCATCCCAACCCAAGTGAGCCTCCAGAGCCCCAGGTGTATTAATATAATATCCAAAAGCATTTTCTACAGAGGTGCCCGCGCATTTAGCGATATGAATAAATATACATTTGTGCTTGTGACAAATCATTATTTAGAATTTATGTATTTAGCTGATAAAAGAAAGGGATGATAATAATCTTTATTATGAGTAACTTGAAATTGAATAACGTGATTTAACCCAAGGATAGTATCTAATGATTTATGCTTAAAAACTGTCATACTAATACTGTATAGTCCTTTGGACAACTCTAACGATCGATGCATAACGGTAAAAGAAAGAATATTATTGGTAATAGTAATATCATTATTCGCATTATTAGGATAAAGCATAGCCACAGGTCGTTGTTCCTTATCATAAATCACAATTTTGAACATTGGCATCACAATAGGCTTATTCACCTTAAACTCTAGATCTAAATTAAAATCATCTTGCCAATTTAAAATTGGTATGCTATTATCTAATAATTCGGCTCCTAATAATTGAATATTTTGTAGCTCCAAACTACCATCATCAAAAATAACTTGGTCATCATCATTTTTAAACCTTGAATAGTATAAGTCTATCCCTTTACCAGTATCAATACCGCAATATTGTTCTTTACCATTAGACATTAGTAGGATATGACTGCAAATCCTTGACACCATAGACATATTATGGGATACAAAAATAATAGCTGTATTGGGTAAAATTTTATCCATAGTTTTAAAGCACTTCAGCCTAAATCCAACATCCCCAACCGCCAATACCTCATCAATAATAAGTATATCTGGCTCCATTTGGGCAGCCACAGCAAAACCCAATCGCACCTTCATACCGCTACTGTAATTTTGCACTGGCATGTCTATAAATTCTCTTACCTCAGAGAAATCTATAATTTCTTCTACTTTTGCATCTATCTCTTTACGGGTAAACCCAAGCACGGCACCGTTGTTGTAAATGTTTTCTCTACCGGTAAGAATAGGGTTAAAACCAGCACCAAGCTCTATTAAAGCCCCAACACGGCCACGCATAGTAACCTTACCCTGGTCTGGATTAATAAGGCCATTTAATATTTTTAATAGCGTAGATTTACCCGCACCATTATGCCCAATAAGACCTAGGCATTCTCCCCTACGAAGCTCAAAATTAATGTCCTTTAAAGCCCAAAACTCTTTAGGCCTTAACGTTTCGTTTTCTTTATTACCAGAAACCTGAGACACCAAATCTTTAACCCCATACCAAAGACTGGTTTTTAAATCCTTACAGAATTTTTTGGACAGCCCCTCTACTTTTACCAATACCTCTTTCTCCATACCTATGCGCTAAGACGTTCTACAATTACTGGAATAGATACTCTATAAATTACAAGCCCCACAAAAAATAACACAAAACTTATGGATCCTAAAACCATAAAATAAGATAGAAACTCATACTCTTGGCCCGTGAGCGTGGCCCTTATGGTAGAGACTAAAGCGGTTAATGGGTTGAGTTCCATGATAGTTTTTAAGATCCCAGATTTAGGGATTACATATACCACCGGTGTTGCATACATAATTAAAGACAAGCTCATGGTGAGTAGGCGCGATACATCACTATATAACAACCCAATAGGTGTTATGAGTAAACCTATAGCTGTACCCACTATAATTGCTACAAGTAACGTAAGTGGAAAAAGCAGTAAGCTCCAGTGAAACCCAACTCCAAAAGCAAACACAAATAGTAAAAGCAATATAATTTTAACCATACTATTAAAACATAGCTTATAGATACCAGATAATATCAAGGCCTCTTTTGGGAAATTAATTTTACTAATAATTCCTCTGGCTGCATTGGTTGCAGCTGTTGGTGAGTTGATAGCTTCAATGATTATAGACCAAATTAAAGTCCCAGAAAAGGCGTACACAGGATACGGTATTCCTGTATCTGTAAGGGCTATGGTACCAGAGGCATTTAAAAAAATCCAAACACCCGCTGTTGCTAGTGGGGTTATAAAAAGCCATAATATTCCTAAGTAAGACTGTCTGTACTGGGCACTTATATCTCTTTTGGCCAGTTGCAAAGCAAGAAAATGTGATCCAAAAAAATCTTTTATGGTATCGCCAAATAATGTAGTTAGCCTAGTACTATTTTGCTTTTGGTAAATTTTAACTTGAAGGTCTTTATTATTTTTCATAAAAAATATTTCTCCACGGCTCCGCCACCACAAGTCCCATCATATAGTATCATAGGTTGCTATTTAACTATTTTATAAAAAAACCTGCGTTATACACGCAGATCAATTAATTACAATTGCAGGGTCACTACAAAACCTAGACGCTCCAACACCACCCAGCATTTTTTTCCAGAAATGTGCTTTACTTTTCCTTTTTGAGGGCTAGCACCAAATCCAGGGACATCAATAATATCTCCGGCTTTAAGGGTTTTAACACCCACAACATGCACTCCCTTTTTTTCAATCTCATTTAGAGCATCCACCTCTTTTTTTGGCACCACGGCTGGTTTACCTAGATAAAAAAGATAGCGAACCACCCCGGGAGCTCCAAAAACCAAATCTCTATCTTTGTCTTTCAAAAAAACCAATACCATAGAGGGCAATAAAGGCACCACTACTTTTTTTACCCGATCACTCCATTGTCTTTTCTCTACCCGAGTAGGACAGCAAACTTCTACCCCAATGGCCTTGAGGCGATCTTTAACCTTTAACTCGGCCCTAGGCCTTGTAACAACAACATACCACGGCATATCAACTACGTTTAAAATATTAAAAAAGCATCTTTATAAAGCTCTGCAAAATAAGTGGTTAGAAACCGCCATTAACAAACATGCCTAGTACTACAAATTACAAAAAATTACACTCAAAATGAAAGAAAATAGGAAGGTTTTACAAAAGATAAGCACAGGTTTTAAAACACTAATTTAAGAGAGAAATACTGCAAAAAAAATATAGAGAGGTTAATAAAAAGTGGAAAGTGAAGCGCAGCGTATCAATAAACAAACATTACATAAACCCAAAGTTTAACAGTATGGAGGCTAAAACAAAAAACTGCACAAATGCAAATACTAGTATAATCATCGCATTGGTTTTAGGCATATTAGCGCTTGAAAAATACTCGTGTATTTGACACTCCTTCATCTTTTTATTAAACACTTTATTGATTCCTTTGATTACAAAATACTGCAAGGCATCACCTACAGGATACAAGAATAATAAAATTGCGAAGGGCAAGAAATTTTTAAAACTAGTTGTTTCAATTCCAGAAGCATACAAATACATCCCTTGGGCTGCAATAGCAAATCCAATAAGCATTTCACCGGTAAAGCCAAGTTCTATTTTTCTTGATTCAGAAAAATTAAAATAACTAAAAGCCAACAAAGAACCTAGCACAGAGAAATTGGTCGCTATTAAAACATTATCTTGAGTGTAAATACCCAATACAGCGCCAAACACAGTGACACTTATTGAAAATAGAATTGCAGTTCTCTTCATGAGATTTAGGATACTCACAAAATAAACACAACAAATAGCAAAACCCACAGCAAGGGTAAAAGCCAACACTCCATCAAGCTTCAAAAAAGGTGATTGCAACAAGGTCACAACAATTATTGCAAATAGCAACTTGAAAAAGAAAATCGACTTAGCATTTAGGGAGCGTATTTTAGTATTTAATCCAACTAAAACAAGCACTAGACCTAAAAGTAAAATTTTTATAAACACTGGAGGAGGAACAAAACCTAGAGCAAGAACAAAGATAATTGAAAGGGAAGAACCTGCGAAAAGTACAACAGAGCCTGCATTTAGCTTGATGCGTTTTTTTTTATTCCTACTTAAAAAGGTGCCCTGTAACGATAAGTCATCGATCTGAGACAAAAAAACATATGATAACAAAAATGTACCAATTAGACTTAAAAGGAATGGGAAAAACAAAATAATAACAGTGTCAATCATCAAGTTTATAATTGATTAATTGCAAATAACAACAAAGTCAAAAAAAAACACTCTAATAAAAAATTAAAAACTATGTTATTTATTAATTGAGATACATCAAATTTTATGTAAACTTCTGTTTTTTTTAATAGTTTTTAAAAAATAAAAAGTTAGTAACTTGAAAATCAAAAAGTTAATTTATAAAAGTAATTACTGAAATCAAAGCAAATTATTTGAAATTTGATAGCTTTGTATTAAAAGATTTTCATGTTTCTGAGCGATATTTTTTTATTAATAATTACCTTTTTATTTTTATTCTTGATAGTTAGGTTACTGTTCTCAATAGAAAACATTAA
>Ga0209532_1000852_pt1 | contig 25247 bp, 25 predicted proteins | sample COG_02_FD_184746 | JGI IMG/M metagenome (GOLD analysis project Ga0209532, IMG submission 184746) | Pelagic Microbial community sample from North Sea - COGITO 998_met_02 (SPAdes) (version 2) | ecosystem: Environmental > Aquatic > Marine > Neritic zone/Coastal water | place: Helgoland, sampling... | reverse complement strand
CAGAAGGGCTACGGCTACGGCTACGGCTACGGCTACGGCTACGGCTACGGCTACGGCTATGGTTACGGCTATGGCTATGGTTATTACCAAGAGGACGACAAGTCTTAAAAGGGCTATGAGCACCTCAGCACAGATAAACTGGTACGTACTCTATACCAAGTCTAGAAACGAAAAAAAAGTAGCGGAGCGCCTCACTATGGCTGGTTACACCGTGTATTGCCCACTTCACAAAGTGCGCAGACAGTGGAGCGACCGAGTTAAAACCGTGGAAGAGCCGCTATTTAGAGGGTACCTCTTCATTCATGTGGAAGATGCCAAGCGCGAGGAGGTTTTTAGCTTTCCAGGAACCGTGCGTTATTTATTCTGGTTGCGTAAGCCGGCGGTAGTTCGTGAGCAGGAGATTGCGGCCATTCGAAAGTGCCTAGGGCATTACGATCACGGGCACCTTACGGTAGAAGAAATCACTTCAGGTTCGTACGTACGCATCACCTCTGGCCAATTCATGAACGAAGAAGCCATCCTCTTGGACCAGTCCAAAAGCAAAGCCGTGGTCCAGCTCAAAGAACTCGGTATCCAGTTAACCCTTGATCTGACTCAAAATGAGTTACTCCCCCTCTCAAATTTGTCCCAATAGGGACAATCATCTTTCTAAGTAAAATATTTACTTGCCATTTTGGGAATTGCGCTCATTCTGATTGTATTTTTGTGTTCCAAACTAATCATCGTCTAATTTGTTCATCCACTGTGATAACTGTTTAGACCTCACTCGGCCAGACCAGTGTGCACCCTAAGCTACTATTCCTTATTTCTCAAGGAAGCCAACATGTGACTCACTGCGGCGTAGCCGTGAGAACAAGGCCACATGCCAAGCAACCTAATAGGACCACTTATTACTTCGAAAACCAGCTTGAAGCTCCTTCTACGCCTCTTCGTCAACCATGACCTAAGCGGGTACCTCCAAGGACTTACTAAAGAATTGGACGAAAACTCCAATAGCATTCGTGTTGAATTAAACCGATTAGAAGAAGCTGGCATGCTTCAAACGGAGCTAGATGGCCGCCGCAAGCATTACAAGTTCAATAAAAAAACCACCCACTTACTTCTGACATTACCTGCATGATCCTCAAGGTCACAGGTATTGAAGAATTAGTTGATAGAGTCGTTTCAATAATAGGGGATAATCTAGCACAGGTTTGGATTTGTGGTGACCTAGCTAAAGGCATGGAGAGTGATACCCTCGAGGCCGTATTAATCGGCAATCAACTGGACAATGATTATATCTTAGAACTATTGCAAAAGGTTCAAGAGGTCATTGGTAAGTCAATCAGGTATTCCATTGATTCTGAAATAGTTCATACACAAAAGGAAACAGTCTTCTTGTTTGGAAAACCAATTAACCACCAAAGTATAAATGAAGAAAAGAGCAGTCATAGTTTCAGGATACTTTAACCCCATCCACAAGGGGCATCTGGAGTATTTTAACAATGCCAAGGCTATGGCAGACGAACTATTCGTAATTGTGAATAATGATAATCAAAGAGCGCTGAAAGGCAGTAAAGAGTTTCAAGAGGAAGAGGAGCGAATGATTATAGTCTCAAATATCAAAGCAGTAGACCACGCATTTCTTTCTGTTGATGAAGATCGTACGGTTTGTGCGACGCTCAAAAAGATAGCCAATGAATACGGCGATAACTACGAGTTAGCTTTTGCTAATGGAGGCGATCAATTCAACGATATTATACCAGAACGCCCAATCTGCGAAAAAATGAATATCGCCCTGATAGATGATCTAGGAGATAAAATACAATCCAGCAGTTGGTTGCTTAAGAAGTTATAGTCAATAATACTACTTAACAAGTCTTGAAGTATAATATGATATATTTTCACTGTGACGTATCAAAGTTAAATTTATTCGTGTCAATATGATTCGAAATATTTTTTTTCTTAATGTTAGGCTTTTTCTTTCACTACTCATTTCATTTGTAGCCACTGGAATTTTAGTTTCGAATACACCAGACTCTCAGTACGCTAGTTTTGTTTTCTTTAGCAGCGTATTTAGTCTTGGAATGTCATTTCCTAATTCATTAAGTTCAGTTGCACAAAAATTTTTTATTGAAAAGAACGAAAGCTATTTATCATTGATATTAATATTCGTTGTTATTTCGGTTGTATTAACTGTTACTCTGTTTGCCGTAGAACTAACTTTTTTTGATAGTTCATCCTCCTTTTTACATCAAATGTTTATTGTGATGTTATTTTCGAATTTTTTACAGATAATAAATGCATTATTTATTGCTCATATATTTGTTACAGGAGATGTTTATATGTTGGCTCGAGTTGGAGTATTAGACGCGTTAATAAAGGGGAGTTTCGTTCTTTTTTATAGAGAGGTTGAAAGCGCAATGATGTTTTGGGTATTGTTAATATTTATTTCCAATTTTGTGTCTTTTTTATATTACTTCATTTACTTTAAAAAGTCTATTCCAAAAAAGCTGATTTACAGTAGCAATGTTACGAAAGAAATACTAAATTTTTGGCGCTGGTTTATTTTGGGTTCAGTCGTTAAAAATTTGAGAAGCAATGGACTTGTGTTTGCGATACGAATGAGTTCCTATGGTGATAGGCTGCTCGTGGCTTATGGTTTGTACAAGCAGTTGGAAAATGGAACTAAAAAGATAGGAACAACAGTAAATAGTATCGCTCGGCCAAGATTAATTAAAATTAACATGAATGGTGATATAATTAAGTTAGCGCTAATTTTTAGAAAAGTAGTAGTGGCAACATTAATGCTGATAGTTATACCCTACGGAGTCATAACTATTTTTGTTAAAGAGTTTCTTTTGGCATGGATCGGTCACATTCCCGCACACAGTATTGATTTCGTGAGATCAGGTTTGTTGTTGATTTTTACTGAGTGTTTATTTGTCCAATTAATGAATTTAGTGTATTTTGGAGGGTCTCCGAAAAAATTCCAGTTATACGGTGCGTTTATAACCTTTATGTTTCTATTTGCACTCGTCCCAATATTCTACTTCGATATGGGACCTTTATGGTTCATATGGATGCCTGTAATTTTTGGGATTTTGGGTTTGATAGGACGATTTTTGGCTGTGCCAAAGAATCAACGCAATCATTCTCTTATTTCTATGGTAATTTTTGATATAGTTTTGATATTCATCGTTGTGTTTACATTAGTTTACGGACTGAGCTATCTGAATTTCGTTAATAAACTAGTTGTATCAGCTACCTGCATAGCTGGTTTGGCATGGTTTTACAATCGCGATTTATTCAGAATAAATAAGAAATCAATATATGCTCTCTTTAATTCATAGGTTCTATCGCAGATATTTAGTTCGCAGGTATTGGATTTCGACTCGCGATATTTATCAAGCCCAGAATTGGGGAGGCATAATCTATCGATATGACGTACTTTTTAGGTTGTGGTGTGCGCGTAGGGAAATGGACGGAGATTCAAGTTGGTATAAGCGTTATATGGATGTACAGAGGGCGAGAAAATTTGCTATTAAGAAGGATTATATTGGCAATTATAAAGAGTTAATAGCTAAAATGCGATTAACAGGTTTTGATGGTCGATATCCCCTAGTTGTCGATCGCAATTTAAATTTAATTGATGGATCTCACAGGTTGGCTTCAGCTTTGGCTTTGAACATTGAGAGTATACCTGTAATCGTAAAGGATATCGATAGATTCCACTATTACGGGAAGGCTTGGTTCACTGCAAATAAGCCCATATCTTTGGAAGATATCGATATTGAGCTAAAACATGATATTGTATTAGATACTCGTCTGGCAGGAGTGGTTTGGAATCCGGCCTTACCTTTCCTCGAATTTATCATCACAGAGCTTGAGCTTCACTACAATAAAGTTGAGGTACAAGTACACCACCTGCCAACAAAGGATTTAAAGCAGTTGGTAAAAGCTATGTATAAAATTGATGGTGCCAAACCTCAAAACATTGCAAAAAAAATAGAATTACTATGTAATGATAGAGATTTTAGTAGCGTTGCGTTATTATCTCTAGAAGGAGTTCATAGTCCCTACAGGATAAAATCTAGGACAAAGACGGCGATTTCCATTAAATCTGAGAGGATAAAAGCGATAATTCGTGAATCTTTGAAGAAACAAATCGAGAATTATTCTCATGACAATATTTTGCATTTAGCAGATAATTTAAAGGATTCTCGTGAGATATCCAAGTTTTTCTCTTGGAAATTAGACTTGACGTCATTAATCGATTCCCTTGTTCATTTTAATTATGTTTTGGACAAAGTATCTCACCGAGAATTGGTTGATATACTGTGCCCAAGTTTTGGTTCGGATCGAGATTTTTTAGTTGATACCAATGATTTCGATGAATTTTGTAAAAAGATAGAATTCTACATTCATAGCAACAGACAATTTACACAGGTTAAACTAAGAGTCGTTGAATCGTTCTGGAGAAGACAGTATAGACTCGAAAGAGAGGGAGTGCTGTTTTTCCAATTTGATATATCTAGAGTGGAGAATATTCCAAAGAACAGGTTTAAAATTGGCAGTGTTTGGGTTCACTAGTATATGTTAGAGAGAAAAAAAAATAAAAGAGTATTTGTTATCGGAACGATGCTGTTTTATCAAAAAAGTATACTTCCTATAGCCAAAAAATATATTGACAAGGGGGTTCAAGTATATGTTCTTGGCAATCGCAAGAAATTCAGTATTGAAGAAATAAGACAAAGGCCCCGGGCGGTAAACAGCATTTCGCGAGAAGGGCTGATTTTTGTGGCTAATGAGATAAACCTGGAGCTTAAATATGTGGATGAGGTGAAATTTAGGTTTTATGTTAGAAGATATGCTAGGCTATTTTTGAAACTTTATCTACGTAAAAATGACTTAGTTATAGGTACTACGAAGGACTTTTCTATCCTTAACGATGTTCCAAATGGCATTAGGCGTGTGGCGATTCCATATCAGAACTTTTCTAATGTCTATTACAGCACTAAAAGTAATTTACCATTTAAGAGTTTGCCTTATAATGGCGCCGAAGATGATTTAATTAGCAACGGTGTTTCATGTAATTTTAAGTATATGGGGTTACCCTACTTGCATTTGAAAGGAAACGATAGTCATGAAGTCGTTAAAAAGCACGGGGCTGTCGCACTTTTTTTACATCCAGGAGGTTATAGAAATGTTGTTTCGAGGAACGGTGAGAACTTATCTACTTGCGTTAAACTACAGAGAACATTATATCGACAGATTGAGTCAGTATTACCTAATGGAGCGAAGTTATTAATTAAAATACATCCTTTAGCTGCTCAATACCATACCTATGAAGACAATATTCTGCATATGCCAGAATTTAATTACACACAAACTAATATATTATCTCTTATAGAAAAGGTAGATGTTATACTAAGTTTTGGATCTAGTTCTTGGCATGAGCTAAAGAATATTCCGGATGTTCGATTTATCAATCTGAATATTTTTCAGAACGACCGCAGTTTAAATCTTTTCAGTGATGAAATTACTACGGTCGATAGTTTAGAAGAGTTATCATCGAAACTCGTGGATATATTATGAAGATATTGTTTGTGGCACCTCGCTTACACAGCAACCAAATAGATGTCTTAACCGCCTTATCTAAAAGACACGAGGTCGTTGTAGTAACTATTGGTAATGATCGTTTGGATCAGGAAAGCAGTATTAACGAGATAAGGTTGAGACCAAGTATAGTATCACGATTATGCTGGAAGTACGGATTGTTTTGTAAACAACCATTTCGAACTACTTTATTCATTCCATCATTTGCCGCTTGGCAAGAAATATATAAGTTTAAACATGATAAGCTTGTCTATAGAGATACGGCACCACTTATTTTTATATTATATGGTAATATCTTGAGGATTTTAAGAAAAAGTGGTCTGATTTTATATACTCAAAGCGCAATTTTTAGTTTGAGGTCCAATAATCGTTCGGCTGTATTGAAGGAAAAGGTAATCTTTTCTGTATTTGACGCTTGGTTTTCACCGGTTTTATATCGTGGACATTATTCTATTGACAATTTAGTTCGAAGAGATTATATTCAGTTCGTTCCTTTTGGCACTAATTTACGAGTGACAGAAAGTAAAAGACTAGATACTTCTGAAACCATAAAGGTGGTAAGCGTTGGAAAGTTTGAAGACAGAAAAAACCATAAACTAAATATTGAGGCAATAAAATACCTTAGAAATAGAGGTATTGATATAACTTTAAGTATTATTGGCCAAGCTGATGATCATGATCGTAATATGTACTTAGCAAATCTATGTAAGTATGTTAAGGATAACTATGCCGAAGAATTTATCAATATAGTGAGTAACGTAAGCAGAAAAGAAACTTTAAATTATTTCAGCGACCATCATATTTTTTTACTGACGAGTTACAGAGAAAGTGCGAGCTACTCACAACTTGAGGCGATGAGTTTAGGGCTGCCGGTTATTATTAACTCTGATAATGGTACGGCGTCATATGGAGAAACCTGCGGTGTTGTTGCTGACTTTACTGAGATCGATACGTTGTTCAATGCTTTTATCCTGTGTATAGATAATTATGAAGAGTTTTCTAGACGAAGCGTAGAACTTATCACAGAAAGATATAACGTTAAAAATTATATAGATTCATTTGAAAGCATTATACATTAACATTTTAACTTTATTTGGTGCTATTTTGAGCTACAATTTCCTATCAGGGGTCTTGTCATATCTTATAGTCTGGTTTTTCTTGTTGTGCTCGGTTACTTTTGTTATTGACAAATCAAAATGGCAGGTAATTTCATTATTTTTATCGTTGTTGATAATAAAATATTTCTCTTTGCTTTTGAGCGACTTTCTTACATATGAAATGTTACAAAGACATGTGTTAAGAGATTTCACATTTTTGCTTTTTTCCTTATCAATATGTGGTGTTTTAAGGACTCTTAGATTTGACTTGTTATTACAGTTGATAGTTTTCTTTTTAATCTTTCCAAGTAGTTTAATTTCTCTAGGGCAGCTTTATGGGATGAATCTTTCTTTTGGGCCTTCAAATAACATAGTAGGATCGAACGATTTGAAATCGTTCGCTATGGGTGGTTACGGATTTCCTGGAGTATTTTCTTCTGTTAATATTGCGGCTTACTTTTATTCTGTTGGCGCAACCTTGTGTTTTTGTTTGCCGTTTTCATGGATTCGTCGAATTATTGGCACAATCATTTTGTTAGCATTGGTCTCGTTAGGTAATAGGTCGGGTGTAGTGGCTTTTGTTGTGGCAGTGGTGTGTTTTTTAGTTCTCCGGCGGAAGCTATGGACATTATTATCGATATTGATAATTGCAACTCTTTTTCTTCAATCATTTGATGCTAGCGCATTAAGGCTGTCTAGCATGACCAATTCTAGGGATGGTATCGGTTCTTTAGTATTACAGACTTTAGTTAACAACCCCTTTATTGGTAACCCCAAATACTTCCATTCACTCATGGAAATTAGTGGTTATGACTTTTTGAGTCCACATAACTTCATCTTTTATGTAGTTGTCAATACAGGTTTAACTGGTTTATTAATTCTCACTGTTACCGCTTTTTTACGTGTCATTAACATAAATTGGCGTTTGTTAGAGAATCATCTAGCGTTGGCTGTTTTTATTGCTTATTATTCAAATGCGCTGGTACATAATTTCAGCCCATTGCATGGAGACTGGTTGGGTGTTTTAGTATGTTTTGGCTTTTTCAAAGTTTATCGAAATGAAGCAAGTGTTGTTCGTATTGCCTGATTTGGGTTTAGGAGGTAGTCAGAGATTCGTGCTTAATGCACTTAAAATATTAGTGAGTTCTAATAAGGTTAAAGGACATCTTTTTGTCGCAAAAAGAGGGGCGTCTATGAATCTTGAGAGTATTCATGCACCAATCTATTTCGGATCGGGTCGCACACGTTCTAGTTTGATTCAATTAGTCAGAGTCATAAATGAAGTCAAGCCGGATGTTGTCTTTACAGTATTAGATCGAAGTGCCTTATTAGCATCTATAGCTAAGGTCGTGTGTCTAAGGCATAGTTTTGATTTGATTGTACGTAAAAGCAACATGCCTTTATTTCATAATGAGCTAGGGTTTTCCTTATTTATCAATATTGGGCTCAAAGTAGTTCACTTTTTGGCAAAGGAAATAGTAGTGCAAAATTCTCAAATGAGGGACCAACTGATTAGTAAAGACAAGAAGTTGGTTAGTAAATGTAAAATTCTGCACAACCCAGTTGAGCCAGAATTATATGAATTATCTAAGAGTGGTAATGTTGAAAACTATGGTGACTACTTTATAGCTTTAGGGAGGGTGTCTGATCAGAAGAATTATGAATTATTAATTGAGGCATTTGCTAGTTTTAATAAAAGCATTCAATCGGATTGTAATTTATTAATCATTGGAAATTTAGATGACGATAAGTACAGAATATGTATGAATTTATGTGAACGTTTAAATTTAAGCCAACGTGTTTTTTTTCTCGGCGAGAAGGCCAATCCGTTCCCATATCTTAAAAACTCATTGGCTTTAGTGTCGTCATCCAAGTATGAGGGATTTCCTAATGCTGTCATAGAAGCATTAACATTAAATAAAAGAGTTATTGTGAGTGATGTTTTAGATATTTATAAGGATATTTTGAATAAAGAAGAAGACATGATATGTGAGTTATCAGTAACTGCTTTTGCCGAGGCATTGGGAAAAGCATACCTAGAGGGCTCTCGAGAAAAGCGTGGTAGTATTAAAGCAAATTTTAACAAGAAATTATTAAGTTATTTTGAACAATTGTAAGACGGCAATATTGATTGTATCTTTTGATAAATATCAGCAGTTGTGGGACGTACAGGAGAACGAGGCCATGAAATATTTGTCAGACTACAGTGACCACATTTATTTGCTTACCAATAAACTCACCTATGGTGGGCGTGAAATGTTACCATTACAAGTTGGCGACGATGAGTCTTGGTCTAATGGAATTCACATTAGTTGTGAAATGTTGAGGGATAAATACGATTGGATAATTACCATTCTGGATGATATCATTGTTCAAGAGAAACTGCAGAAAAGTTACGTAGACAACTTAGTAGAGATAGCTCGTCAAAAGAGTTTCGCGAGTGTAAGTATGTCCGGAAGACCTTACACCAAAAGGTCTTTTTTTTATGGCGGTGTTTCAGAAATTAGTAGATCCTCGAAGTATCGAGCGAATCTAGTCTTTAGCCTATGGAGAGTTCAAGATCTTTGGGAATGTTCGAAGGGTAATATGAATGCGTGGCAATTTGAAGAATACATAAATAGCCTCGATACGTTGATTTACGGTAGTGTAAATCGCGGTTTAAGATATTCTCATCTCGTTAATAGGGGTAAAGTTTTAAGATATAGAAGATTCAGCAATAAATATAATTTGAGCGATTTTAATAGGATGTCATTGTTTCACACGGTTATTTTTGACCTGCGTGTTGCGTTATATAACACGAAAAATTACTTTTCGGTACTTATAGGTAATGTTGATTAGAGATATACATAAAGAAGACTTAGGTGATATCATAGAATGTCACCTAGAGATGTTTCCGGATGCGATGAACACGCTCCTAGGTGTAGCATATTTGCGAAGATATTATCATTTACTATTGCAATATGACGGGTCAAAAAACCTAGCGATCTACAATGCGAAAGGAGAATTTATGGGTTTTATATTTGCTCTTCCAAATGGATATTCATCGCAACTATCGGCTAAACTTAAGTGGTGGCGTCGGGCATATTTACTTTTAAACATGCTGAAATTTTTTAAGAAGACTGCAACGATAAGTCATTTATTCAACCGTGTGCGTTCACGTTCTTTTAAATCTACTTCTGATTATCGCCTAGTGTGTGTCGCGGTACGAAGAAATAATGAGTCCCTAGCTGTTGAGTTAGAAAAAAGGTTAATGCTTGAGTTGAGCAAATTACGTAGTAAGTCAATAGGTCTTAGTGTTTATGTTGAGAACAAACGAGCTTTATGTTTTTACTACAAACAAGGATACGTAGTGGAAGCAGAGGATAGAATTCTATACAGATTAATTAAGCATCTATGCTAAAAAAATTGATATACCTAATAAGGATTTATCTTCGTGAGTTAATGGGTAAGTCTGATTATTGGCACCCTAAATTACCAGCTAGAAAAGATGAGGATACGGTCCCAGATAAATATTATTTAGATTTCTCACAAAAGGCAAATTATACTGGTCCATATAATGCTGATAATGTTCCATTAGTAAGAATTGGTGGGGCATACAGAGAATTTGCTATTACTATATTTAATTACGGATTGGGTATTTTGGAAAATCCTGAAAATTATAGAATAAATATTAATGCTATTGTTGTGTGGGCGCTGAAAACACAGGATGAAGATGGCTTATGGAAGGCAGATTTTGGCGATGCGTATAATTGTTTAGATAAAGGTTGGGTGTCGGCCATGGCACAAGGGCTAGGTATATCATTTCTCTCTAGAGCGAGTCATTATGTTTCTGATGATCTTGTGAAAAACAAGATAATATTATCTATCGAAAGAGCATTTAACGCTTTGATCGAAGATGAAAGATTAGCGGGCTCTAATAAAGAGACGTTACAAAGATACTTTCAAGAGTTTGGCGGAACGAATAAATTTGTTTTAAATGGTCACATATTCGCTATTTATGGCATCATGGATTATTTTTCAATGCATGGTGATAACAAAAGTTTTAATAATACTATTGAAGAATCAATTAAATTTTTTAGTCAATTTTCTTTCCTTGGAATCTGGACGAAATATTCAGATTCTGGGCTAATTTCTAGTAGATTTTATCACGAGTTGCACATAGAAATGTTGAAATCTATTCTCCAGAAATACGATGATAAATCATTGCAAATCACTCTTAGGAAATGGCAGGTTGGTGGAAGGTTTGCATGGTTCTTTATCACACTTAAGGCTTTCAATAAATTGGCCAATATGAAAAGTGTAAATATTTTGGACTAATGAGAGTCTTACTTATTACCAATCAATCTGTTAGCAGGAAAACGGGAGGAAACAAAATACTCGTTTCTATTTTTGATTCATATCAAAAGTCTGAGCTATTTAATGCAGTAAGTCTTAAAAAATTTCGATTTAGGGATCTCCTCGGATATCGGTCAACTTGCGCGGATTATGATATTATACATGTTCATTTTGGAGGTATATATGCACTTGCTTTTGGCGTCTCGATTATGTTTTCTAAGACCAAGAAAGTGATTACATACCACGGTACGGATATTCATGGAACAGTCCCTCAAGGGGTCTCACTTTTGTTAAAGTGTAAAATTGAACTGAATAAAATTTGTAGTTTGTACTGCTGCTACGTTTATAATGAGTTGGGATTTGTTAGTAATTCGCTTAGATCTGTGGCTTTCCCAAAACGAGACAACACGTTTATCGATTGTTTGGCCGTCGACACGGAAATTTTCCACTCGAAGAGCATGGAATTATGCAAAAAGCAATTAAATCTGAATCCATCCGTTAAATACTTACTCTTTAGCAGTGTCAGTTCTAACTCGGTCAAGAGATATGATTTAGCAAAAAAGATTGTAGAATTTTTACCTGAGAATGTTCAATTATTGAAAATGGAAGGGATTAGCTTTTCACAGGTGCCGTTATATTTGAATTCATGTCACGGCGTCTTGCTTACTAGCGACAATGAAGGTAGTCCAAATATAATACGGGAGGCTTTGTCGTGTGGAACTCCCGTTTTTGCATTCGACGTAGGTGATGTTAGAGAACAGCTTGTGGGAACAAGGACATCTCGTATTTTAAGCAGGAAGGACCTTGAATGGAGCGCAAATCAGATTGTAAGGTCGTTAGATGAATATGCTAAAGAGCAGGTTTCTATATTGGATTGGGCCGAGTATGCTTCAATCATGTATAATCGTTATAATAATTTCTATGAGGATAATTCCTCGAATAACAATTAGCATATGCTCGTAAGCATAATTATTCCTTGTTTCAATTCAAAATATTTGGAGGAGGCAGTGGTCTCTTGTCGAGATGTCGCAATGAACTATGAAATTATAATAATCGATGACTGTAGTTCTATAAACATCCCAACAAAAAGTAAATTTCCCGAGAGCCACATAAAAATATTTCGACTATCCGCGAATCATGGTGCCGGATATGCAAGGCAATATGGTTTAAATCGTGCTTTTGGGGACTTGATTTGTTTTTTAGATAGTGACGACATTTTTAGTAAAGCAAAGAAAGATCATATTGTATGGCATATTGATAATAAGCATAAGGCAAGTTGTTCATTTTATAGCATGGGCAACAGAGTTGTAAAATCGCCGCATAGTTATGATTTAATGTCATATCTTACTACTCCTAATATTGGGTTTAGTACAATGTTAATTTGTCGTGATTTAATCGACAGCTGTAATATCAGGTTTTCTAATAGAAGAAATCGTCAAGATACAGAGTTTAATATTGCTATTTTATTGAATACATCAATTTATTGTTACGATAGAGTTTGTACGCAATACCGTTCTCATGCGGATCAAATTAGTAAGAATAAAGCTAAGATGGCATGGAAAACTTTACAGGTTTATATTAGTATACCCGGCTTAAGTTGGCGTGTGAAAATTAAATCATTTATAAACTATGTGATAAACGGTATTAATAAGCACACATAAATTTGTTTTTTTAAGACTTAACAATTACGGTAAATAAAACAACAACAATTAATAATATGATTAACATTAAAGAGCAACTGAAATGAGTTTATTGGAAAATCCAAAAATTGCAATGATCTCTGGTGTTACTGGGCAAGACGGGTCCTATTTAGCCGAGTTTCTTCTAGAGAAGGGATATCATGTTCACGGATTGATTAGACGTTCTTCAGTATTTACAACACAGAGATTAAGGTCTGATATATGGAATCACGAAAGATTCTTTTCACACCATAGTGACCTCAGTGATAGTAGCAACCTATATTCATTGATTGATAAGATACGTCCGCATGAAATCTATAATTTGGGGGCGCAATCACATGTAGCGGTATCATTTGAGGTTCCTGAATATACGGGCCAGGTTGATGGCTTGGGTACAATTCGCTTTCTCAATGCAATCAACTCGATAGATAAGAGTATCAAATTCTATCAGGCGTCAACTTCAGAAATGTTTGGAGGAATCCCGGGAACAACACCACAGAGCGAAGAAACACCTTTTTACCCTAAGTCGCCTTATGGGGCAGCAAAGCTCTATGCACATTGGTTAACAGTCAATTACCGTGAATCCTATGGACTATTTACCTGTAACGGTATTTTATTTAACCATGAATCACCGAGGCGTGGAGAAACATTTGTAACAAAGAAAATCTCAAAATGTGTTGCTGGTATTAAAAAGGGCACACATAAAAAATTACTTTTAGGTAATTTAGATGCAAAACGGGATTGGGGATATGCTAAGGACTATGTTGAAGTTATGTGGTTAATGCTGCAGCAAGAAAAGCCGAGTGATTATGTTATTGCTACAGGGTCATTTTACTCGGTTCGTGATTTTGTGGAGGAGGCCTTTAGAGTAATTGGAATAAATATTAAATGGTTAGGTACAGGTATTGATGAAGTAGGAGTCGATGATTTGACAGGCCAGAAATTAGTATCTATAGATCAGCAATATTATCGGCCCTCCGAGGTAGAACATTTGTTAGGAGACTCTTCTAAAGCGCGAAAAGAGCTGGGATGGTTTCCCAAAACATCATTTTCAGATCTTGTTAAGATGATGGTAGAATATGATTTACAGTATAATGATTACGGCTATGATTGAGAAATATTTTAAACACAGACAAGTACCAGGTTTAAAGGAGGTCTTTGAGATAATACCCAGTGTGTTTTCAGATAAGAGAGGTTTGATATACTCTGATTATTTGGAAGAATACATGGAGGAGGAGTTCGGGCTGTGTTTTAAGCACTCCAAAATTGTAGTAAATGAATCGGGGGTATTAAGAGGCTTTCATGGAGATAACAAGACATGGAAACTTGTTAGTTGTGTTTATGGCAAGGTTCATCAAGTAGTAGTAAACCCTGCGGCGAGAATTAATAATCTAATGCCAAAGTTTAGTACTGATCTTGATTTTACACAACCAAAGATGATTTTAATTCCTCCAGGGTTTGGAAATGCTTTTCTCTCCCATGAGGGAATTTCTGTATACACGTATAAACTGGCGTATACGGGAAACTACAATGATGCGGAAAATCAATTCACTATTCCCTGGAATTCTTCCGAAATAAATCATGAATGGCCACTTATTAATCCAATATTATCAAATAGAGATGCAGAAAATAATTAATAACGACATTCTTCTTGGAATAATTGTACGAGAAGAACATTGGGAAAGCGGATTAACGTTTGTAACTGATGACAGTGAATTCATTCAAGTAGGTCTTTGGAACTACAATAGTGGAAGAGTTCTAGACAGTCATATTCATAAAAACTACGAAAGATCATCGAGTTTAACTCAAGAGTGTGTTTTTGTCGTCTCAGGATCGATGTTAGTGAAGTTTTATGATTCAGATATGTCCTACTTAGAAGAGCATGAGCTTCACGCAGGTGATATGGCGGTTCTATTACGAGGAGGTCATGGTTATCAAATACTTGAGGATGGGACACGCGTAATAGAAAGTAAAAATGGCCCCTTTGTAAGTGTTGAAAAAGATAAAATTAAATTTTGATGATTACTCTAATAACCCAGGGATCACAAGGTGTTGCAATAATTAGGGAGTTATTTGCTTTGGGTAAAACCCCTCAAGAGTTATTAATTTTTACAACGAACGAAGAAAAAAACAGTATTTTCATAGAATTTTGCAGTTATTATCAATTGAGTTTTGTTATTGTTGAGAAATCAAATATTAACACGGAAGTTTTTAATTTTAATATCCCAAAAGAACTTTTGATATCATATTCTAACCCGTTTATTATTGCCAATGATGTACTAAAGAACTATAAGTATAGCATAAATTTTCATCCAGGTAATTTACCTCAATACAGAGGTCTGTTACCTGTAGTATACGCAATGTTGAATAATGATAGGTACGTTTATGGTTGTTGGCATTATATGAATGCAAAGATTGACGCCGGCAATGTAATTAAAAGGATTCGATGTAAAAATTCGGCTAATGATACCGCGTTCTCATTACATCATAAAATATACAACAAATCAACGTTTATTCTTTCAGAGGTCTTGGATTTAGTTTATTCAGGTTACGAAGGGCGGAAAATCAATGTTAATAATGGTAATTATCATAGACATTTTCCACTTTTAAATGGCATTGATCAAGAATTACGTGATAAAATTTCTTTTTTTCCACCCCAATTTAAATAGATATGAGTTTTGAAAAAGTGAATGAATTCGAGGCACAATTAGCATCGTTTTTTGGCGCGAAGTATGCAGTTGCGTTTGATAGTTGTACACATGGTCTGGAATGTGTATTGAGAATGAAGAAAGTCAAAGAAATAAATGCTCCAGTCAGGACATATATCTCTATCCCAATGTTGGCTAAAAAGTTAGATATTATTTGTAATTGGGTACATGAAGAATGGCAAGACTATTATGAATTGGCTCCTTCTATTTATGATGCTGCTGTTCTATGGAAGAAGAATGGTTTTATACCAGGATCGTACATGGGCTTGAGTTTTCAGTTTCAAAAGCATTTGAGTCTCGGTAGAGGCGGAGCTATTTTGTTGGATGATTTCAATGATTATGAATTGCTAAAGAGAATGTCTTATGATGGAAGAATTCCCTCAGTGCCATGGCGTGATCAGGTAATTAATGTGGAAGGGTATCATTACTATATGACCCCAGAAACAGCTGAGCTGGGGCTGAATAAATTGGGAGAAGCTAAAAGACGTGAGCCGCGCGTTTGGGTGTATAGTGATTGGCCGAATATTTCAAATTTCCCCATTTTTTTAAATGATAAACGCTTCATTGATACCAAAATTAAATAAACAATGGGTTCGATATGAAAATAACTGTAATAGGCACTGGCTATGTAGGTCTGGTTACGGGCGCATGTCTTTCGGACGTGGGTATTGACGTAACCTGTGTAGATATTGATCAGAAGAAGATTGACGGCCTTAAAAACGGCATTCTTCCGATCTATGAACCGGGCTTAAAAGAGATTGTTGAGCGCAACTACGCCAAGGGCCGGTTGAACTTTTCGACCGACCTGAGCGAAGCCATCCAAGATTCAGCCGCTGCTTTTATTGCGGTTGGTACCCCTCCAGGCGAGGACGGTTCTGCGGATCTAAAGTATGTTCTAGCCGTTGCCGATCAAATTGGGAAGACCATGACCGATTACCTGGTGGTGATCACAAAATCCACGGTACCCGTGGGTACTGCTGAAAAGGTACGTGGTGCCGTAGCAAACGCTTTAGACCTGCGCGATGTAGATTTCGGTTTTGACGTGGCTTCGAACCCAGAGTTCTTGAAAGAAGGTGCAGCGATCGACGATTTCATGAAGCCCGACCGCATCGTGGTGGGTGTAGACAGCGACGACGCACAGAAAATCATGGACAAGCTCTACCGTCCGTTCACCTTAAACGGCCACCCGGTGATCTTTATGGACATCCCTTCTGCGGAGATGACCAAATATGCGGCAAACGCCATGTTGGCGACGAAGATTTCCTTCATGAACGACATTGCCAACCTGTGTGAGAAGATGGGTGCAGATGTAAACTTGGTACGCAAGGGCATTGGTTCAGATCCAAGAATTGGCAACAAGTTCATCTACCCCGGTATTGGATACGGGGGCTCTTGTTTCCCGAAAGATGTAAAAGCATTGGCACGCACGGCCCGAGAAAACGGACACACCATGCGTATCCTCGAAGCTGTTGAGGCTGTGAACGACGATCAAAAGAGTGTGCTGTTCAATAAAATGAACGCCTACTTCGGCGGCGACCTTCAGGGCAAGACTGTTGCTTTCTGGGGACTATCCTTCAAACCAAATACGGACGACATGCGTGAAGCACCGTCAGTGGTCTTGGCGAACTTACTGCTAAAAGCGGGAGCTTATGTACGCGCGTACGATCCTGTAGCGATGGAAGAAGCCCAGCATGATTTGGGCGATACCATCACCTACTGCGAGAGCGATATGGATGCGGTACAGGGCGCTGATGCTTTGGCGCTGATCACCGAATGGACCGAATTCCGTGTACCGAACTGGGAGAATGTGGGCGCTGCCATGAAGACCAAAGTGGTCTTTGACGGCCGTAACCTCTACCGCAGCGCGATTGTGCTGGAAGCGGGATTTGATTATTACGGAATAGGAATGAGCGAGAAAATCGCTGAAAAAGCATAAGTAATGCCAAGAGTACTCATCACGGGAGCTGCAGGATTTATAGGGATGCATACTTCCATTCGCTTCTTGAGAGAAGGTTGGGATGTGGTAGGTCTTGATAACATGAATGATTATTATTCTGTCACTCTAAAACGCGATCGCTTAAAAGAAATAGAGGGCTCCGCTTCGATGTTCGGTCAAGTATTTAAAATGTTTCAAGCAGATTTAAACTCTGATATTTGGAATGGGTTGGCCTCTTATAAGTTTGATGCTATCATACATTTAGCAGCACAAGCTGGGGTAAGATTTAGTATTGAAAACCCAAGAGCTTACTTAGAGTCTAATATTTTAGGCTTTCAATCAGTACTTGAATTTGTAACAAATATAGGGGTCAATCGATTCTTATATGCTAGTAGCAGTTCTGTTTATGGAAAGGACTCTTCCCAGCCATTCTCAGAAAAAGCAGCATGTGATTCACCAGAAAGCTATTATGCCTCTACCAAAAGGGCAAACGAGCTAATGGCAAAGGCATACTTCCATACTGAAAACTTGACATCAATTGGATTGCGCTTTTTTACAGTATATGGGCCATGGGGTCGCCCTGATATGGCGCCAATATTATTTACTAAATCTGGGATAGCGAATAAAACTATTAAAGTCTTTAATCATGGTAAGCAAAAAAGAGACTTCACTTATATTGATGATATCGTTAATGGAATATATTTATTGACTACCATGGAGCACTTTCCTAAACAAGCTTTAGTCTGCAATATAGGTAATGGAGCCCCCGTTGGTCTGATGGAATTTATTAATATTCTTGAAAAGTCGATTAAAAAAGTTATCACCAAGGAATTTGTGGATGCTCAAAAGGGTGATGTTGAATCTACTTATGCTGATACAACATTACTTCAATCTTTGGTTGAATACAAGCCTACAACTGAACTCGATAAAGGAATAGAGTTATTTACTAAATGGTTTAAGTCCTATTTTAATTGTTAGTGTGACTTAATTTTAATTGAAATCTAGGTGAAGAATCACCTTAATTAGTAACACTTAAAAGTAGTGATTTCAATTGGTATTGTCGGTCAGGCAGCAGCGAACAAGGAGCGGAGCTTCGCAGTCGCTGCTGTGCAAAGGATATGGGGTCAGGTCATTTTTCTGGGGAGTAAACTAATTTAAGCAAAGACTTTTTGAAGTCTATAGAGGAACAATTGGGGTTGCTGACACCTCTGAGGTTTGCTCTAAAGAGTTTGATTTGTGCGTTTAGGGACTCTGCATGTGCATTGGTACTCCTGTTGTTGAAGAAGGCTAGTATTCCTTCAAAGTGATTCAGGACTGCTTCACTGGCGTCCTTCTTTGCCTGATAGTACCACATAGATCTGTGCAGACCAACTACACTACACGCACGCGCTATACTCACCTTGTAGGCCACTAGTAAGTAGCTCACCATAGCGCGCAGAGCAGAAGGCTTTAGAACTTTTTTGATAAGATGTCTTTAAGCATCATGTTGTCTAAAGACTGATCCGCATACATCTGTTTAAGCTTGCGGTTCTCTTCTTCCAGCTCTTTTAGTCGTTTTAGTTGGCTGGCTTCCATTCCGAAATACTTCTTACGCCATCCGTAAAACGTGGCAGGGCGAATACCCAACTCCCTACAGAGATCTTCTACACGCTGGCCGTTCTCATTGGCCTTGATCGCTTTGATGATCCGACTTTCTGTGAATTTACTCTTTCTCATAACAGGTCTAATTTAATCAATTAATTACCTGTCCAATTATTAGGGACTTCCACAAAAAAGGGAAGTCTACAAATAGACCTGGATAGGTGTTTTCTTGAAGAGAAGAATGATCTCTGCGTAGGTTGTAATAGTCAATGAACTAACTGCAAGCCTTTTCTACCTGGTGCCCCAACGCACTAGAATTATCCTCCCGTGACCGGAAGTCTATACATTTCACTTTCTTCTTAGCATCTTTTGTTCTCCTAAATAGTATCCTAATCTAGCAAAGTGCTCTTCTGTGAGGGGTTTTAATAAATATGATAATGAAAAAGTAGTCATTGAAATAATAAGAAAATTAATTTCTGTGCCATAGTCAAAAATATTGAAGTCTTTCACAAGGTCAATTATGATGAAATGTATCATGTATGATGTATAAGTGATTTGTCCTATTTTACTAAAAATTGAAATAATTAGAGAGGAGCAAAATGCAGAATATTTTATCGACAAATACGATATGAGTTTTATTAACAATATGACAATAAACGATAGAATTGATAAATAGAAAGAACTTCCAAAATCGCTTACGAAGAGGAATTTTTGAAAATAGAATACTTTAATTCCGATACCAAAGAGAAAGTAAGTGATTAGAAACACCGCCATATTTCTTGTGTTTTTAGCCATTAATTCGACTCCGATTATAAAACTAATAATTTGGTTGAAAATATTTAAGTAATCGAAATCCGCCATTTGCCTCGACGTTCCTAAATCGAAGAGTCTAAAGTGAATAACATTTGTAAGAATCAGGCATACGAGTGCAAAAATAAATATTGCTTTAACTGAATTCCTCAAGGTAAAATAAAGAGGAAATAATAAATAAAAGTAGATTTCATTCCAAATCGACCATCCTCCAGAAATGGCATTAATAAGTCTTGGATCAAGGCCGCTTGTCGGAGAGATGATATTCAGAAAACTATACTCAGATTTAGTACTGTAGTATAGACCCATTAGAACGAATAAGGGGATAATTCTAAATAATCTTCTTACATAAAACGCATATAGCGGATGAGAATGATTAGTATAAAGATTATTATAGGAGATATATATGGTCGACCCACTAATAGCAAAGAAAAGTTGGACCCCAAAACGGCCAAGACCCGCTATTGAGTCGCTAATGAAAATAGAGCTTTCTGAAATAAGGGATACATGGACTAAAATTACTCCGCATATTGCTAAAAATCTACACAGGTCTAAATAAATCAATCTAGAATTCATAGGCAAAGAATAATGAAATATTTACAGTGGAAATAAATATAGGTACTTCTTAAGAATGCTGTGCATCTATCTATTGAACGTTTTCTAAACAGACCCACTAATCTTATAAAGAATATGTTCTTAGTTCATTGAAAATGACTAGTAATGTTTAAAAAGTCATGTCAAGCAGCATTTGCTAATGGGTAGAGTTTTGTTAACGTTTAATATCTAACCATCCCCGCGGCAACAGTCTCATTGGTTGCTTCGTCGACTAGGATGATAGAGCCCGTGACTCTGTTGACCGTGTAATTGTCTGCGAAGAGCGGTTTGGTTGATCTAATTTTTACTCGGGCAATGTCATTCATTTTGATGGCCTTGTCTTCTTCCATTCTGTGGAGAGTGTTAATATCTATCTTGTATTGAATGTCCGTGATCATTGCTCGTGCTTCCGCTGTAGTATGTTTGATTACATACTTCGCTCTTGGGCGTGGTTGGTTTGCGTTTAGCCAGCACAGCATCACGTCTAAATCTTGACGGCCTTTTGGTCTGTTCTCACTACGCACCAATACATCGCCTCTGCTGATGTCAATATCATCTTCTAGGGTTATCGTAACGCTTTGTGGCGGGAAGGCTTCCTCGAGCTCCCCAGTCATCGTATGGATAGCTGAGATCTTGCTTTCTAATCCTGACGGAAGTGCTACTACGCTATCGCCTTTTTTGAAGACACCACCGGCAACACGGCCAGCATAGCCTCTAAAGTCGTGGTACTCGTCGCTGTGCGGGCGAATCACCGTCTGAACTGGGAAGCGGCAGTCTCTCAGATTATGGTCTGAAGAGACGTGTACCGTTTCTAGGTTATGGAGGAGAGTTCCGCCTTCGTACCAGTTCATATTTTCACTACGGGTGACCACGTTGTCGCCATGAAGGGCTGACATGGGGATGAATCGGACATCCTGAACATTGAGTTTTGCGGCGAAGTCCGTGTATTCCTTAACCACTCTATCGTATGCTTCTTGGCTGTAGTCTACGAGGTCCATCTTATTGATACACACGAAGACATGCGGAATCTGTAGTAGGGAAGCGATGAAGGTGTGGCGTTTGGTTTGTTCAATCACTCCGTTGCGCGCGTCTACTAAGATGAGGGCAAGGTTGGCAGTAGAAGCACCGGTCACCATGTTACGGGTGTATTGTACGTGTCCTGGGGTATCGGCTATGATGAACTTGCGCTTTGGTGTAGCGAAGTAGCGGTAGGCTACATCTATGGTGATGCCTTGCTCACGTTCGTCCTTAAGGCCGTCTGTAAAGAGACTGAGGTCTACGTGCTCGAGGCCTTTCTTCTTAGAGGTTTGTTCTATCTGCTCAACTTGGTCCTCGAAGATGCTCTTGCTATCGTAAAGCAAGCGGCCGATTAAGGTCGATTTACCATCGTCCACACTACCAGCAGTAGTGAAGCGAAGGAGTTCCATGTTTAGGTATGAATTGATATTGAAATTTTGTTTCATAAGTTTGATTTATTCACTTTTTCTATTTCAACCCAATTTTTTGTAGATATTGAATCGCATTCCAAAATCCAGCCCCTGAATCTTTATGACCCTGCCAAACTTCTGGGACAAAAGCTACATCAGGAAGATCATTGTTTAACGAATTACACAAGTATTCGAACGGAACGTCACCTGAACCTATTTGTACACCTTCACCATCTATACCTTTAGCGTCAACAATATGCATGTAGTTGACGTGCCTTTTGATTTTTGTGTAATATTCACTCATGAAGTCAACCTTCAAATAGTTACAGGTCATCATTGAGTGAGAAACGTCAAAACAGATTTTATGGCCTGTTTCTGAGCAAAACATATCAATAAACTCTGGGTCAACGAAGAGGTTGTGATATTGCTGACCGCCGAAATGCCATGGATATGGAGGCATTGTTTGAATGGACAACTCAACTCCTGTAAAATCAATGTCAGCTAATGATTTTTTCAAGATGTCTGTCTTTTCTCGAATTTCTTCTTTGTTTAAAAAGCCTTGTTGAGACCATCCTCCAACATTAACGATCAAGATGGGGTCTGCCACTTGATTAAAGTGCTTCTTTATATCTCTCGTTGTTTCTATGGTTCGTTGAAGGTTCGTAATACTATTTTTTCTGTATTCATCATCAAAGGAAGCAAGATCGAGCAAATGGTCGTCTGCAAATAACTCAGGAGCATGTACAGAGTAACCAAAGTCGTTAAATCCTTTAATCGGATCAGATACATCAAGATCCTTATAGCTTAAATGAAATTCTACAAAATTTATATTCGACATAGATTTCATTTTTAAATAATCTCCATATCTAACTGGCACGCCAACTGCTCTTTTGAAATTAAATTGAAGGAAGACTGATTTTTTTTCGTTTATGTCTGATTGAAACAAGAAGTCGCCCTCTTCTATGTCTCTTTGAGCACGCTTTCCAAGTAATTCGAACATTCTATTTGGTTGTAAACCTTGTCCCGGAGATCTGAATACAAACATATCTTCGGTGAAAATTTCACCAGGGCTAATATCTCTCTTAGCGATAATACTTTTGGCCAGGTTTTCTCTATTAATAAGCTCTCCTTGAGTCAAGGCTCGCTCAATATTGGTTCCAAGAGAAGCAGAAACTTCCTTAATCCCTTGGACCATTTGTTTGAACTCGTGGGGAAGTAAGCTAACCTTATGATCATTACCTTCCTGATCTTTATCAAAAGTGAAGTGCTTTTCAATAACAACTGCACCCAGGGCAGCTGCCGCGATTGCTACAGATGTACCTCTTTCATGACCCGAATAACCTACTGGCGATTTACTAATTCTTCGTAACCTCTTGAGATATTTTAAATTAACGTCTTTGAAAGGCGTTGGATAAGTGGAGTTACAATGTAGCAATATAAAATTCGAGGTTCTTTTATGTAGGAACTCAACGGTTTGTATGCACTCAAGTTCAGTACTCATGCCCGTTGAGATTATCAGTGGTTTACCGGTCTTAACCAAAGCGTCTAAAAGTTCATAGTTAGTAAAGTCTGCAGAAGCAACTTTATATCCTTGCATCCCATAATCTTCTAGTTTTCTCAGACTCTCTATATCCCAAGGCGTACATAAAGGCATCATTTCTAGATCGCGACAATAATCAAAACATTGATACAGCTCTGAATCGCTCAGTTGAAACTTTGACAGAAGGTCTAAAGTGTATTCTGCCCCTAAATCGTTCGATTTAGTCGTTTTTCGATAAAGGCTAGACATAGTGCGCATTTGAAACTTGGCACAATCAGCACCTGACTCTTTTGCTGATTTAATTAATTCAATTGCAGTATTTAGGTCACCCTGATGGTTGTTCCCGATTTCAGCGATAACAAAAGGCTCTCCTGTATCTGTGCTCCAAGTTGCTCCAAGTGAAAAATATGTTCTTTCATTACTTAGTATTCTTATTATTTGCCTTTTTTCATTAACAACAGGGACTTCACCGTATTTCTCAAGAAGTCCATTTACAGGAAGCTTATCTATGTTAGTATCGTGGATATAATAAACATCACTATTCATAAGTTCTTGCGCGGGAGAGTTTGACGCGATCTCCCCTGTATTTAATACAAACCTTCTAAGATCACCATCCGTCAAGCTTCCAGTTAGAACACCATTATTATCTACTAAAAATGCTACCTTGTTTTTGAATTTCTCTAAAACCGAGAATATTTCAGAAATTGTAGCGTCTGTGTTAAATATGTTATTCATTCACATTGTTTTTTAAAAGGTTCTCAACTATCATCCAATCAGAGATTTCGTCAATTTCAAATGCCGTTTCTTCTGCCATGTAGTAAAGTTCAGCAGGAACATCAATCCTGTTTTGTGTACGCTCTATTGTCTTAATGTTGGATATATAAAAGGCTCCGTTTTCGAGAAATAATCCATCAAAGTCTTGTCGTCTAGGCCTTTTAAACACATTGTAATTCATAGGGTTACCATCTTTTCCCCAAGTAAATCTTTTAAATTCAACACCGCTAACAAGCGAATTCTTTTCACTTTCAGATAGTTGAATCAATGCCTCATCAAGGTCTTTACTCGTAACAAGAGGAGATGTTGCTTGTATTAATATTAATTGATCCATTGGCATGAACTTATTCGAATGAATTAGATCGAGGATGACGGATTCTGTTGATGCCGTATCGGTGGCGAATTGAGCAGGTCTAATCCTTATTTTCACTTCTGGAAATTCAGCATTTACAAAATCTATGATTTCCTGATCATCCGAAGAAACCCACACTTCATTAATGCGTTCTGCTTTCAAAGCAGCATTAATTGCATATGAGCTAAGAGGGTTGCCATTAATTTCTTTAAGGTTCTTCCTTGGAATACCTTTACTACCTCCTCTAAGCGGTATTACTGCAATATTTTTCATTAAAAGTAACCTTGGCGTTTTCTGTCTTCCATAGCGCTTTCACTGCGCTTGTCGTCTTCGCGATTACCACGCTCTGTTTGACGAGAAGAAGCTACTTCCTGAATGATTCTCTCAAGCGTATCTGCAGCGCTTTCCTGTCCGCCGGTGATAGTGATATCCCCTAGGGTACGGAAACGAACCATTTTCATTTGTGGCGTATCCCCTTCGCGTAAAGTGATGTGTTCACTTACTGGGAGCCATGAACCGTTGCGCCAGATCACATTACGCTCTTTCGCAAAGTAGAGTTCTGGGATGGCAATGTTTTCCTGGAGTATGTATTGCCAAACGTCCATTTCTGTCCAGTTGGATATAGGGAACACACGGAAGTTCTCACCCATGCGCTTTTTACCGTTGAACAGGTTCCAGAGCTCTGGACGCTGGTTTTTAGGATCCCACTGACCGAAGTCATCGCGGTGCGAGAAGAAGCGCTCTTTTGCGCGTGCTTTCTCTTCATCACGACGGGCACCACCCATACACGCGTCAAAGTTGTTGCGTTCTATGGTG
>Ga0209532_1000850_pt1 | contig 25274 bp, 26 predicted proteins | sample COG_02_FD_184746 | JGI IMG/M metagenome (GOLD analysis project Ga0209532, IMG submission 184746) | Pelagic Microbial community sample from North Sea - COGITO 998_met_02 (SPAdes) (version 2) | ecosystem: Environmental > Aquatic > Marine > Neritic zone/Coastal water | place: Helgoland, sampling... | reverse complement strand
GCTGCCTTGCACCTTGAGAAGATCGGTGTAGAGCTTGAAACACTTCGCACAGATCAAGCCGATTACATCGGTGTGAAAGTCGAAGGCCCATTCAAGCCGGAACACTACAGATACTAAGAGCCAGCAGAATTATATAAGAAAGGCCGATCATGCGATCGGCCTTTCTTATATAATTTAAGTAATTCTAAACTTAATCACTCCCAAAAAAGGAAGCAATCGTTGTTCTCTACCTTAGCTTTTCTAAATATTGAGGGTATATGACTTCTGCTGAGAATTTGTCATTAAACAAATCAACGGAACGTCTTTGGTTTTCTAAAAGTTTCTTCATGCTAAGGCCGCTTATATAATTCACTACTTCTGATACCGAATTGTTATCTCCCATTAAAAAGCCGTTACCTCGCACTGTTTCTTTACATCCAGGCATATCTTTTGTTACGATAGTAAGCCCATTTTTTAAAGACTCTAATATTACCCTCGGGACACCCTCTCTATAAATACTCGGAAACAAAAGCACGTTACAATCCTTGTAAACGGAATCTATATTGTTTACAAAACCTAGATAGTTTACTCCTTCTTTATTTCGGAGTAGCCTAAGCTCAGCTTGAGTTATACTATCTGGGTTGTCAACGTCAAGTGTTCCTGCGATGGTTAATGATACGCTAGTACTTCGGCTTTTTAATTTCTCAAAAACCTCGAGAGCAGTAAGTATACCTTTTGACTTTAACAGCCTACCCACATAAAGAAGTTTTACATAGTCTTTCTGGAAAGCCTTTTCGGTGGTTATATCGATACTTTTTATTCCACTTCCTAAGATAACGTCTCCATTTGTTACCCCAAGGTCACTCAGGTCATCAGGATTTTGAGTAATGATTTGAATTCTATTTGAAGCGATTCGATAAAACAACCTTATCAAGGTGCGCTGAAGAACAGCACTAAGCGAATTGCTAGTGGAAATAAATGCATATCCGAGTCCTGTAATCACAGCAACTCTTTTAATCCCTCCATGACGAAACGACGCTAAGTAATTAAGAACATTAGGAATGAATCTAAAGCTTAAAACCGCCTCAATGGAATGCTCTGATTCTATATTATTTAGTCTGACGCATCCTTGAAACAGCTGGAATGGTGCTAGACTATTTCTACTCATTGATATACTTTGGATCCCTTTTTCTTCAGGATTCGGGCAGGCATAGAAAACTTCATTTCCTAATGATTGAAAATATTGCCCAAGTGGTATACGTGACTTTTTCAAATCACTATACCCATTTTCAACTATTAGAATCGTCATTATATGATTTAAACCATTTTATAAAGTTTGCAACCCCCTCAGACAAGCCAACTTTTGGAGAATATCCGAATGTATATTCTAATTTTTTAGTGTTAGCATAGGTGACTTCTACATCACCTATTTGCGCCTCAACAAAAGACTTAATCAATTCTTTACCTGTGGCCGATTCTATTTCGGCGATAAAATCCATTAGACCTATTGGAGATCCACAACCAATATTAAATATTTCTGCTCCCGAAACTCGATTAAAGTTTTCAATACTTAGATATACACCTTCAACTATATCAGCTACATAGGTGAAATCGCGCTTTTGGTTTCCATGGTTGAATACTTTGATTGGACCTCCTTTAAGAGCTGCATCAGCAAATAAAAAAGGTGCCATATCTGGGCGACCCCACGGACCGTAAACAGTGAAAAATCTTAGACCAATTGAATTAACGCCTTTAGTCTTAAAATACGACTGGGCCATAAGTTCATTAGACTTTTTAGTCGCTGCATAATAGCTTTCCGGTTGATTACAAGCTTCAGTTTCGGTAAAAGGTTGCTTTGAAGACTTACCATAAACAGAACTACTACTTGCATAAACAAACGCATTAATAGATTGATTCTCGACAAACTCTATTACACTCTGAAACCCCAAAACATTCGAATCTAAATAAGCTCGCGGGTTCTCAATACTATATCTTACCCCTGCCTGTGCAGCTAAATGTACAACTGCATTAAACCGATAATCGGATAATGAATCCCATACATTCGAATTCAAATCTTCCTGATACAGCACAAATTCCTTGCCTAAAATATTCGAAGTAATTAGGACCTCTTCAACTCTTCTTTTTTTCAATTCAACGGAGTAATAGTCGTTCATGTTGTCTATCCCTACCACATCCCAGCCCGCATTTAAGAACCTAATTGAGGTATGCATTCCGATGAAACCTGCAGCTCCTGTGATGAGTACTCTTGGCATCTCTTATGCTTTTTCAGCGATGTTCTCGCCCATTCCTATTCCGTAATAATCAAAACCGGCTTCCGCTACAATTGAGCTGCGGTAGAGGTTGCGTCCGTCGAACAGAATGGTGCCGTTCATAACCTCGGCGACCTTGTCCCAATCCGGCACGCGGAATTCTGTCCACTCGGTAATTAAAGCGAGGGCATCTGAACCCTGTGCTGCCTCTTCAGCACTTGCGCAGTAGGTGATGCTGTTGCCGAGTTGGTGCTTGGCTTCTTCCATCGCGACCGGGTCGTACGCACGAACGTGTGCGCCGGCACTGGTCAATAGTTTGGCGATCACTACAGACGGTGCCTCGCGCATGTCGTCGGTATTCGGCTTGAAAGACAGTCCCCAAAAAGCAATGGTCTTGCCCTCGAGCTTGCCGCCAAAGTACGCGTTGATTTTATTATAGAGCACACTTTTTTGTGCATCGTTGACTTGTTCAACCGCTTCTAAGATGCGCATGGTGTGGCCGTTTTCACGGCCCGTACGAGCCAATGCTTTTACATCTTTTGGGAAACAAGAACCGCCGTACCCAATACCCGGGTAGATGAACTTGTTGCCAATTCTTGGATCTGAACCAATGCCCTTGCGCACCCAATTCACATCTGCCCCCATCTTTTCACACAGGTTAGCGATGTCGTTCATGAACGAAATCTTCGTAGCCAGCATGGCGTTTGCGGCATATTTGGTCATCTCCGCAGAAGGAATGTCCATGAAGATCACCGGATGGCCGTTCAAGGTGAACGGGCGGTAGAGTTTGTCTAATGTTTTTTGAGCCTGCTCGCTATCCACACCCACCACGATGCGGTCGGGCTTCATGAAATCTTCAATGGCTGCGCCCTCTTTCAAGAACTCAGGGTTTGAAGCCACGTCAAAGTCGAAAGAAACGCCACGGGCGTCTAAGGTTGCTGCTACAGCAGCACGTACCTTTTCAGCTGTGCTCACAGGAACCGTAGACTTTGTGACGACAACAAGGTAATCTTCCATGCATTCGCCGATAGATTTTGCTACGGCAAGCACGTATTGCAAATCTGCAGAGCCGTCCTTTCCTGGAGGCGTGCCCACAGCGATAAAGGCTGCGGCGGAGCCCTTGATGCCCTCGGAAAGGTCTTTGGTAAAGTGCAATCGGCCCTTTTCAAAGTTGCGGAGTACTATGTCTTTTAGTCCAGGCTCGTAAATAGGGATAATCCCATTTTTTAGGCCTTCAATTTTCTTATGGTCAATATCCACGCAGCTTACCTCAATGCCCACGTCCGCCAAACAGGCGCCGGTCACCAAGCCTACGTATCCAGTTCCAATGACTGTAATCTTCATCAATCTAATTCTTTTTCTAACCATTTCGCCAAAACTATTATGGCAAATGAGAGTCTCTTAAAATTTCCAGATTTTTCGGATAATATCCTTTTAGTTTCACTCTGGTTTATAAGCTTCCATATTTGAAGTTCCTTGTTAATCAATATCGAATCAAGAATTGTGCTGTATTCTTCATTATAATCAGTCAATAACGGCGCGCCAAAACCCATTTTTTTCTGAAGTCGACGTAAGCCAAATTTCTTCAAAAAAATATACTTCAATTTAAATTTCTTAATACCTAATCGTATATGCTTGCTGTTCTGATTGATAGCCTTAGTAACCAAAGCTTCATCTAAGAACGGTACTCTTAATTCAAGGCTGTTTTTCATTGAAATTCGGTCACCCTTAACCATCATATTACCTTCAACTAAAAATCTCAGGTCGAAAATGTTCTTCCAATGATGATTGGATTGTTTGAACAGAGCTTGCATAGATGAGATTAGAGTAGTCCTGATATCTGTGAAATCTGTGAGAACTTCGCTTCTTTGATCGTCGGTTAATACTATCTGTGAAATTTTGTAGTGACGCTCAAATACCGATTTTGTTCGTTTCAAATCAATTAATTTGGCAATTTGGGTATATCTCAAAGTTCTAGAATCATATAGGTTTAGAAGCCATCGCAGAACAAACTCAGGGATCAATTTTAGATATAAATCCAGGTTATACCTATTGTATCCGCTGAAAATCTCGTCTGCTCCATCTCCAGAGAGCACAACTTTTTCACCTTTCAGTTTTACAGCTTTTAAGACATTATCTAAAGACAACATACTATCATCTGCGAATGGCTCCCCAAGACTATCAATTATCTCGATTAAATTCGTCTCTAAATTCCCTTCTTCAGGCTCTATTACGTTAAGTTCTCTTTTTAAGTGATCCGCGACTGAAAGTGCATTACTTGATTCATCATACTCTGAATCTTTCCATTTAACAGTATAAAATTTGGTGCCTCTTTGGGAAAATGAAGCCAAAATACTACTATCTACACCACCACTAATAAGCATGCTGCTTCCAACATCAGATATTGAGTGTTTATCAACGGCATTACCCAAAAGGTTTGAATAACTCAAAGAAGACTTAAAAGTGGTTTCGAAAACAGAATAATACGTCTCCTTTAAGATCTCAGAAGTATGAATATTATACCTAAGAGACTGACCTGGCTCTAACTTAGCTACTCCTTTCCAAACAGAGTAAGGAGCAGGTATGAAGCCAAAGGACATATAGTAGTTCAAAGAAGTGGGGTCTACATTTGATATTTTTCGATCTACATTAAATGATAAGAGATCGCTCCCAAACTGAAACGCTTCCTTATATGTTGAATAATAGAGCGGTTTTTGTCCATACCTATCGCGGGCTAATAGTATTTCGTTCTCAAGAACTATTGCTATTGCAAACATTCCTTGGATTTCCTTCAAAAGCTGCATCCAGCCTAACCTATTAAACAAAAGTACCAAAACCTCTGTATCACTAGTAATACCAGGGTCTATTTCATATTTTTGAATTAATTCTTTAAAATTATAAATCTCTCCATTGAAAGCAAGCAAACCGCCTTCAACTTTTATAGGCTGATAACCTGCGTCCAAACCTAATATACTCAATCTTACATGTCCTAGTATTGTATTATTTAACATAGCAATACCCTTACTATCCGGCCCTCTATGTTGAATTTTTAATAACCCCTGCTCAACATCTTCGGGAGAGCCGCCCGTTATTCCATAGAATCCACACATCAAAAAAGCAGTTTAGCACTTTCATACTCATCCGGGGTACCCGCAAAAATTAGATCTTCCTTATTACATTGATAAGATCTAATTGATACTCCCTGCGTTAAAAGATAATTCATAAACGGAGCTACAAATAACTCCATATCATCGCTAGGCATGTAAGCAGATATGAACTTTTTCAAGCTCTGCCATGAGCCCAATGAATAGAGTCCGTTAGAGCAGTAATTGGATATTCTTCTCTTCTCAGTTATTCGCCCTACCTCTCCTATCGAATCGACAAAGCTCCAATGATCTCCATCACCTTCAAAGACTTCGAGCCATACTTCAGGCAGACCCTTAAAATTAAAGCTCTTCTTTCTTATAGTATCACCATTGTAAACAATGATCTGGTCGTTTTCTTTGATTTCAAGACGCGATAACCCTTCTATAACTGTATCTAATTGGCCCTTAGTGTTATTGATTTCTACACATTCTGTATTCAATCTACCAACGAACAAACTTTGAACCTCCTCCAAGATATTATGATCCTTTTTTAGAATAAGAATAACTTTAGTTTGTTCTGGAATATAAGAAACAATGTGTTCTATAATCGTTTTATCACCAAGTGGAAGTAAGAACTTAAATTGTTCATATCCTGCATCAAAAAATCGCGATGCGTTTCCAGCCAACGGAATTACAACCATTCTTTACAAAATTTAATTACATGAATAAAGTTTACAATGCGATCTCTACGATCCGTATGGAAGGGCAACAGTGTTACAAATAAATACATTATCCCTTCTACGACTTCTTTCTTGGTTAATTGTAACTTAATCGCCAAAAAGGAAAGATTGTTTTCAAATTCTAAAGCAAACGAATCACGGTTAAATGTGTTAAATATAATTTGATCATAATGACCTAAATAACTGTGTGCTATTTTAAAGGCATCATAATTAACTGGAACTAAATTAGAGCGCTCTATTCCAAAATATCCCCTTGGATCAATGAGATAAATAAATTCCAATCGATTATCAATCAAAATATTCGAGAAACATAAATCGCCGTGTCCAAAACACATTTCAAGCGGCCATTCTTTGCAAATCCTTAAAACCTGCTTTAGAATTCGTTGAGTTTCTGAGTTGGAGACTTCATGATTTTTCAATATATTTTCAATATCAGCTTTTCTTGATTGAAATTTTAATAAGGGGAAGTTTTCGTTTGTTTTTACTGTTTCATTCCTCCAATCCTTAAGGATTTTGCCGATGATTTCGAATGATTTTAAAACAATAAGCTGATTGCCTTTACTAAAAACGAATATTTCACTTAACGTCGGTAGTGACTTATATTCTATTGAATAGCACGCGTAATCTCTTTTCACTTCAAAATCGCTAACACTCGGAACTGCGACAAGGTCATTATTACGAAAGTCCTTTAGCCACTTAAACTGGGAGTATAATTGAAATACATCTCTGCTACTCTTAATCAAATTACCCCCGTTAATGCGCATTTCGTTGTGCGCACGAATCTGAAAAAGAATACGCTTATTCTTAAAGTATGAGGCGTATGAGCCAAAGTCTAACCAGTTTAAACTATCTATGAAATCTGTTTTTGTTTTTGCGGTTTTAAAGATAAAATCCTCAAGACTCTCAACCTCTGCATATTCATGATACTTTCGAGAATCAACACAAAGCATACCACTAAATGCACAGTCGTCTTGTAACCTCAACCAATTATAAAAATAATCTACTTTATTCATCGTCACAAAACTCGCGTTTTTTGGAACCTCCCCTTGAAATAAGGTGTCACCAAATAGTATTAACACAAACTCATTAGGGAACAATGTTAGACTATACTTTAATAACTCGACTAATGAGAGTCTATCAACAAGAATCTCGTTCTTGCAACTTCCGGTATTTTCTGAAACCAGAGTATAAACTTCATCACAAAACTCCTTTAAATATTCATATTGGAGTTGATTGAGGTTGGTGCCACCCACCGGCAGATTTGAGGGGTGAATGTCACCAAAAAGTGCTCTTAATTCATCTCCTACTACTCTACTTGAAAGAATTAATCCCCTCATCTATAATTGATTTTAATTCTTCGTACGAATGCTTTACAAACTCCGATGGTCTTATGGCGCGATCATCAACGTAAAAACCCTCAGTTCCACACCACGGCTTACCCATAATTATACCATCGAATGGCACCTTATGCTTCTTAAGCCAATCAAGAAGTATTGGGAGCGTGTTTTTATTGATTTTAGAAATGTCACCTTTGAAGGTCCTTACATTTCTACTCGTAAAAAGAGTGATTTCAAAACCCAAGTCTTGATATTCTTTTAATTTCGAAATCACTTCTAAATTTGGTCTCTTACTTTCATACTCTAAGTTTGAAGCTTCTGTTAAGGTCAAGTCTATATCGACTATAAGTTTTTTCATATTTTTTCTATTTCTTTTCCATGGGATATCAAATAATTAAAGTACTGAAACACCCCAACTTTAGAGAGTGGCTTAGGTATATTCAAAATGAAATTATTAATTTCCCCTAACGAATTGGCACAATAGATGCTCTCCGTTCTCATAAACAACGTTGGACCGAGCAATACTGCCGGTTTATTATAGTAAACCGCCTCTATAACCGGTGATCCAAAACCTATTACTAATTTCGAGCGTTTAATTAACGAGTAAACATCTACTTCGGTTGAAATGAAATCAACTTGAAATCCGGCATTGACCAAAAAGTTTTGAAGATTTACATATCTCTGTTTAGTTTTTTTCAAAAATCTATCGTTTATCCGAGGATGTAATTTAAACACGAATTTCTTAGTCTTGTAAGACTCTCCGTATCTTACAAATAAGTCTTTGACAATATCTACTTGATTGTAGCACATATCTAAAACACCCTGGTGACTCCATTTTCCAAAATATTCATCCTCACTACTAAAGCAAAACAGCACATCAAACTCTTCCAAAAAAACATCCTTAACTCTATTAGCTTTACCTAATGTATTCCAGTACTTAAGCAAGTCATCACTTCCCTCAAATCTCTTTTCCAAATATATTTGTACCCTCTCTTTATCTTCCGACAGAAGTTCCATTCGTGCTACCTCTTCCGCTTCTTCATCAAAAAAATAAGTCGAGTAAATCTCCTTAAACCTTATACTCCCGTCTGGCGAGCTCCACAGTTCATTCATAATGAACTTAACGGCTGATTTCTGGCATACATCCCTCGCTATTTTCAATACTAGTGATCTTCCATTAAAGCAGATGACCTCTTGATAACGAGGTATTATTTCTTCAAGATAATTATAAACACGATCAATTATTAACCTCTCATAATAAGTCAATCTTACACTATCCGTTTGAGAAAAAGTCTTTCCCGAGATAATACGTTGCTCAACTTTTGATTTTAGTGGAACAAAATAATCCTTACGGGCTTCAACACGCCTAAAGAGAGGCACACCCTTTATAAACTTGAATCCTGACGTCTTTTTTTTGAAAATAACCCACTTTAAAAAAGTAAAGAATGTATAATTAAAGTGATTAAAAACCGGAAGCCCAATACAATCCAAAACTTCAATATCACTCTCAGATTTATTTATTGACTTTAGTACGGAATACCCGAAATCACTGGGCGACGTTATTATTATAAGTTTTGGCATAGTTAATTACTAAAAATAAAGCTAATAAAATGATACCCAATTTCAGATCGTATATTATTGCACAACTCAATACATATATGCTTGTGTTAATAATAATTACTGCTAAATGACTCCCTAATTTAATCTGGAGAAGAGAAAACACACTTGATATTATGTTAATAAAAGATAATAATGCCGCTAACAATATAGTATTTTCATTAATGTCTTTTTTGAATAAAATATTCACCATTTCAAGTAAATGCTTAAACATGAAAAACATCAATATATAGAGTATTATAGTCCCTGATATCATCAAAAATTTCATCCAATCACTAAGCTTTTCTGCCATAATGACTTTATATCTCCCTGTGAACCAAAAATTTTGGACTAACATCTCAATTATTGCAAATATACTCATTGCAATAACAGTATTTGCCATGTTCACATCTCCAAGGAAAAAGACCAAAAGCCCCCTAGTAAACCACGGAAATGCAGCCTTAACAGATCCGCTAATAAAATAGATCCAGTTTATACTTGAAGTAAACTTAAGATTGATTTTAAATTGTTTCAACTCGATTGTACCCGTTAATAAAATCGTGAGTAACAAAAAAGTGAGAAATACTAACCATAACGTCAAGAATAACATATCTATGTGTGGGTTAAGGCCAAATGAAAGTAACGGCAATATTGCCCTAATGCCACCTATAACTGTTGCTTTTATCGCTTTACCTTTAGCTATCAAAACACGTGAGATTTCTAACGCCAATAATTCAAGCACTACTATTGGCAAAATGTTAACCAATAACATAATACGATCTAGTTGGAACCCAACCACGATAAACATCAATGCACCGAATACAAGGTTGTCTAATTCAAACAATATCTTATCACTTCCGCCTCGTGCAATACTTTTTGATCGAAGAATATGCTTTTCTAATCCCAAGATAAAAGGCAAGAACATGAGCATGGCCATGAATAGCGAATATTCAGAAATACTCGACTCATCGATCGATCTGTATATAAAAGTTTGAAAAGCATACCGAATAAAAAAGAAAATATATCCCAACCCCGCTACTAGGAAACTATATTTCATTTAATACCTTTTTTAGTGTCTCTATGTAACTACCATAACTACTTAATCGTTCCACCCTTGCCTTCACATTACCCGTGCCTTCTTCTAGAATAGCATGTAATTCGGAAATTATTGATTCGATCTGTACAGATTCCACAAAATACTTCTTGTCTAAATATTTTTCGATTTCACCCACGGGTGTGACAAAGGGGCGACAACCGCTCATAATCGCTTCGGCAGTAGACATTGAAAACCCTTCATAAACACTAAGCTGCATATACACTTTGGACCGGGAAAGCAGCCTAATAACTTCATCCGTATTGCAGTTAATTAAACAAGGATGCTCAAAGCCATAGTCACGATTTGTTGCGATTATGCTAAGTACATTATAGCCGCTATTACTCAGCTGACTCATAACCTGCATACTTAAATCAAATCTTTTCTGATCTGCATCTCTTCCAACCCAGATTACGTCTATATCTCGGAGATTAGAATTCATCTCTTTAATAGAGAATACATAAGGAGCAATATGGTAATTAGTATTATAATAGGTCGAAGAAGCTGATGAATCCGCAATGCCCTCAGACAAAACTACTGTAGTGAACCTAGTTATCAAATTTGCGACTAGATGTACATTGCCAGAATGATGTATAAACGGGAGCACTTTAAACCTCAAAAAACTAAGAACTATACCTATTAAGTATGTCTTCCATAAACTCACAATAATTGTGTCTTCCCGTCTCACTTTTGATATGAACGTCCAAAGTGATGATATCGGAATATTGTTTATCTCATTTTTACCGCTTAAAACAACAATTTTATAATTGAATTCACAACAAAGTTGCTGGTAACTCTTGACAATACCTACTTCAACCCCACCATAATTCATGGTAGGGATTAAATGCCAAACTACTTTTTTTCTTGCCATAATTTTCCTAAGCCGATTGAAAGAAAGAGCCGTTCTAAACCTGTATTGGTCGTAAACAAGCATGCTACAATTATCGCAATTCCCAATGGAGACTTAAGGGAATTCTTAAATGACCCCATCAATAAAAACATAAAAATCAAAAGGCCTAACCAACCCCATTCAATAATCATCTCGGCGAAAATAAAATGAGGATTCAACGTGCCTATGCCTAGTTGATTTATTCCGATTTCTTCAAATGCTGTAGTAATTCCGGAACGCCAAGAAGAATATCCTTGACCTAGGGCGAAAGTGCGAATTGACCCGACCTTAACCCCTTCCAAGATCATATTTAATCTAACAAGATTACTATACCAATTATCGGCTATCAATCTATTAAAGTTGATTACGAAAACTGCTAATACGACCAATGATATTGGCAGAATTAATATTCTTCGTCGTTGATAGATGTTTATTATTAAATAAAGTAAATAACCTACCAAGAGCGCCCTTGAAGAAAAATAAAGTGCTAATACAGGAATGATTATTAAAATGAATATATTCCGCCTAACACTAAGCTGTTCTGGGAGTAATAATAGCGGGGTGATAGCAATAACTGATTTGATACCAGTGTAATAAATAACATCCGAGGGAGTCAGCAAGTAATATATTGCAATTAAACCTATTCCTATTTTCTGTGTCGAAAATTTGCTTGTCGATAAAGAGAAAGCAAGTATGATTATTAGTCCAAACCTGAAATTAAATAGTACGTCCTCAATTTCTCTGGTTAAAACAGATAAAATTATTTGAACTATAAGATATATTAAGATAAAAAGAAACCATTTAGGGAATTTACGTTTACCAAATAGTTTTAAATTCCAAAAGTCAGCGCTTATTAAGCTACCGAACAAATTTATCTTAAAAATCGACAGTAGTGCTAATATTGTCGACATAGCCAATCTTCGAATCCTAGATAATCATCAGTGTTTCTCGAGTATACCGTATGAAAATGGGAATACTTATTAAAATATAACCCGATATAAAGCGAACTAAATACTCCAAATTCTTTTTGCAACGATTTATTCCAACTTTGCAAACTAAAGGATACGTCATCCTTCGATTTAGAGGATAAATAACTGTGACAAAAGTGTGCTTCAGCAGGCTTAAACATTTCAATGTATTGCATGTCCTTAAAAGCGTCTGATTTTTCTATGTAAGTCGAAGGATTAATATTTGTAGATACGAGCTCAGGAGAAATCCAATAGCTTTTAAAATTTTCAATATTACTCCATATACAAATGTCACTCAATGAAAATGGCAAAGTAGATTTTGTGTTAATATCGACACCCCACACTCTATTCGGAAATTGACGTTCAAGTTTCTTGAAATATGGAACTAAGCGGTGAGGAAATTTAGGCATGGCGTCGATACGGAGCTTTACCACATATTTTATCTTTGAGTCATCAATATGTTTTATAGCTTTTTTCATTTGGATCAATTGCAGATTAGAATTCATTACGCCAGTATTTACTGGCTTTGTATTGAACAAAACATCAATACTAAGATCCGTGAAATAAGCATGATAATTCTTCTTTGAGTACCAAGTAGTTAAAATGATCCGACACCGCGGATATGCTAATCTTAAAGATTCTATATCCCTCTTATTCATTAAATCCAATGGGCCTTGAATAATGAAACACCATCGGTCCTCAATTAAATCTTCACTAATCGTCTTAGGCACATAACTTACTACAGCGCCAGGAGATCTAGAGTATTGGATAAGATCCCGAATTAACTTACCCCAATGCTTAATTTTATTACGCAATTCTAGTGCGTATTAACTGAAAAGCTTCTGCCATATTCATTCCGTTCGCAACACCCCACATAAGCGCTCGAATACGTAGGGCTTCTGGTGACCTGGGATGTGGGTAATCTCTTTTTTCAAATTCATAAGATTCCATAGCGTTAGTTTTAGCTTTTAATGACACCTCATCTATTTCAACAAACATATTCGGTATGAAATGTCTAGGATCAGAAGATGGACGCCATTCGGTACCAGACATTGTTTCGAAGGCTATAATCGTCTTTACTAACTCATCAGGCAAAGGTCGACATGCTGTGATAACAGCATCAAAGGTTCTTTGATGATCTATGTTGACGTCTCCGCCATGATGTGTAAAAATAACGTCAGGCTTAAATTCATGTTTTTCCTTCTCAATAACTTTTATGATATCTAACAATGGAACACTGTCAAATCTATTATCTGGAAAATTATAGATTCCTACAGATTCATAGCCAATTATTCTTTGAGCGTCTTTTATGTTTGATTGATGTTTGTTCAAACTCTTCCGCCATTCATCTATATTTCTATCAGATGATCTCGATGTCAATCCTTCCCCTAATATCACTGCGCGAACAACACAATCATTTCTATGAATTAGTTGAAACGCGGTTGCGCCAATACCTAGAATCTCGTCATCAGGATGAGCAACAACGACTAAAACTCTTTTATCTTTTAATTGCATAAAACGACCTAATTACTTGAGCTATCACATTCTCTACACCATTGGGATTAATTAGATTCGATGGAAAGTTTTGGGAAGAATCTTCTTTTAATTTTTGATGAAGTTGATCGAGTAGCGCTATTTTCAAGTTTTTTTGATTAACATTTAAATTTCCCTGAAGAAATCCTATTGAATTATAAAATTTGTGGTTAGGTTCTTGATCATAATCTAAGCAGATACCTATTGTTGGGCGCCCAAGACAAGCTAGCTCATGCAAAGTTTGACCACTTCCCGATATAACCACAGCTGCCCGGTTCATCTCTTCTGCCATCTTTTCTGCTGTAAGTGAAGGTAATACTACCAGTCTTGCGTGATTGAAAAGCATGCCAAACGGAGCTATAACTCTAACGTTCAAAAAGGGAATACTTAAGCACCATTTCGTTGTTTGATACAATAACTTTTCATTATTGCCACCCCCGAAAGTAATCAAGACTGTATCACCTCTATTAGCACTGGTTTTATTGACTTGTCTAAACTCTTTTCTAACTATGGTGTAATCTGGACCACCAAAGACATCGCATTCTAAGGCAGAGTAGTTTAACCTATCAAAGTAAACATTACTATTAATGACAACATCGACATAATAAGGAATTCTACCATAATCGTCCATGTGTACAATCAATGTTCTTTTTAAGGGAGCGTTGGCTAACCACAGATTTGTGGTTTTGTAAGAATCTATTATAACCACATCTTTCTCTTCAGCCAAAGTCTTAAGAGGAAGATCTGTCCAATTCTTGAAAAGAACATCAGCATTATCGAATTCATTGCTATCAGTAAAATGCTGAACCTCATGTCCGCGATCTATAATTTCTTGTTGCAAAGCGTGGCAACGAGTCAAATGACCGGATCCTATGTCCGGGCCAGAGGAACTTAAAATCAAAAAGCGTGGATTCACATCAATAACTTAATAAATTCAATGCATTGTAATAAAAAATCTGTTCTATCTCATTATCAGAAAACTTATGTTTTTCAAAAAAGTCTTTGTGTATCTCGAAAGCGTTCTCAGAGTTGAGATAAGGCAAATCCGAGCCATATAAAATCCTGTTTAAACCTATTTTCTTATAGGCAAATGCATAGTCAGCCTCAATGCTTGAATCTTTGTAAAATGGAAGTGAAAACGATGTGTCAAGCCAAATATTTGTTTTTTCCATGGCCAATAACATTACTTCCAATATCCTTTTGCCTCCGCTATGAATAATAACTATCGGAGATGTAACAATGTTGTCAGAAACATAACACATCAGCTTCACATTATCAAATGTGAACATTTTTGACGTACCATAACTTCCATCGATACAAATTATCAAACCTTTTTCAGCGGCCAATTGACAAGCCTTTAAAACCAAGTGAAAATCACTCTCTAGTATTTTCTGTAAATAAGAATTTACCATTACACACCTGACTCCATTCTTTGCCAATTTGTCTATGTAATCATCAATATCAAGGCGACGAAAATCTATCAATGCAGTATAACTCGCTCGTTCAACAGAACGCCCCACCTCTTCATTAAAGTTATGAAGCTTAGATTCAAACAGAGATGTATTAAACAACAGAATGTTAATACCATTTAGACCCCGAATAAAATCTCTATGAAAATTTAATCCGTTTAGCAACTCTGGTTCCTTCATACTTAGATCCAGTGAAATGGTGTCATTGACGTTATTATTGATTTGTGTTGGTAAGTGAATGTTGAAATCAAAAACTTTCATGAATTATTTGTAAATGTATAACATGAATTCTTTTTGAGGAATTGGGTCATAATTATGTTTTAAAACAACATTATTGGATAATGTTAAGGCAAATTCAAACATCCTGCTAAAGTCATGGTAAAAAACAAAATCTTCTTTGGGATAGGTGTCTGTTACATGTATGCTTAAAAAGTCTACAATCAAAACCTCTTTGACAGCGCTAAAGGCATTAGTTATTAGTCTCTCACTATATTCATAATTTAAATCTTCATCACCTAGATTAACATTCAATAGACCGATCATTACAGCAATATCAAATTGACTTCTGTATTTTGATACATCTTTTGCTAAATCAACAACTTCAAACGTTTTATTTTTTCTTTCCTCTAAGTGAATTTCATCAATTAATTTTTGGTTTATATCCCAACCTGTGTAGGCGGATACAGCAATTTTTGCGGATTTCAAAAATTTATAATAATCACCGAACCCACAACCTATGTCTAAAATTGATTTTTGCGTAAAATCAGCCGCATCAAGCGTATGCCTGAAACGATAACTTTGCTGACTTTCATTTCCCCAGCCTAGTGTTTTAATATCGTTGCCATAGACATCAAGACGTTTAGAATATCTATCGATTGTGCTCTTTGAAATTTCACTAAACTTTTTTGAAGTTTTTTTCATACTCTATAATTTAACTTTGATTATCGCATTAGCTACTTAATATTCGGCTTTATTTTTTCGGGCTCTTGTTCACCATGCTGTGCGCAATTTCATTAAATAATTGCTGCGATGGGTTCAAGCAATTAACCAAAGACGTAGCCTGAATTAATTCCATTTTAGGTACGCTAAATTTATCAGCTGCCTCTTCAGCAATACTCATGTAAGATGTATGAAATTTTGAAACACCGATGTGAATTTCCTCAGAAGTTAATCCCTGTGCTCGATTCATCATATTGACCAATACATTATCAGCAAAATGATATAAATCATATAAATCAATGCCAACATCGATACCGAGCTTCTTAAGTGCCCAAACAAAGATTTCGGTCTGTGCATTTCCAGCTGATCTTCCCATTCCTCTTACACAGGTGTCGATGAAGGTCGCGCCTGACTGCATGGCTTGAATCGAATTAGCGATTCCCATTGATAAGTTATTGTGGCCGTGGAACCCTAAGGGAGTTGATATATTTTGACTAGTACGATCAATATATTCATGTACCTCATTTGGAAACATACATCCTGCAGAATCAACAAGATATATAACATCAGCGAGTTGCCATCCATCAATTTCTTTTACTATCTCACTAAACTCGTATGATTTGACAGCATAACTCTTCATTAAATTGACGGCAAGTGTCAACCCAAGTTTTTTTGCTTCTTCTAAATAAGGGATCAAGTTCGTGAAGTCATTGATGTTAATCCCGCATCGTATAAAATCTAGACCATTTGACTTGGCAATTCTAATATCTTCAATAGAACCTATTCCGGGAATGAAGAAACTTACAATCTTAGCATTCTTAGCGGATTCACGTGCTGTTTGAATATATGTTTCGTCATTCTCCGCTGAAAAACCGCACTTGGAATTATTGTACGCACCAAGTCCGAGTCCATGGCCTACTTCTATATACTTGAAGCCCATTTTGTCTAGCTCTGAAACAACTTTTAGCGTTTGCTCTTTAGTAAACTGAAAATCATTTACGTACGATCCGTCTCGCAACGTATTTTCAACAATATTTATCATTACTTAAAATATTCAACGTTAAGGAAAGATTTGAACTTCTCAAAATTACCGATGCTTTCTTCCAAATTATCACCATGAAGAACAAGCATCGAATGGCGAGAAGCACAGTTATCGATGGATTCAATCATATCATTTTCACTAAAAATTGTACGGTACTTTAGGACAAAATCTAAATCTCTGACCTCCTCTTTATTAATACTTTTTATCACTTTACCAACTTGAAAATCTAAAAAAGTTAAAATCACAGAATTTTTCATCAATTGAGGACCTTTTCCTTGGATTTCATAATTATCCTTATCTAAGGATTGATTGATCAATAACTCATTAAGGTTTATGCCCGTAATATTGGGTACAATAGTTGAAGACGTATATACTCCCCCTCCTCTATTAGTGCATTCAACGAGGTAAATTTCCTCGTCATTGGTTACAATATACTCACCGTGGGTGTGCCCTTGAGAATAGCCTAATGCACGAACAACGCTTTCGTGATTCTGCATTAAACGACTATTTAACTTATTATCAAACTTAGCGGGATAAATAATTTCCTTAGTAACGGGCTTAACTCCTTCTTGAAAAGACCTTGACGCAACAGCTAAAGCATGGTGGCCGTTTTTGAACACAAAGCCGTCAACAGTAACTAAAGTACCTTCAACAAAATGCTCGCAGATTACGGTATGAGAGGCGGAATTACAAATTGCATCATAAAATCCCATAGACAAGTCGTCCGCAGTGTTAACAATTGTAACCCCGAATGTGCCTCTGCTGTCTACAGGTTTAATGATTAATGGATATCCTAAATTTTCAGCTGCCGTTTGCAATTCCTCAAAAGTACGAACACGATAATATTTGGGCTGCACAATGCCATTAGAACAACATTTTTCTCTTTGTTCAAACTTATTATTTGACAAAAATGCTGATTCAATACTATTGAACTTCAAGCCAAGTGCTTTCGCAACAACGGCCGAGGTATAGAGGGAAAAGTCGCAATTATCAGTAACTATACCATCAACATTATAGGTCTTCGCGATTTGCAAATGAGAAGCAATATCAAGACTATCCTTAACGAAATGTACGTCCGCATGACTTAAACCCTGCGTATTGAGTTGGGGATGCGTTGCAATTACGAAATGTCCCAAACGTTTGGCTTCAAGAATCAATTCTTCTTGTTCCCATCCAGCTCCTACAAATAATAATTTACTCATGCGTTTAATTTTTAATTAAAAACTCCTTTTTTAAAATAGTACCAGATTTGAGATCTATTTTAGCCCTTCCAAGAGACCTATTTTGAAATAAGTCCCTGCAGTCTATTCCCTCAAAATATCGAGAATATTCTATGTCTTCATACTTGACTTCTTCTCCAGATTTTATGTTTTTGGCAAGCTTTGCTCTGTAAATCACTGAATTTTTAAATCTCTTTTCCTCTTTTTGTATATCTAAGCGAGGTGATAGCTTCATAATCGCTTGTTCAACTTCCCGAATCTGATGAACAAGAGCTTTAAGTTCTATTGGATCTGCTGCAAAAGTTGTACTATCTGGTGTATCAAAATTTTTGTCGAGCGTAAAGTGCTTTTCAATGACTTTTGCACCTTGAGCAACTGCAGTAAGCGGAATGTGTATACCATTCGTATGATCTGAAAACCCTACTGGACATTCAAACATCTCCCTATATACATTCATAAGAGGCATATTCACGCGATTAGCAGGTGCAGGATAAATACTATTACAATGTAAAATGATATACTTATCGTTTCCCGCCTGTTCAAAAATTCTAACTGCCTCGGTAATTTCCTCGTAATTGGCGATGCCTGTAGAGAAAATTGTCGGCTTATTGAGTTGTGCCACACGCTCCACTATTTGGGGGAATGTTCCAATCTGAGCTGAAGCGAGTTTGTATAAGGGTACATCTATTTCCTCAAGTAAGTCAACAGACCTCATATATGTCGGAGATGAAAAGAAGACTACACCTTTTTCAGCACAATAGTCAGATAGTAAACTATGCCATTCTTCTGGAAACTCTAACTTCTTTATAAAACTGGCTGTATTCTTATCTGGATTTGTATACAATTCATTCAAGTTTATTGATTGAAACTTAACCGCGTTTGCACCTGCCTCCGCTGCTGCATGAATAGATTCTTTAGCAAGAATTAAATCCTGCTTATGATTCGAACCTACGTCAGCAATGATAAAAGTCTTATCTCCTCCGATAGGAAAACCATTTACATCAACTATTGATTTTGGCATAATAACTGTTTAATAAAATCTTCAATTTATTCAAAGCCTCAATAAGCTCATTTAGCTCCAATGAATACGAGATACGAACAAAACTATCAAATCCTGTTCCGTAAGCAGAACCAGGAACCATAGCAATTCCATGGTTTTCTAAAGTATCGACACAAAATTTATGAGCATTTTGAATTCCATATATATTCAAGTCCACAAAAAAATAGAAACCACCTTCTGGAGAGTAAGGCTTCCACTCAGGAAAAATATCAAGAACTATTCTCCTATTATTTCGATAATAATTAACAAAATCCTCTATTTCTGCTGGATTGTAATTTTTGATGAGTAGATATTGAGCATGAGAAGATGCGCACGTTGCTAGATTTTGCTGGAGCTTTAAAATATCTTTCACCAGGCTTTTCTCCTTAATCAAGAGATAGCCTAATCGATAACCTGTTATCGCATGGCTCTTGCTGAAACCATTTCCAAGGATAGTCTTTTGATAAACTAAAATTGGTTTGAACAACTTCCTAATATTAACCCCATTAAAAGAGTATCTTTCGTAAATTATATCGAGGATCACCCAAGCGTTCTTTTCTCTAATAATGTCAGAAATCAATTGAATTTGCATTGGGTTCAAAATTCTCCCATCAGGATTATTCGGTGAACACAACATTAAAACATCAAATTCCATTACTCTCAATGTTTCAATCCAATCTGGCAAGTACGTGTTCACAGGTAAATACTCGCATCCGGATAAAATACATGTAGCTTGATAACCAAGCCAACTTGGTTCTAAAACGGCCACACGTTTTCCTTCTATCGCAGAAAGCGCATAGAAAAATCCCTGCTTTAAGCCTGGAACTATAATGACTGAATCGGTAGTATACCCTTCATAACTTCCTGCTATTAACGCTCTCAGTTCTGCTATACCTTGTGCAGGACCATAATGACTTGATTCCTTCGGAAGATTTTTTAATCCAGAAGCTAGAGATTCAGGTAGATTAAAATGAGTGTCACCAATGCTCAATGTGTATATTTTAATCCCTTTTTCCTTATGTTTTCTAGCTATCTGAGTTATCTCCATAGATGCAGATGGCAACAATTTCTTCAAATCAATCAAAGTGCTTAATATATCTTACTATTCCTGAATCCACGAATAAAATTTTAAAACCTAAAGACTCGAATACCCTCCTTGACGGCAGATTTTCAATTTTGACATGTGCCTGCAAAGCTATCCCTTCTTGGGCCTCTTGAGCTAGGTAATGAATTGCTTGACTAAGCATCATCTTTGAATAGCCTTTTCCTCGATAATCTCTGACAATTGAAAAATCTATCGTCCAGTTTCTATCCTGAGGATTTAAATCAAATCGGACTTGACCAACAAATACATTAGATTGTTCTGCGACTAGCATTACACACAAATAAGAATCCAATTTATGTGTGAACCACTTACAATGATTTTCCCAGCCAATATTTTCATCATTAAAAGAATTCCTGCGAACTAATAAATCATTAACTAGGTGAAAATATTCTTTGGCATCTCTTTTCTCAGCTCTTCTCAAACTTAAAGGAGACAATTTACCGGAATTACTAATTTTTTTACTGTTCAACAATACTAATCTATTTTTCACCTAAATCCTTTAAATCCTCAATATGTTTTCCCCGCAATGACGCTGCTTCAATAAGTGCTGGGAAGAGTATCCAACGTCCCCGATTTATCGCCCAGTTAATTCCATCATAAGTATTCTGAGTATCCTCGATTAATTCTACGCCATGGGGAACTGACGGATTCATAAGATAGACATCGCCAATCTTTAGTGAGGCTTCGAGATCAACTTTATCATCCTCTTCAAAGAAATAGACGCCACCCGAAGTGAAGTCGCGTCCTCTTTCAGACATGGCAGCAATAATGACACAAAATTGTTTACTCGGAGGATCAATATGCTTGTTTAACATTCCACCCCCAGCAGGATAATGAGTAATATTTGGGTAAGTGAGGTATCCGTCTTGCTCAATACAATTTGAAGCGTATCTCTCCGGCAGCTTTGCCACCTTATTTCGTAAATACGTCAATGATAAAAACATGTCCTTTTCATTAAAACGCTGCTTATTCCAATAAAATGAAACCAAAAACTGCTTGGTTCTCTTAACAGCACTTTTAACTGGATTTTCATCTCTTCTTTGAAAATTTTTAGTTCGCCTATTGAGCTCTGGATTGGAAAAAGGATATTCCAAAAAACTTTTATATACATTCTCACGAAGTTCAATCATTGAACTTTCGGTAAAGAATGACTTTAAAATTACAACATTGCCATTACTGATGTCTTTACGTATACTCTCAATATCTTCAATATTATAATTAGATTTTTCATCTTTTTCTGGGGAAAAGTGAATGTTGTAGTATTCTTTTATCATGATTGTTTATTTAAAAATCTGTATTTGATTTCAGCCATTTTTATATCAACCAAGTTATCAATGTCCTGACAATAGACTTCATCCACTACCATGCCTCCTCTATTCTTGCCAAAAAGATTTTTGTTTGACAAATTTTTTAAATTTTCAGGAATGAACCAATAAAGACTACCTGAATCATAGTAAGCAACTTTGAAGTCTTGCGATCGTTTAATATTGTCATTTTTAAAGTATGAAGACAGCCGACCTTCGTCGGACCTCGATAAGGCCCTTTCAATTGGCGTCGAAAAGGCTATCACCGGAAATACTACATCAAAAATTTCGGATTCGAAAAATCTCAAGGTTTCTACAAGAAATTCCATACTAAGTAGGACAGCCGTAGCATAAATACAACAGGCCTGTTCATAACAATCTCCCCTTGATTCTAATTTATCTAATACCTCGAGCATTACATCACCTGTTCCGGAAAAATCATCTGAATTTTTTGAGCTTCTTAAAAAAGGGACCTCGGCACCATACTGTCTAGCTATTTCTGCTATCTCTTCATCATCTGTGGAAACCACCACCTTATCAAAAAGACCTGATTGTAGCGCTACTTTAATTGGATATGAAATCATTGGGGCACCCATAAATGGTCTGATGTTCTTCCGAGGAATACGTTTACTTCCCCCTCTAGCTGGTATTATGGCTATACGTCTCATTCAAAATAATCTTTGATCAAACTAATGACAAATTGAACATCTTTTTCGTCTAGCGACGGATACATCGGAAGACTAATACAATGTCGATAGTACTTTTCTGAATTTATTCTGTCTCCTTCTTTCCATCCCAAGCCACGATAGTATGGCATTAGATGACAGGGTATATAGTGAATCTGAGCATAAACATGATTATTTCTAAGATAATTATAAAGACCCGATCTGTCATCTACTTCAATGACATAAAGATGATAGGCATGACCCTTAACAACTCCCGATTGTCCATTAATAAAGTCTTTGTCACTAAACGCTTCCTCATAGACACTTGCAATTTCTCTTCTGCGGGCAATGCCTTCGTCTGCTCTTTGGAGTTGACTAAAGCCTAAAGCCGCTTGAATGTCTGTTAGCCTATAATTATATCCTAGCTCTTGCATTTCCATATACCATAATGGATAAGATTCCGCATTTTCGACTCCAGATGCGAATTCAATACTATTGGTATATAAAGTATCATCCTTAACTATACCGTGAGTCCTTAGCGCGAGTAGTCTTTCATAAAGCTCTTCGTTATTTGTAGTAATCATACCCCCCTCACCAGAAGCGATATGTTTAACCGGGTGAAATGAAAAAATCGCTAGGTCAGCGAACTCTCCTGATCCGCACTTGGACTCTTGGCCGTTAGACTTAATGAAAGAGCCTCCTGGTGCATGACATGCATCTTCTATAATCCATAGCTCATATTCATCTGCAAGTTTCCTATATGCCTCCAGGTCAACCGCGCGTCCGGCAAAGTCAACAGGAATGACGCCCGAATACGTTCCTTTCGGTGATGCTTCTAGGAGCTCACGAACTGAATTAATATCGAGAAGATATGTTTCTGGATCAATATCCCCAAATACCACTTCACCACCACAATATTTAACACAATTCGCACTTGCAGCGAAGGTTATAGGAGTAGTGATTACTTTTTGACCCTCACTAACATTTAGTGCCAATGCACAAAGGTGTAAGGCAGCAGTGCCGTTAGAGACAGCTACGGCATATTCAGCATCTACATATGTGGCGAAAGCATCCTCAAACTCTTTGATCTTTGGACCTTGAGTCAAATAGTCTGCTTTCAGAGCTTCAACAACCGCATCAATATCTGCTTGAGTGATGTTTTGCTTACCGTAAGGAATTGGATTCATTATACCTTAAATGTTGAATCTACATGTTCTGAAATTAACTCTCTTAAGGAGTCTACCGTTTCCCAATCTTCGTTGTCTCCAGAGTTGTAACTAAAGCCCTCTGGTACTTGCTTTGCATTATGAGCAGCTTTGAATTCCTCTAAATCCCATGGCGTAACCGTTGGAAGAATCGTATAGTATTTTCCTAGGTCATACGTGTTATAAGAATCTGAAGGGGTAATCATCTCCTCATGAATCTTTTCACCAGGTCTGATACCCACCACTGGTTTTTCGCACTCAGGCCCAACGGCTTCTGCTACATCAAGTATCTTATAACTTGGGATTTTAGGTACAAATAGTTCACTGCCCCAAGCATGCTCTAAAGCGTGCATTACCATATCAACACCGCCTTGTAGACTAATATTAAAACGAGTCATTTTTTCACTGGTAATAGGAAGTCTACCCTCTTTTTTCTTGTTTATAAAGAATGGTATTACTGAACCATTGGACCCCATCACATTTCCGTATCGCACTACACTAAATCGAATGTCCTTAGCTCCCTTGTAATTGTTAGCCGCTACAAAAAGTTTATCAGAGGCGAGTTTTGTGGCTCCATACAGGTTAATTGGCGCACATGCTTTATCCGTTGATAAAGCAACAACACGACTAACATTAGTTTTTAGACAAGCGTCTATCAAATTCTGTGCGCCATGAACGTTCGTCTTAACACATTCGTCAGGGTTATACTCGGCAATATGCACATGTTTCATCGCAGCAGCGTGAATGACATAGTCTACGCCAGTCATTGCTCTTTCTAGACGGTCGTAATCACGCACGTCGCCTATTAAGTATCTAATTTGAGGATACTGATTGGATGGGAATTCCTGAGCCATGACAAATTGCTTTTGCTCATCCCTACTGTAAATAATCACCTTTCTAACCTCAGAGAAATTTTTTAGGATATGACTGGTAAGCTTTTTGCCTAAAGAACCGGTTCCACCTGTAATTAAAATAGATTTGCCACTCCAAAAATCGTTAGTACTCATCTTTATTTATTTAATGTCACAGGCATGTCCTGTGCTTGTTTTTCGTTGTTATTTGCTATAAAAGTTGCCTGCAACCGGGCAATCATCGTTCGCCGCTTATTTCCCAGACCAATAAACACGCTGCTGCCCTTTCGCTTGGCATGTGCTCCAAGATCTTCGCATTTACCTTTTTACCGGTGAGCTTTTCTACCTTACTACTTAACCCTCCGATATACGTACTGTCCAATTCTTCCCCTACTAGAAGGGCATCTATGGTTTCGGATTCCACCCCGCGGGCCAAATCACCGCATACCCACAATTGCTTAAGGCCGGGTAAGTTTGCTACTACGCGCTCTACTAGCGCATCAATGCCAGCGACCTTGCGCACTATGGAGGTGATATCAGAGGTAAGAGGATGGGCCACATTGACCTGGTAGAGCTTGCGACGGCCCTGAAGTTCAGAGCTGAGTAAACCGGCCTCTTCGAGGCGGTTGAGTTCTACCCGTATGCTGTTAGTGTTTTCATCGAGCTCCTTGGAGAGTCCTTGGAGGTACCCGCTCAAATCTTGATTGAGAAAGAAGCGCAGAAGCAGCTTCAAGCGGGTTTTAGAAGTAATAAGAGGTCCTAGAAGGTCCAACGTATTGTTTTGGATTTTCACGGCTTCGCCGCTGTGAGTCCCATTACGCCTTTGTAAAAGGGTAGCTTTGGTTCACAGGTTCGGCTGAAGTGCTCACACCGACATTTGTTGGATAGGGCACTCGAAGCATTGGTTTGGAAGTCAAAATTACGGAAGAAAGAGACGCTATTTA
>Ga0209532_1000847_pt1 | contig 25299 bp, 18 predicted proteins | sample COG_02_FD_184746 | JGI IMG/M metagenome (GOLD analysis project Ga0209532, IMG submission 184746) | Pelagic Microbial community sample from North Sea - COGITO 998_met_02 (SPAdes) (version 2) | ecosystem: Environmental > Aquatic > Marine > Neritic zone/Coastal water | place: Helgoland, sampling... | reverse complement strand
GAGTGTTTAAACATTTTAAAAACTGCTTTCGACAATCACACTAAAAAATAAATTAACAAGAAAATAAAAAAACAATGGAATATATTTTAATAAACAGAGAAGGGGACGCAAAAATTATTGCAGACTATAAAACAAGTTTAGAAACCTACACACTTAAAGAGCTAGTAAAAGCCTATAACAAAGAGGCCAAGTGTGGTATTGTTGGAGTACACAGGCAGGGGCTCTATCTATCTGCCCTTAGACAGGAGTTTAAAGAACGTTTAAAAGAAAGCCCTGTATATTTACTAGAACATGTTTTGGGCCTGGTAGGGCCTATTAAAATCGTTAATGGGAATATTGTGATTAAAGAGAGTTTTTACGAGTAGTCTCGTTACCCTCTTAAAAGTTTTTAGGATGGTATTTCGTCTGAGTCTGAGATGTCAATATCTATTGCCCCAGTATCATCATAGCAATCATACAAAGTGCCATCCTCACTTTTAACCCAATGTTCATGACGCGCTTCATTACCATCGGCATCATGATATGTTTTGTCTTCGTATACAAGGTACCCATCTTCAGATAACCCTTTAACTATTGTAACAGAATTCTCGGTAGTTATCTCCTCATAGATAGACATCTCATCATTTGCATAATATTCAATTATTTTTTTATCGCCAATAGTTCTGTGTCTCTCATAAAATAAAATAACGGGTATTATAAAAGTATTTTTACTGATACACAACTGTTTGTTTTTAATCTCTGGATCATCATCCTCAAGATGAAATCGGTATTGAGTTACTTTAGTTTCGTCTACATGGTCATAGAAAACCTCATAGCTGTTTTTGCTATTCTTGTATTGGTCATCTAATTCTTTGTTTGACATATAATTTTGATTTGTATAAATTTATGACAATTATTAATAGTAGAGTAATTTTTTTAAATCAAGATATCTTTTTTATTTTACACCAATGCATAAAAATATTCAAACCATTTATCAAGAAACAATTGCCTTTGCCGCATTAAAACACGGCAATCAAAAGATGCCAACTGGTTTACCCTATGTAGTGCATCTCTCTTACGTAGCCATGGAGGTTTTTATGGCCCACAAAGAGGAGCCAAATTTTAATATTGAGCTAGCCATACAGCTAGCTTTACTGCATGATGTTCTAGAAGATACGCCTCTTAGTTTTAAGGAGCTAGAAGATACTTTTGGCAATATAGTAGCAACCGGTGTGTTAGCCCTAACTAAAAACGCCTCTCTTGATAAAAAAGACCAAATGGAAGATAGCCTGGATCGTATTGTACAGCAGGGTAAAGAAGTAGCTATTGTTAAAATTTGTGACCGTATCACAAACTTGCAAAAACCACCTTTAAAGTGGGATAAAGAAAAAATTAAAAAATACCACTTGCAGGCCGTTACAATAGCCCAAGCGCTTGGGGGTGAAAACAGCTATTTAGATAATAGAATACGAGATAAAATTAAAGCGTATACTGCTTTTGTTTTAAAGACGAATATATAATTACCACATGCTATAAATAACGTTACTCATCACTTGTACTGTTGTTTTTCTTCATTTTTCTTCATTTTTTTTCTATATTGAAATAAATATTCAAAATAGTATTTATGAGTAGCAAAGCTAGTGTAAAGTGTCCCAATTGTAAAGAAGTATTTAAGGTCGATGATTCGGTTTACACCAATATAATCAAGCAGGTTAGGGACCAACAATTTCAGGAAGAGTTATCTAGTAGGCTTGCAATTGCTGAGAACGATAAAAAATCTGCAGTTGAGCTAGCACAGCAGAGAATAAAAAACGACTATCAACAGCAGTTGGCTCAAAAACAAGGGGAATTAGACCTGTTAACACAAAAGAGTAGGTCTGACCTCATTCAAGAAGTTTCAAAAAAAGATGATACTATTAAGTCATTAGAGGCTAGACTTGATAAGATAGATACTCAAAAGCAACTAGAACTTTCTAATGCTGTTCGGGAAGTAGAAAAAGCCAAAGACCAATTAGAGAATGATCTCAAGTCAAAAGATTTAGAAAAAGAATTATTAGAAAAATCCTTGACAGAAAAGTTTAATGATAAATTAAATCATAAAGACGAAACTCTTAAACTTAAAGATGAAGAAATTTTGCGTTTAAAAGATTTTAAGCAAAAATTGTCTACCAAAATGATTGGTGAAACTCTAGAACAACACTGTGAAACCGAGTTTAATAAATTACGAGCAACAGCCTTTCAAAATGCTTATTTCGAAAAAGACAATGATCACTCCGGAGGTACAAAGGGAGACTATGTTTTTAAAGAAAAAGACATTAACGGTAATGAGATCGTGTCTATCATGTTTGAGATGAAAAATGAGGGAGATGAGACTGCCACAAAAAAGAAAAACGAAGATTTCTTTGCCAAGTTAGATAAAGACCGAAGAGATAAAGGTTGTGAATATGCTGTATTGGTTTCTTTATTAGAGTCAGATAATGAATTTTATAATACAGGAATTGTAGATGTGTCATACAAATACGAGAAGATGTATGTGATTAGACCGCAGTTTTTTATCCCAATAATAAGCTTATTGCGTAATGCCGGTATGAAGTCTTTACAATATAAAGCAGAACTCACTATAATGCGAAACCAAAATGTAGACATTACCAATTTTGAAGATAAGATTAATGACTTTAAAACTGGTTTTGCTCGTAATTATGACCTAGCAAGCCGCCAATTTGGTGAAGCAATAAAGGAAATTGATAAAACAATGAACCATCTTCAAAAAACCAAAGAGGCACTTCTAGCCTCGGTAAATAATTTACGCTTAGCAAATAATAAGGCAGATGATTTAACCATTAAAAAACTTACCTATGGTAATCCTACCATGAAAGAAAAGTTTAATAACACATTAAACCAATAATATAGATGGATAATAAAGATGCGTTAGTGCTCAATATTGGCAAGGATATTAAAAAACACAGAGAACTTGAAACTAAAGATTATATAAAGAACATAGCTGTTGCTTTGGCTAATGTTAACTTCTTTGGAGGGCAAAAAAAACTGTGGCTTACAAATAGTCCTAATTTAGGTGGGTTTAAAAGTATTAATGATATACATGGCTCAGTCGTAGGAACATCAAAAGGAATACAATCTACATTAACAAAAGATGACGGCATTACGATTTATAAAAATACCAAAATAGGTGGTATAATTATCAGTAACTCTCCCGGTAAATATTCTGTAGAAACACCTTCTGGAATTTCTTTATTAGAAATATTAAATAAAAGTTCTTTCGTACCAAATCCTCACACTGCAGATGCTGAGGATATTCAAATGAATATTGGTGAGAGAAAACCTAGGTTTTACAGGAAACTTTCAGACTTATTAGAACAAATCAATCAACCAGATGATTTTATAAATGAATTAAATGAAGAAAAAGATTCTTTTGAAAAAGAAAAATTAAGCCAGGAACAATCTTTAAAAATAAAATCCTTAATAAGCCAAATTGAAAATGAAGAATTTGAACGAAAAAACATCCTAGAAAAAGCGCAAACATTTATAAGAAAAAATGCTGAATTACGTCACCAGCCAATATTGGACCCATGGCAAGAAGAAATAAAAAGGTCTCATATTTTTAATGCAACTATAGCCATAGATGGTGGTCCTGGTACCGGAAAAACAACATCATTAATACAACGAATAAAATTTTTGATTGATAAGGTTGCCATGGCAGATTATTTACCAAATCTTACAAAAGAAAAAAAAGATAAATTATTTAATGAGCAATCAAATTGGGTGTTTTTCTCACCAAATGAATTGTTGAAATTATTTTTAAAGAACAACATGACATCTGAAGGACTTATTGCAGATGATAAAAGAGTTTTGGTGTGGGAAGATTACAAAGGGGTCATAATTAAAAAATATAAACTACTAAATTCAGAGACACAGAATCCATTTTTGATTTTAAGAAAATATAAGCAAGTTGATATTTTACCAAGCGATAAAAAATCATTAAAAAAAATCCTTGATTCTTTTGAAAACTTTTATTTAGAATTTCATAATAACAGACTAAAAAAGCTAGTTGAGATAGATCTTGAGGCTTTTATCTGGAAAGATAGAGGTCTTTCAATTCAAAACTTTATAAAACGCCAAGAGAAGGATTATTCTATCGAAGGTTTAATTCGTTTATATTTTAACATCCAAGATAACTTTTCTGAGGAGGTAAAAGTTATATCTAAAGAGTTTAATGATTTATTAAAGAATGCAACTGCAAAAATTTTAAGCAGTATTGAAGAGAAGCCAGAAGTCAATAATACCTTTTATGAATTAATTGAAAAATGGACAAAAGACAATAAGCAAGAAGATCAAGATATTGACGATGGTGATGACAATGATATACTCTTAGATGACTCGACAAGTATAAGAGCTCAACTATTTAGTAATATTAGATCATTAATTAGAAAAAAAGCCTTGAGGGTTTATGACAAAACTGTAAAACTGAGTAAAAAGGATAAAGACCTGGCTGAAATGATATATACAGTTATAGATATAAAATCTCTTGCTCGTTATGACAAAATAGGACAACTAGCTTATTTTGCTAAATATTATGAGAGGAGTGTAAAAGGTATAGCAAGTAACCTTATTAGTGAAATTCCAACGTTGTATAAAAAATTTAGAAAGGAAGAGTTTTCAAACCAAAAAAATAAATGGGATTATAAAATCTTGGAACATATTCTTCTAAAAGAAGAATCGAAAAACAAAAGAATTCATTCAAATGAACAGTCTTTTTTAATACATTTTATAAATGACATAATTAAGAAAAGTTATAAAGTGTCTAAATCAAAAAGTAAAAAAATAAACCATCCATATTTCACAGCTTTTAATGAAGTTTCACGACCGGTAATTGGCGTCGATGAAGCAACAGACTTTCATTTAATAGATTTACTTGCTATTCATTCTTTGTCAGATTATGAAATATCATCCGTAACATACTCAGGTGATATAATGCAAAGACTCACTTCAGGTGGTATTAGAAATTGGGATGAAATGAAGTCATTTGTCAAAAACTTTGAGGAAAAGAAACTTATGGTTTCATATAGACAAAGCCCCACGCTACTCGACGTTGCTTCTACAATTTATAATAAAGCAACTGGTAATGAAGCTGAATATATAAGTTTCATGGATAAGGATGAAAAAGAACCAAAACCATTATATTTTATTGATAACGATGAAGAGGAACGAATTGATTGGATCAGCAAACGAATCCTTGAAATTTATAAGGCATATGGTAACAGTATTCCATCTATAGCAATATTTCTGTCAGAAGAAGAAAAAATTGAGGGTTTCGCACACAAATTAGGTGAAACTGATAGATTAGCAGACGTAGATATTAAGGTAAAAGCCAGTAATAATGGACGAGTACTAGGAGATGCAAATACTGTTAGAGTATTTTCTATTCAGCATATAAAAGGATTAGAATTTGAAGCAGTATTTTTCCACAACATAAATGAAGTTTTTAATGCTACCAGTAAAGAGTTGGTGTTAAAGAACCTTTATGTAGGTTTATCACGAGCATCATTTTATTTGGGAGTGACTTCTGCTCAAAAATCTGAGGAGCTGTCATTTTTAGATGAGGTATTTGAAACCGACAAATTAAATTGGCAAATTCGATAAGTGTTAATTGTAGTTTAAGATAATTAAGTGAATTTTATTTAAGCAACCTTGTATGCACGAACTCTCTAAGACAGATTTTATACAATACCTTAACTGCCCAGAGTCTTTGTGGTTATTAAAAAATAAACCCAATGTGTATCCAAGAGGAGAATTTTCTCTTTTTTTAGAAAAACTTATCAAAGAAGGGTATGAGGTTGAAAAGTACGCAAAATTATTATTTCCTGGTGGTATAGACCTGCCAGAGCATAACACTCCATCTTACACCAAACAGCAATTAAACTCAAATCACACAGTTTTTTTCCAACCCTCATTTATAACTCAAAAGGGTGTGTTTGCAAGAATTGATGTTTTAGAAAAACTACCCAATGGGAGTTACCATATTTATGAGGTAAAATCTGCCTCAAGCGTTAAAAAAAGCAAGTTAGAAGATGCTTGTTTTCAAAAATACGTATTACAGGAATGCGGGTTAACAGTTTCTAAAGTTTCTATTATTCATCTCAATAAACACTATAAAAAACAAGGCCCTATTATTGCTAATGAATTATTAGAAATAGCAGATGTAACAGATCAAATAACTGATATTTACTCTTTTACAGTTAACCAAATTAATGCTGCATTTACATTTATTAATAAAGAGACAATAAATGAGCATACTTGTTCTAGTAGATATAAAACAAGAACAAATCATTGTGATAGTTTCTATTACTTTAACCAAGATGTTCCTGAGTATAGTATCTATGAAATTGCAAGAATTTCCTCTAAAAAAATACAACAATTAGTAGATAATAATCACTTAGGGATTTTAGATATTCCACTAGATTATGAATTGAGCACTATACAGCAAGCACAAGTAGAGTCTGTAAGAAAACAATTGGTTTTAATCAATAAACCCAGGATTAATAAAACCCTTGCTCAGCTCAAATTCCCATTGCATTTTATTGATTACGAAACATACCCTACAGCAATACCAAAACTTGATAAAATGGGTCCTCATAACCATCTGGTTTTTCAAGTATCAATACATACACTGCAGGCCAACGGTACATTAACCCATTTTGAATGGCTTGGAGATAGCTTGCAACAGCCTGTAGATATGTTAAAGCAAATGCAAGAATTTACAGGTGTAACTGGCACTTTTATTTCTTGGAACGCACCTTTTGAGATTAGTAGAAACAAAGACATGTTGGTCTGGATCCCACAATTTACAGACTACCTAAACTATATAAACAGACACATGTTTGATTTAATGGCTATTTTTAAGACAGATTATGTAGATTATAGGTTTAATGGCTCCACGTCTATTAAAAAAGTATTACCAGTTTTATGTCCTCAATTTTCATACTCAAACCTAGAAGTACAAGATGGCACTATGGCATTAGATACCTGGGGCAGGATGGTTACAGATATAAACTTTAATGAAGATGTTACCCTTACAAGAAAAAACCTTTTAGCATATTGTAAGCTTGATACTCTAGCAATGGTTGAGATTTACAAAAAGTTAGTACTGCTTTAACAGTAGCGTTACATTTGTACAAGGAAGGGCAGGGGAGGTATAGTGTGTTTTTTTGGGTGGGTTTGAATGTTGTAATAAACCCTAGGGTTTAACTTATTGATATAGACAACAATTAATATCAAATATTATCTATCAAATCATCACCAGTATAATTTCCCTCTATCTCGTCTGCAATCTCAATGATGTATTTCAATTTTGAAAGTAGATTAGATTGGTCGGTGTCTATGTTATATAAACCTCGGGCAAGTAATAGCTCATTTTCCTCTACTAAAGTTAGATTATCCCGGGACAAAATATTTTGTATTTCTTCTCTTTCATACTTTCGTCTAATCTCTGCTGATTTAGAAATTATAGAATCAATTACAATAAACATTTTGCTAAATTCTTTCCCTTTAATGAAAGTCACTTTAAAAGGACCTCTTCTTTTATTTACAATCACATTCCCCGACAATCTTAAACCATCTAAACTTAACTTAGGTTTTACTGCAAACCTATCATAACTTGATTCGATAGAGCTTTTAAGGGTCAACATAATTTCCTTTAAATCATCCCTTGAGACCCCAGTGCCTGTAATTATTTTTAAAGGTTCCTTTGAATCATATTCAATCTTAAAGGTGTCAAAATCATATTTTGAACTGAGTTGTTTTTTAATTTGAGGTGGTATATGGCTAACTATTTCATCTGAAGAAGTGGTTGATTCCTTTTCAATTTTGATAGTAACATCGTAAAAAGTATCTATAAAAGCGTTCATCTTTTTAAAGACCTTGGCAACTTGATTTACCTCCAACGTGTCCGACAAATATGGATAAAATACATGTAGAGAATTGTCAAACGTTACTTTTTCAGCTTCTTTTAGTTTGAAATAACTCTTAGAGTTAATTCTGTCTATCCTGCCCGTTCTTTGTTCCATGTCAGAAGGGTTCCATGCTATGCCATAATGATATATATCAGAACAATAAGTGTGTAAATCTTCTCCTTCTTTTAAAACATCTGTAGTAATAACTACGTAAGGAAACCCTGGCATTCTAAATTGAGTTGCAATGCCAGAGACATCTTTGCTATGTTCGCCACTTGCCGGAACAACTGGAGATTGATTGTACATTGCGTATCTAATTTTTGACCTATCTGAGAAGTTCACAGAGATAATTTTATCGAAATCAATCAAAATCGTTCTAATTTCTTCTATGACCTCAGGAAAAGAATCTTTTAATACTTGAATTATGACTTCTTCAAATTTTTCTTCATGAGAGTCGGCAACAAAACAGGGTAATAAACCAGAACCGTTTCTAAAAACGCCTCTTAAAATTTCTTGCAAAGTATTAAGCTCATCTATTAAATACTCGAGATCATTTTGTTTCCATTTTTCATCAACCCAATTTTTAAATTCATGACACAAAACTCCATCAAAAAGATAATTAAAAAATGTTTTTTTCTTATAGCTCTCATCTACTGTGGCTTCTACTACATTTATTGCAAGTGATTCTATTATTCTTTCGTTAATAAAATCAATTCTATTGGCTTCGGTTTTTACTTTATCATCATAAGAGACAGGCAAGTTAAATCTATTACTGTTAATGTTAATACCTGGTATCTCTGTTAGGTAAAAACAGTTATATCTGAACCAATCTTTTTTTGTTAATCTTTTTTTGAAACGGTATCCTTCAATATATTGTTTACTACTAAAATAATTTAGAAAAAAATACCTTGTTGGCTCTTCTCTCTCTCCCTCAGCCAATTCATCTGTATTTTTCCAATTAGAAAACTCTTGTATCAAATCCAAAAGCATTAAACGATACTGCGTTTTTATTGATGTTCGGCTAAGGTGCTTTTTTAACTGATTATCTAGCTTGTCTCCTAATTCAGTGCCCGAAACATGGTCTAGTAAATCGATTAGTCTTTGTTTTATTTCATCTAGTTCAATAGGCCATTCTTTGTGAGGAATATGAACTTCTAATTGATTTAAATGATATTCTTTCAATCTCGATGAGGCCAAATCAAGTATATCACTTTCGGCAATTGCATCTTTTCTTGAGTGAAACGCTTTTAACATTTTAGAAATAACCTTGTTTCCCTGTTTTTTGTAACGGTCAATCTTCTTTGCTTGATTTTCTTCATACAAATGTATCAATCGCTTTTCTAGTTCATTAACCGATGCTATTCTCCTTACAAAAATCAAAGATTTATTGCCTTTCAACATTTCGTTATAAACCTCGGTAACCAAATTGTCTTGTTTTGGGTGGGGGAGGTATTTTTTGAATTCATCATGATAAGAATTCGCAATACTCGATATTACATCGGCATCCAACGATTTGTTTTGTTCTCGCTTGTTTGAATCTTCAAACTCCTTATCATTGGCCTGCGCTGTTTTAAAGGATTCAAAACCAGCCAGCATTCCTATCTCAAAAGAATTGTTTTTAGAGGTATTTATTTGCTCCAGTGTTTTTAATTGCAATATTGCAATCATTGCAGCATCAAAGGGGTCTGATATGGTTTGAACAGGCGCATTAACTTCTTTAAGTACGTTACCATTTCTATGCTCATGCCTGTAGCGGTTCCTACTCATAGATTCGCCACTTAACTTAATGTTCATTACACCACGAATCATAAAGGTACCAAGGTCCTCTTTTATTTTTATTGATTTAGCCTCAGTTTCAAGGTTGCGATACGGATGGACAGGTAAAAAACAATCGAGCTGGTTCGCAATTTCATAAACTCCGTTATCCAAAGGAGTAGCTGATAGTAAAATTACTTTACCTGAAAGTGGCTTTAGCTTAGCTTTTAATTCGGGAAATTCCCTAAAAATAACTTCATCTTCTGCATAAATTACGCCCATCAATCGACTTACCACTTGATTTCTATAAGACACTTCACCTTGTGTGCCGTGCTTGAAGTTATGGGCTTCATCTACAATAAGTAGGTCAAAATCAGGCATTGTTATATTTAGTAGATAGGCGTATAGTCTGCGCAATAAAACATCTTCTTCAATTGTTTTAAACCGCTTTATAGCCGCTTTAAATATATAAGCAACAGACTCTGGTAATTGGTCAACTAATTTCTCCTTCCAATCATCACTGCTTGCAGAAATACTAAAGGATGAATTTCTGAATATTTCATAAGATGGGTTTTCCCGACCCACATACTCTAGTCTAGGATGAATATTCACATCTTCACACAAACCAACAGATGTACCCAGTGGTGTTTTCACTATGTTGCATTCCAATAGGTAATTGTTAGAAATAAAATTTCTAATTTCCTTTCTCCATTTTGATTGTAGATTTTTTTTAGGGACAATGATGCAATCCTTGTGATGTTCTTTATTACTTGAAAAATGTCTCAACAATGAGGCTATCCCTAAAGCTACATAAGTCTTCCCTAAGCCAACTTCATCAGCTATATATAGAAAGTTATTCTTACTTTGGTTTAAATGATTAAACCCTTTTAAAATCACTTCAAATTGACGTTCAGCAATGTCAACATCAATTAATCTTTTAGGATTAAGATTTATTATTTTTCTTGCTTCCTGCTTATTTAAAATCATAAAGCAACGTTTTATTTAGCCATTCTAGTTTTTTTCTTTCAACGCCCTGCTCCAACATTTCTTTATCTGCCGTTTTAATTTGTTTGGTAACTAACAATGTTAATTTCTTCAACGTCTTCAGTTCATTGGGATCCAATACTTTTAAAGCCGCTTTGTTTTTGTAAAAATACGTTTCAATTATTTTTAACAGTAACCAGTAAAAACCAATGTTTATACTGCCGTTTTTTTTCATTTTACCAATCAATCTTTTGTAGCCAATTAAAGTATCAATGTTATCAGATAATAAATAATATGTAACACGTCTTTCTTGAATCTCTTTGCCTGTTTTTGTATGTTGCTCCTTAAATAGTTTCCCTTTTAATTTTAATAAGCCAGATAAATGAGAAGCCATAAAGTTTATAGAGCTTTTTGATGTGTTTAATTCATCGTCTTTATCTTCCTCAAATTCATCAGTGATACGGTCCACAAAACTATCTATGAGTCTCCCCATAGATTCTTTATCATTAGCTTGGTCTAGCTCTTGCCACAATTCTAACAATTCGACATCGTTCAAGTTGTATTTTGAGCTGAATGGCTTTAGCTCGATTCCTACTTGAGTAGGGTAATAATACAAGTATCCATCTATTCCAGTTGGCTTAAATTTTATCAAACTATTATCTGCGAAGATTGAAACTAACTCTGGTGTTAGATCAATGGATGTAATAGTTTTAGTGTCATTTAATTTTTTATTTGATAACCCATCTAAAATTATCTTTCCTTTCTGATTAGCGGGTTTATGATTTTTTACTGTTAATGTTAATTTATTCCAGTCTAGAGTAAACTCAAGAGCAAAAGCATCTATTCGATTATCTTCATAGCCTTCCTCTTCTTTAGCCTTTGTAAATGTAAATGAGCCATCATCAACTTTTTCTAACTGATTTACCCACTTTGCAGCATCATCAATGTATGCAATTGCAGTTTCATAATTCCCTCCGTCAGCAACGCCTCTAAAGGCTGCATCTGTGCAGTTTACAGAACCCACTATACTAACCATCGTTTGATTGCCAAGCAACCTGTATACTTTACTATGATTAAAGCGAAATGCTTTTCCGTTATCAAAACTGCATCTTCCCCATCCATAGCGTTCTTTTATATCCCTATAGTTACGTTCATCCAAGGCTACGTAGTCTGTATTTTCAAAAGGGACTGAAAATTTGATTTGATCTGTTCCTAGAACCCCACTTAGAGTATTAAAATGATTTAACCCTGTAGAATAATATGGAGATATAACTTCTGCTTTTACAAAGGGTTCACCATTATTGTATTTTTGTTTTATTCTATCTATAAAAACATCAAAAGAGCGAAGTCCTTCTTTCTTTTCTTGATAGGTTCTAATTTCTTCACCACTGTTGAAGAACAGGACTTCTACCTTATCTGTATATTTTTGTTTTTTAAAAAACTGATTAATTATTTTTTCTGGCTCAGTACTATTTTCTTGTGTTAAAACATTTCTGCGTACATTTCTGCACAAATCCCTAAACCTATCCTTTAACTCTCTAGGGAAGTATCTTATATTTTCATTAGCCTCTGGGTTAAAATGAAACACATTAACCCCTTCAATATTGTAGCACCACCCTGATTGAGTGATGTTGTTAGAGCCGCCAATCACAATCAAACTCGAATCTTCGAGTAAAACATAAGATTGCTTAGGATGAAAACATGGTTTTCTTCCTGAATCATTTATGGGCATGTCTATGGGTATAACATTGTAAGCTAAACCTGGGCCTGTAGTTCCCTTAGCATGAAAATCGCAAAAAACAGTTATTGGTGGCAACTCATTTTGATACTTTTTCCAAAGGATTGCATTTTGAATCTCATTGTTTGAAAACGACACATCTGGAAGAAATTGAGTAAGAATGTAATTCTCAAAAAAACGAGCATCGAAATTGAAAGAGTAAAAAAGTGCTGCTTTCACCTTTTTACCAGCCATGCGTTCTTTTAATTCTTCTATGAGTATTCCTGTTTTCATGTAACAGGATCTATTTGATTAAACAAACTGATGAATGTTGGTATAAAGTAATTATTCTCACAAACATTTTTAACATCCAATTTGGATATTTCTCGACCACCATCTGCGTAGTAACGAACTAGTTTTCCTTTTTCCTGTTTTATCCAGGCAGAATTATTTCTTTTTTCACTTACCGTTTCATTTCTTTTTACGGCAGCCAATGCTATTTTTGACTTATCCTCTGTTAGTGCATCTAACGTATCATTTAAAATTAAAACGGCATCTTTTCCGAAGATATAATCTTGTTTTTCAGGAAAGTAATTAAAAATCTCCTGCTGGTTTATCTCTTGCAATTGCCAAACCGGCCTGCTTTGTAAATGCCGAAACAGATTCGCGTAAGCGTATAGTATACTTTCCGTGTTTTTTATCTCTACCAAACATGCTTTTAAATCATTGCTTATATCATGTTTTAATACCGATTCAATAAACGGATATAATTGAAAAGTATTTTCTCTTAATTCGGGATTTTTTTTAAACAAATGATAGAGTTCATTCTGGCATTTATGCGTTGGAGCCTCTAAGATGAGCCTTTCATAAAATTGCTTTTCTTTATCTGTTAATTGTCCTATCAAATCAGCAATTGGCTGTAACTCCTCTTTTGTGATAATTACGATATCTTCAGTAATAAAGGTGTCAATCAATTGTAATAATTTTTTAGAATCTGTTTTTGTTTGCATTGAAGATTCCATGACCGATATAAAATCATCCTGGTACTTAATTCTCATCTCGGTAAACGGACGATTATATTTTCCAAATACTCCATAGGTTTTTTGATTACTTAATATGGTGTCAGCCTTATTTGTAGATAATCTAAAGCTTAACGCATTCTTTCGCTTACTTACGTATTCTTTACCATTATAGCCACTTTTTTCTAAATACAATTCTCTGGTATAGGCGCAGGCTTGTTCGAATTTATAAAAGAAAGCCATAAAATTTTTATCAGGCCTATCTCCCCAGAAATACCATGCAAATGACATTATTTGAAAATCTCTAACATGTACAGATACCGTAGACAAATCCTTAATTACCTTACGACCCAATTTTTGCCATATAGGCTGGAAACCCAGAGGGTCTCTTGAGCCTTTAATACGAAAGTTTATATCTGGTTCAGTAATAAAGAACATTGTTATTGATTCATTTTGAGTTAATATTTCTACGTAAACTTACCCATTCGTAATACTCATATCCTTCTTAGAAACACAAAATCTGTTTAATTAATTTAGTAGTAATCTCTATTATCGTCTTTGAAATAATTTTAATTCTAGTTTTGCAGGTGTTGTAATTTTTATAGCGCGTGCATGATTAATTACTTTACTGTAATGTGTTTCATCCTTAAACTGTGTCCAAGGAAGTAGCTTTAATTTAGGCAATCCTTTATTTTACTTCATAATTTTATTCCATGTATATAAACAAACTGAGAGCTTGTTGTCACCTCTACAATTTTAAATCCTGTTGATTCTATTTCTTTTTTCAATACCTCAATACGTTTTTCAACCTTCTTTTTTGGTTCACATATAAAGATGTTACCATAAGGTTTAGTGACCCTAAAGGCTTCCCTAATATAGTCTAAATAGTTAGACCCCATTAAAGATAAGCAAAAGATGACAGCATTAATCTCTTGATCTGCAAGAGGTATAGAACTCATGTCACATGCTGTAACGTCCTTGTCTATGGCTACATAATCAAAGGCATGTACCTTGTTAGAAACTTCTTTAGACAAAAGGTTTTCTCCACAGCCCATGTCTGCAACAATCCATTCTGGACGTTCCTTTATTTTCTTTGCTATTTCGAGATATGGAATTTCATCCCACTTTTTTCTTTTCTCTCTGTAAAGTGTGTGATAGTATTCCCATTCAGATTTGTCTAAATTTAATCTTTCTTGTGTTGTTTTAGAATTCGAAATACTCCAACTTTTATTTAGTTGAGAGAAATCTCCTAACTTCTTACTTTTGTATTCTATTTGTTTTGGATCAAGAGGAATCTTAATTTCTTGTCTATCTATTGTTAGGATATCGTTTTCTGAAATTCGATTAATCCATTCTTCAAGTTCTTTCTGTGCTTGTTTAACTAAAGTAGATTTAGGGGGAGAAAGTTCTTTAGGTATGATTCCATCCATAGATAAATCAGCAAGAGTGGATTTGAACTTAATTATGTTATATCTTCTTTTATCCCAACTCCATTCCTTTTCTCCACGAGAAACTACAACTTGAGGTATATACACATTAACATTATCAAAGTTTGAACCTTGTCGATTAACTCTACCTAATAATTGTTCATATTCTGAACTCGTCCAAGGAAGAATTAATGGAATTAGAGTATTACATACATATTGTATTCCATCTACACCAGTACCAATCGGGGCAGAACCAATTAATATATCTATTTCTTCGTTTTTAAATTTTCTTAATCCTTCTTTATCATCACCAATATAAAAACCATACGTAAACCCAAGTTCACTAACAAATTTTCCAATTTCATTAACTAAATCAGTAACATAGTGAGAGTATATGAGTGTTCCTTTTTTTAAGTAAGGTTTTATTGATTCAAGTTTTGTGTTTATTAAAACTTTTTCAAATCCAATAGGTGAACCTTTAGGGACTTTTTTAAGATGTTCAACTAAATGATCGCCATTTACTTGAATTAAATTTTCATTAACTGTAATTCCATATTTAGGTTTATATCTAATTCCAAACCTTGTTAAAGATTTATACATTTCAATTCCATTACTGATACTACTTTTAGTTTCTAATTCTTCATGAACCTCACCACTTATAAGCTCTATTAACTTTTTAGGTTCTACGAGATTATTAATTACAGGAGTTGCGCTCATTACCATTAAATGAAGGTTCGGATTTTCATTTTTTGAATGAATAATTAATTTATTAATTACATTCCTTCTTGAAGATTCATCCTTTTCACTTCGTTGTTTAACATTTTGAACCTCATCTAAAATGATATAATCAATACTGTTTTTTTTGAGTAGTTCAGAAACTATAAATTCACCATCTTCCAATTGAAATGTTTCATAGTTTAAAACGATATAGTTAAATCTATCTCCTTTAAGATTAATATCGTATTTGTGAACTATATTGTATTTATTAGGCTTTACATCATTATCGTTAAGTGTTGTTTTTGTGTACACACTTGATTTATCAAAATATTCATGGATTGAATTAACCCAACCACTTATAGTTGAATTATTACAAATGATGATTGTGTTTTTAAGATTAAGATATCTCCCACAAAAAATTGATGATAGAGTTTTTCCTGCTCCAGTTCCACTCCAATTACCATACAATTTTTCTTGTTTCATTCTGTATGTAACAAGTTTCTGCATTAAATTCGGTGGGTATTTGAAAACATAATCTTGAGGAGGTCTTATTTTTAAAACTTCTTTGTACTCATTAATAAACTTATTCTTTATTAATTTAAAGTTTTTTCCACCATCCTCTTTCAAGATTTTATCAACAGAAATTTCATTATTAAGAATACTATTCCAAAGTTTTTTGAGTTGATTTTTTAATAGGAAATCTATATTTTCATCATCAAGTGATGATGTGATAAGTTTGTTATCATAAAATTTTAATTCCTCAAGTGGTTTGAAATCTTTTAATTCTTCTACTTCCTCAATACTATCATAAAAAGTATCATCACCTTCTTTTAATTCTTCTTCAAAAACATTTTCTACAAACTCTTCTTCAACTAATTCTTCTTCATCTGAATTTCCAACTAAATCACTAATATGTTTTTGAATTTTTGAAACTACATTTTCCCTTTGAACTGTATTTGATTTGGAGGAAACTAAATCTTCTAAAAATCCTAAATCTTTAATTTTCTTTGCTAAATTATTGGAGTTGATTATTGTAATTAACTCTATTGAATCAAGTTTAATAAGTTCATCCTTAATGTTATTAATGAAATCAAGAATATATTCTCTTGTCCATTGATGTGAACCATCTCCTATATATCCTAACCAATCACCCATACTTACAAACTCTTTGTAAGTCATATGTGGTGCTTTTGGAATCATTTTATCGTATCTATCAGACTCTATGTATTTTTTCCATTCAGTTCCACTTTTTAAACCTAATTGATGGACGATTTCTCTACCTTCTTTAAATGGTAAAAACTCTTTATCACGATTAGAAATATTCCCAGTACCCAACCAATCTCCCATACTGAACCCATCATCTTTGTATGTTCTTGCGGGTGATGTAGGTATTCCATATGGAAGTTCATTATTTTTATGATAATCTCGCCACTCATCTCTACTTTTTAATTCTAAACCATGTACAAACTTTTTTGCTTCCTCATAATTTTTCCATTCATAACCTTCCCATCCTTCATTAGTTCCAATCCAATCTTGTGTTGATTTCCATTTTTCCTTATAAACGAATTGGGGATTTGATGGAATATTATGGGGTTTTTTATTTTTTATATAATCATACCATTCATTTTGAGTTTGAAGGTTTTCTTTCCTTACAATTTCACGTGCAACTTCAAAATCAAGATGTTTACCATCCCACCCTTTTTTAGTTCCTAACCAATCGTTCATGGAAATCCAACCCTTATCTTTATATATTTTGGATGGATTGGTGGTAATATTCCAAGGTCTATTTTCTGTTTTTAAATATTTTTTCCATTCACTTTCATTTTTCAAATTTAAATTCCACACAAATTCTCTCCCATCTTCAAAATCTAAATACCCATTAGTTAAATTTGATGATGAACATCTCTTTCCTTTTAGAAGTTCTTTAGGGGTTATTGAATGTTTAGTATTAAACTTTTTATCAATTAAAACAACTTTTGTGTTTGTGTTTTTATAATCTACTAATGAATAATCATGGTCTATGAATAAGAACCCTTTTGTATTTAGTTCTTGGATAAAAGATTTTGTGTCCCTTTTTACATTACCACTACAATATTTGCAACCACTCCCATTTAAATGATTTCCTACATTAACTTCAATCTTTCCGTGGATGGGACATTTTATAAAAACCTTATCCCTTTGGCTTTTAAACTGTTCTGTGATTGAATAATCAAATTTGTTTTTGTGTCTAATATTTGATTTTTCAATAAATTCTTCAAGTGACATTCTCTTAGACATAAGCTATGCTGTTAGATAGTGAGTAGATATTTAAAAATTGACCTTTATCCTTGAGTTTTTGAAGAAATTCTAATGTTTTTTGTGATTTGGGCATGAAGCGTTACTAATTAGCCACCTAAAATAAATAAAAACTGCGTGTATTTAGTAGTTCGATTACTGAAAATACTCTATCTCTTTGCTCATTAGAAAAATCAATCCATCCAAAACCTACTCCCATTTATATCAATTTATTTAATAATTACTAACTAAGGTAATAATCAATTTTTTCCCAATCAAAATTGTAACCCTCTGTAGCAATATATCTGTTATTTGACTTAAATAAACCTAACTTTTCCCATAATTGAAATTCATTCGAAAAAGCTTTTGTTCTACCACTAATACTGGCACGAGCAGTATTTCTTTTATATAGACCCTTTTCTTCCATGAAAGATTGACTATGTATCCTTGCTTCTTTAGTAGAATTGAAATTTGTGTTTTTAACAGAGTTGTCAAGATCAAGTAATAAGTCAAAATGATTTCCATGCTCTAGAAATAGTTTTCCAAAAAACTTTAGCATTTCTTTTGATGTTGGCCCATAACTGTCACCAATTTCAATGTATTCCAATCCTATATCTGTAGGTATACAGTTCGAATCCCATAGTTCTATGTGATCTAGTGCTTTCATATAGTTTTTTTTGTAGGATCTAAATAAATTGTCCGTACCTGTTTTACTTTTAGATAATTTGGGTTTTCCGTCCCAAGAACAGTGCTCAATTAGCTCTTGATTGGCTTCACTAGTTGATAGTTCACCTAAATCTACTAATTGCTTTAAAGCCTTTTTTTTATCTCTAAAGGGCTCCATATTTCTTTCTCCAAAATGATCTATCTCACTCACAAATGGGTTTAAATTCCTTGCGCCTATTGGTAAGTAACAATCATTAAAAAACGTGTCCCATATAATATGATCTCTATCCCCTGTATCAACTTCCTTTTGACTAGCTATTTTAAGTAAAAGATAGAACAGATGTGGGTTTGTGTCTATGTATTTGGCCCAATACCTAGACTCTCTAGAGGTTACAGATGTGACATTTAAATTGATGTCTTCTGAAATATCAACAAGTAGATCTAGATTAAGATTGCCACTAATATTTGTGTGTTGTATCAAACCTATAGGAAGCTTGCCATAAATTTCTTTTTTAAAGACCTTAGTTAGGTAGTTGGCTATCTTAAAACCCTCGACTTCATCTGGACACATTAAATATGCAGAAGAAAAAGTGTTCAAATAAGTGATGCATTGGCCTAAACCTGTTTGTATACCTCTTTTAGTTTCAATTTGAGGCTTAAATTCAATTGCTATAGATAGGTTGTTCTTGTCGTCAATAATATTACCATCCTCACTAGGCCAATTTTTATTTGTTCTTTTCGTAATTAATTTATTTGAAAACGAATGATTAGACCATTTACCAGTTCTGAAATTTTCTAAAAATATCCTTTGACTTTGATATGAGGCTATGTCATGAGATGTTGCCATATTTTTTATTTTTCAATTAATGAATAATGAACTAAACCACTCAAATTTTCTTCTTTCCAATCATTAACAATGGCCTTTCTAATTGCATTACCAAACACTTCAGCAGCCATTGGTGGAAATGCATTACCAACTTGTTTGCATTGTTGCCCATGATTACCTAAAAATTCGATTGAATCAGGAAACGTTTGGATTCTTGCAGCTTCTCTTACTGTGAGTTGTCTGTTAAGTGACGGGTGTATTGGAAATGCACTATGCCCAGGAACAAGTGTGTGACTTGGTTGGTTCCTATCTAGTCTGAATAAGACTTTACTGAAGCTTTTTATTAATTTACCTGTTCGGCTATATTTTAAATGCTCTGGTAAATCTTCAGGATTAATTTTACATCCTTCTTTTATATATGAGAATCGCTCAACAACTTCCGGTGAATGATTCATTGGTTTGTGATTTTTAAATTTTGTTTGTGACTTATCCGATTCTAAACCTGTTATTACTTGATTTATACTCCTATACGGTTTTTCCCAATCCTCAGGTTTTGCATAAAATTTAGGTTTGGGCCACGGGATAATATTACCTGTTCTGTTAGCTAGAAAAATGAATCGTTTTCTTTTTTGCGGTACTCCATAATCTGCTGTATTAATAATTTTATAATCATAATTATTATAACCTAGTTCTTTTACTTTTTCAATAAAATTTTCCAGAAAATATCCATCTGCTAGATTGACCAAACCAGCAACATTCTCCATCATAAACCATTTAGGGTTAAATTCCTCTACGTACTTTAAATATGTAAATATTAAATCATTTCTGATATCATCATGTGGGTTATGTGATTGTGATTTTACAAATCTTCTCTTACCAAACATTGAAAAGCCTTGACATGGGGGCCCACCTACTATAATGTCAATTTCTTTTTTTCCAACTACATTTTTTACATTCTCGAAAATTGATTTATCAGATAAATCGCCTTCTATAAAAGGTACATTTTTGTTATTATGTCTGAAAGTTTTTGCAACACCTGTATCAAAATCTGCACTAAGCACATGCTCATACCCCGCTTGTTCGTATCCTATCCCAATACCACCTGCTCCAGAGAATAAATCAATAAAGTTGAGTTTACTTTCAGATCTATTATTTGCTTTGTTTTTAATCAAATTATTCCTTTTTAGTAGTAAATTCTCTTCAGAGCCTTTATATTCATTATCCATAATATGATTTTTGAGTTCTCTTGCAATATGAGCACCCATCAGTGGAGGTACAGCATTTCCAACTAAAATACATTGTTCTTTTCTTGCTCCTGTAAAAATATGCGTATCTGGAAATGTTTGGATTCTTGCAGCTTCTCTTGGTGTTAAACTTCTATCCAAAGTGGGATGTACAGGAAATGCGTTGTTGCCGGGAACCATAGTAGGAGCAAATTCTTTTCTATGTAATCTTACATATGTATTACCAAAGTTTTTACGTCTAATTTCAATTGGTAATTCTTCTGGCGGTGGAAGTTTACCACCCTCAGGTATAAGCGCATATCTCTTTAGAACAATTTCACCATGTTTAAGTGCTATGTGATTAGGAAAATTTGCATCCTTCTTAATTAAATCACCGATGGCTTCCTCTACATTTTTTTTTGCTTTTAAAATACCAATTGAATCATTACTTTGTTGTGGGTACTTGAAAAGTTTATTTACTTTGGTGCCTACTATTATCACTCGCTCTCTTTTTTGTGGAACACCATAATCTTTAGAATTCAAAACCTTTAGATATATATCATATCCAATCTTTGAAAAACTGTTGGCAACCATGTTTAAATATCTTCCTTTGAACATGGTCTTAATTCCTTTCACATTTTCAAAAACAAAACATTTAGGGGTCAAATCATCAACAAGGCGCGCGTAAGCCTCAAATAACACATTTCTTGGGTCAGCAGAATTTTTATCTCCCATTACAGAAAAACCTTGACAAGGAGGACCTCCAATGATAACATCAGGCTTCACACCATTTGTACTCTTTAAAATATCATGTGAAGTTAATGTCCTAATGTCTTTGCAGATAAAAGGAATATCAGGATAGTTCAAATTCATTGTATTTTCACTTTCCTTCCATATGTCAGAAGCCCCTATAATTTCAAACCCAGCTTCTTTGAAACCAATATCTAAACCACCTCCGCCAGTAAATAGGCCATATACTTTTAATTTTTTATTCATTTTCGACTAGTAGTTCTTTTACACTGATGTTTAATATTTGAGCAATTTCATAGAGACATTCAATACTTGGTTGCTTCCTATTTTGCACATAGCCGTTGACCATATTGTAGCTCTTGCCAAGCTTATCAGCGAGCCAAGTTTGCTTTATACCTTTTTCTTTAAGTACTTCTTTGATACAGTTCATAGTTACTGAAATAGTAGGCACAATATAACTAAAAACATCTCATTTTTCGATTACTTTTTAACTAAATCTTCTACCAAATAGTACAATTGCTAAAATAGTAGTCATACCAACAGATATAGGGGTTATTAAAGATTTTTTATTGGTTTCTTTGGGTCTTCCTGATCCAATCAATGATTCCGCAATTTTTAGATGACTTTTATATTTCTCAACTTCTATCAATGCCTGTTTTAAGGCATAATTGGATTCATCCCGGTCGTGAATGGCTTTATTAGAACGTTGTTGCATATTGGAAGCGTATTCATCAGTAGTGTCCCGTTGAGCTTTTAACTTTTGAATTGCTTTATTTTTTAACTCTAACGCTCTTTCTAATTTCACTTCTTTTGGTGTGGGTTCTCCAATTGTCCCATAATCATTTTTATGATGTTCTATAAGTGTTAATGCCCACTCAGATGTGCTAATATTAAATTTACCAGCAAGTTTTACATATTCAGCTTTTTGAGCTGCAGACACTCTTGTGCTAAGTGTTACGTTTCTATAATGCATGTTGTTTACCATTGTTTTATTGTATTTAAGTTATTAATCTACAGCGCGTTTACTTTTTATTTACACGCGTTTACTTTTGCTACTTTATTTTTACTCACTCTTTGTGATTGTTTCAAAAAATAAAAATTATTTACTTCAATAATTTCTCATTGTTTTTCTACAATGAGTTCATTTAATAAAGGCAAGTTATTGAAAATATTTGGTAAAAGTATTAAAATTAATATTTTTTTTGTTTCTTTGACTTATGAAAAATAAATTTACTTTAGATCCTTATTTTGGTGAGCTATCAGACCCAGATAGTTTAATCAATTATATCTACGCACCTATTTTCTTAAGAACAAAAATAGATGTACTGTATTTTGATTTTTTAAACTGGGAAAATCACGATTTACTTGATATTGACCTTGGTTTAGGTACAATAAAAACAGACTATAAAAAAACAGCGATAAGCTTTGTGCAATACGTATGGATAAAGATGGTTGAAGCATTGATTAAGTATGGTTTTTCTTATAACGATGTCAAAGCAATTAGAAAAAAATTGAGTGAGAAATTACACTATTCCTTTAGCTCCAACCAAAAGATAGCACAACAAACCTCAGATAACCACCAGAAATTTTATGTTACTGAATTTGAAAGGTATGTTTTATCAACCATTGCGAACAAAAACAATTATAAATTCTTTTTTTATAAAGATGCACCCGAAGATTATTTTGTGTTTGATGATAGTCTTTTGGATATGTTTATTGAATTCAATGAAGAGCATGAACTAAGAGGAAAATTCAATATAGATCATTTTAGCTTTTCTTTCTTTAGAATATTCGAACCCTTTTTATCTAGTGATATAGATGCTTTTCAGACAAAATCTATTTCAATTTTATCTAATGAGGAAAGTAAGACACTCCGAATGATAAGAAGGAATTACAACAACCTAGAATCTATAACAATAAGGTTTAAAGAGGCTAAGCCAACACATTTAGAAATTAAAACGACTAAGAAAGTTGTTGCAGAAAGTAGAATTATAGAACACATACAAAAAGGAGATTATTCAACCATTGTTATTAAAACTGTGGATGGCAGTATAGTCAATTTTGAAAACACCAAGAAATATAAATTATGATACTGAACACCTCAGATCTATTGATACCTAACAATCCTATTGTAAATAGCAAAGGAATTGTACATGCATCAACATCATGTTATCAAACTATGAATGTAAAATCATTTTAAATAAAAACAGAAAAGAAAAACTAACTGACCAACAAGTACAACAAATCAAAGCTTTCTTTGAGCTCATTGCCAATGCTCAATTAGAAGCTTTTCAAAACCTTGAACAATGAAAAGAGCAGTAATCATGTCCAGAGTAAGTAGTGACGAACAGGCTAAAGGATTTAGCTTAGGTGTTCAATTTGAGCAGCTAACAAATTATTGTAAACGCAAGGATATTGAGGTTGTTGCGCATTATAAAGAAGACCACTCCGCTAAAAACTTCAATCGTCCTGAATTCCAAAACTTCTTGAGATTCGCAAAGAAGAACAAAAAGACCATTGATTATTTATTGGTTACCACTTGGGACCGTTTTTCTAGAAACGTCACAGATTCTTTTTTAATGATTCGTCAATTAAAAGAAATGGGAATAGAAGTTCAAGCTATTGAGCAGCCCATTGACTTTAGCATTCCTGAGAGTAAAGCAATGTTGGCTATAAACTTGGTCTTTCCAGAGATAGATAACGACCGAAGGTCAATTAAAATACGTGGAGGTATCAGAGGTTCATTAAAAGCGGGAAGGTACTGTAGAAAGGCTCCTATGGGCTATGCAAACAAAAGGGATGTAAACAATAGGCCTATTATACAACCAAGCCCAAAGGCTAAATTTATTCAATATGCTTTTAAAGCAATAGTGCAAGGTAAATCTCAAGTAACCATAAGGCTAGAACTTCTAAATAAAGGATTTAAAGTAAGTAGAAATAATTTATCTAAATTACTCACAAACCCAGTCTATATGGGTAAAATTATAGTACCCAAAGAAGGGGAGGAGCAGGAACGTTTAATAGAAGGTATACATCAAGGAATTATTTCTGAGAAACTTTTTTATCAGGTTCAAGAAAAATTAACTGAAAGACAACAAAGCAGAAATAAACCTAGGTATAATACCTTAAGAGAAGAGCTCCCTCTTAGAGGTAAATTACACTGTACAAAATGTCAATCAAAAATGACAGGGAGTCCCTCTAGAAGTAGTAACGGAAATAAATATTATTACTACCACTGCAGCCATTGTAAAAAAGAGCGATTCTCAGCAATTAAAGTCAACACTAATTTCGAATCTATTTTAGATGATTTTCAGTTTACCAAACAATCAAAAGTATTGTATAAGGAGATTTTAAAGTCTTTAACTGGAGTTAACCAAAAAGACAGAGAAAGAAAAAGAAAGAAATTAAAAAAAGAATTAGAGTCTTTAAACTCCAGAATTGAAAACCTGCAAGATTTATTAGTTGATGGTACCATATCACCAAAGACCTATGGGCAAACGCTAAACAGATATTCCAAACAAACAGACCAAATCACTTCAAGTCTAAACGGTCTAAACACCACAGATTCTGAATATAAGGGTCTTATTGAAAATGCATTTAAACATTTAGAGAATTTCCGTCAATCCTACATAAACAGTAGCATTGAGGATAAAACAAAACTAATTAGTTCTATATTCCCAGAAAAAATAGAATTTGATGGAATAAAATGTCGAACTCCTAGAATCAACGATGTTCTGAGGTATATGTTGCAGATAGACAAGGAGTTACCGGTAAATAAAAAGGGACAAATCTCAAAAAATTTGAGTTTGTCCCCTTTAGTGGAGTCGGAGGGATTCGAACCCTCGTCCAAACGTGTACTATTACAGCTTTCTACATGTTTAGTTTTTGTTTAAATTTTCGAGCAATTGCCGGCCAAAAACCACCAACGCATGCCTTATCCTAACTTAGATGTCTTAAGGGCGTCTAGACACCACCCTCAATAGGTTTACTTTTAC
>Ga0209532_1000841_pt1 | contig 25418 bp, 22 predicted proteins | sample COG_02_FD_184746 | JGI IMG/M metagenome (GOLD analysis project Ga0209532, IMG submission 184746) | Pelagic Microbial community sample from North Sea - COGITO 998_met_02 (SPAdes) (version 2) | ecosystem: Environmental > Aquatic > Marine > Neritic zone/Coastal water | place: Helgoland, sampling... | reverse complement strand
CACATAAAGGGAGTAGCGGTGTTGTATCACTTACTAATAATAAGGGTGCAGTATCAATGATAATAAGATCATAACTAGATTTTAGAATTTCTAACAATTCCTTCATTCGAGGACGCATCAATAATTCTGAAGGGTTTGGAGGAATAGCTCCAGACAATAAATAGTCAATTTCATCAATCGATTTTCCTTTTACAATCAATTTGTCTAAATCATTATAGTTCACATCATTTAAAAAGGTAGAAAGCCCTAGATTACCTCGTTCAATACCTAAAAGCGTATGCACCTGTGGGTTTCGTAAATCTGCTCCTATTAAAATTACTTTTTTACCCAGTGCATTATAACTTTGTGCAATATTATAGGACACAAATGATTTTCCTTCTCCTTTTATCGTTGAAGTAGTAATAATCACTTGAGGTTTATTTTGATTGAGTAAAAAACTCATACTCGATCGAATCACACGCGTAGATTCTGCAATGACACCTCGATCATCGTTTTCAGAAGAATAGTTTTCGTCATAGGGCACCTCTCCCAATATACTCAAACCTGGTAAGCCTTTTTCCAAATCTTCTCGAGTATTAATTTTAGTATCTAGGATTTTTAATAAATATAAAATACTAAAAGGAATTACAAAACCTACTATAAGGCCTCCTAAGTATATAGATTGAACATTTGGAGATAATGGTTTATTATTTGATATTCCATAACTCAATACTTTTAAATTGGGTAAAACGGAAACATAACTAATAGAGGCCTCCTCTTTACGTTGAGATAAAAAGACTAATAGATCTTCTGCAAATTTAAACTCTCTTGCCAAAGTTCTCATATTATATGCTTTCTTTGGTAAACCAGATACAAAACCTAGAAATTCATTATTTATCTTTTCATAGCTAGATAGTGAAACTTTCAAGTTTTTAACGTAACGATTTATCCCATCTATATTTGCTTTTCTGAGACTATTTAATTTTTTATTAATTCCAACAATTACAGGACTTGTTTCAGTTGTACTAACTAATAAATTATTACGTTCTATTAACATGGTGTTATAGGAATCTAATAATTGATTGACATTTACATCAACTATACCAATATTTGCAGGTAAAATTTCAAAATCACCCAAAGCATTTAATTGATTTAAAAGTGATGTTGCTATCTCTAATTGAACTTTTAAATTAAAGATTGCTTCATTGTCTTTATCAATATTAGTCAAAGTATTTAAAGTTTGAATATCAGCATCATAAATATTATTATTAATCTGATAATTAATCGTTTTTTTAGAAATAGAATCGATAGTGTTTTTTAAAATGACTAAACGTTGATTAATAAATTTGATACTAGCTTTAGATAGTTGACGTTGATCAGATATTCTATCTTCAATAATCACTTTAATCAAAGTATTTAAAATAGCATCATTACGTTTTTTGTTTGTACCAGATATTGATATATCAATCACTTCTCCACGATCAGATATTGACTTAGCAGATATTCTTTTTTTTAATAAGTTGGTAGAATTGTTAATTGAATTTCTTGTTATTGCAAATTCTTTATTATTTACAAAAAGGGAGTCATTCATCCTTAAAAAAAAGTAATCATTATCTAATGTTTCATTTTTATTAATCTGGAATTTTATAACTCCATTTGATATTGTTACTTTATCATTTGAAGTAATTAAATTCCATTTTTGAATCAAATCTACATCTTTAAAATTAATTTGAAATGGTACTTCGTCAGCAAATATTAATTTAGATTTAACTCTACCAATCTGATTAATAGAGGTTTGCAGGTCTAGTCTTTGAACTACTAAATTTAATGTATGATTGGAGGTAATTACAGCAATATCATTTTCTAAATTTATTCTAGTTCCAAAAAGACTGGTAACTTCTGTCGAAAGAAAAGAACTAGAAGCATCAGATTTTGTGATTTGGATTTGAGCATCACTTGAATATATGTTGGGTGTATAACGAAGATAAGTATAGGAACCTACTAGTGATATAGCAATAGTTAATATGAACCAAGGCCAAAAAAATAAATAATAAGAGATTTCGTTTTTAAAATTAAAACCCTCACTTCCATTATCTAATACGTTTTCAATATTTTCTTTCATATTATATTTATTTTATCAAAATTATAGAACTTAATAAAATAGAGGCTATACTTAAAAAAGTTGAAATATTACCTAAAAGACCAGCACTTGCAATTTTTTTTGTATTTGGATTAACTATGATTACATCATTGGGTTGTATATTTTGATAAGGACTATTTAACCAAGAGGAACTGGTTAAATCAAGTTTAGTGGTTGTCCTTTCTCCATCAGATTCTCTAATAAGAATAATATCATTTCTATCTCCATCGATAGTTAAATCTCCAGCCAAACCTATTGCTTGTAATAAACTGATGTTTTTTTCTGTAAAGGTATAAGTCCCAGGTAATTTCACCTCACCTAAAATAGTAAACTTTGCATTTAACAAACGAACAGTAACATTAGGATTTATCAAGTGACCTTCATTTTCCAATCTATATTTTAAATCATTTTCTAGATCTTCTGTAGTTTTATCAGCAACAGAAATTAGGCCCAAAACTGGAAAATTAATAGTTTTTTTCTTAGTTACTAAATACCCATTAAGTTGCATTAAATCAACAGAATTTCCAACTACCCCTTGAGCTGATAATTTGTTATAAGAAATAGATGCCTTTGGTTCTAGAGATATCACGTCAATTTTTAAAATATCATTTTCCTGAAATGTATGGTGTAATGTGGAAATTTTACTAATATCTACATCATTTAAATCCTGCACATACAATAATTTCTTTGATGAAACACAGGAACTAAAAAAAATTAACAGCACTAGTTTTAGTTTAAAAAAAACTAAATAATTTTTGAAGGTATATTTTCTTAACATAGTTTAAATAAAAATTATGCTGTAAAAGTAGTATTCTTATTCTAATTCTAATAAAATTATTTAAAAAAGGTTAAGACTACTAATCAATTTTTAAAATTTTGTGATTGTCTATTCTAAATTTATCTATTAGGGTAAACATATTTATATTTTAATTTTTATTAAAGTATAACAATATGAAAAAGCGTAATAAATGAATTTGTCTTTTAATACGGGAAGGTTCTTTAAATAAACGATAGGCCCACTCCAAGTTATTATGAACCCACCATTGAGGTGCTCTTTTAACATGTCCGGTGTAAACATCAAAACTCCCTCCTAAACCCTGGTAAGTCGCCTGGTGAAAATTCTGCATTTCTTCCATTAGTAGCTCTTGCTTTGGGGAACCCATAGCTACAAAAACTACGTCGGGTTTTAAAGTTTTAATATCTTGTATTAAATCTATTTTCTCATGGTTAGTTTTAATGTAGCCATTACGATAGTTAAGAATATTAATGTTTTTAAACTCCTTTATTAACTTTTTGACAGTCTCCTCAATTACTTGCTGTTTCCCTCCTACTAAATAAAAGGTTTTATTTTTAAAAGAATGTGAAACGATATTTAACCACAATTCACAACCAGGAATCTTAACCGTATCTTTAAATCCCTTTTTTTTTAATGCCCAAACTGCACCAATGCCATCAGGATACCCTATATTTCGATTAATTATACTTCTACTTTGTTTTGTAGAATGTAATATTTTTTCTGCATTAACAGCAACTAGAATTTTTTTATGATTCAAAGCAAAATCAATTAACTCCTGACGCGATTGTGGAGCAAACGTATTAACACCATTTAAATAATGAGATTTCATGATTTTATACTTTTTTTAAAATAAAAAGTCATAGCGTTAAACATAAACGCATTAGACCAACGCATATATGATATTCTGGAACTCCATCCTTTTTTTAACTGATAATAAAAATAACCCTTTTTAGACTGCATATTTTTAATGGACCAGTAAAGCACTTTGGACGCTAAATCTTGATGTGTTTTAAATTTTTCTAGTTTAGAGAGCGTAACAAATAATTGAGCCGGACAATGAATATCTACAGGATGAGTTTTATTATTATAATATTTTGGGGTTCCATTAATTTTAAAAAAATTAGTAATGTAATAATCAAAACCTTTCTCCAAATTTAAATTAAATTGAATATCTCTAGTACAATTTTGATACACACTAATGGCATCTAAGTTATATCCTGTATGAAAACTATCTACCCAAGATTGCACTGGTAACAAACCATAAACCCATGAGCCATCCTTATTTTGTCCTTCACAAGCTGCTCTCACAGCTTGTTTCGCCGTGTTTTTATAGTCTTCATTTCCAGAATATTTATAGCATAAGCTTAATAATTTAGCCCCAAGTAAAGAGGCATTATACACTGTATTATTACCATTTAAAGCACTGTATGAAAACAAAAAACCAGAATGGTGTGGCGTTCTGTTTAAATCTTGCATTACAAAATTAGCCGATGATAAGGCTAAAGCCTTATACTTGTCTTCTTTGGTAATTTCGTAGGCTTTAAATAACGCCTCTGCACAAAAGGTAGTGGCCACTACAGTTGGCGTATAGGCCGGAAATAAAAACAAGCGTCTAGCCTGCCAATCAAAATTGTAACCCCAACAAGCACCAGAGTAATTAGTATTCTTAAGGGTATCTAATAAATTGGCTAATTCATTAATTTTTGATAGTATCGTCTGAGGTTTGCCAAAAGCTGTTTCTCCTTTTAAGGCTATCTCGTACAAATTACAATAACCTAACAAAAAAAGCCCAATCCCTTTGGCATTATACTGTTTAGGAACTAATAATAGTTTTCTAAAATTAATAGGGCTGCGTTTAAAGCCTTGAATCCAAGCTAAGCGTGCTAAATCCCAATGCTTAAATGGTAGCGTACTAAAAATTTTGGAGTTCAAGCCATCGTATGGATCCCAACCCTTGTATTGCTCTTTTTCGCAATAGGCTTTTAATTTTAAAAATGATGTGATTTCCATTATAATACTTCTATTTGCACACCATTTTTAGAAATAGATTCCAATACTTTGAAACTTGCCTTGGTTACAGCCACAATTTCAGAAAACGGAATTGGTGCATTGCCATTGGCAATAATTCCATTTATAAAACCTTCAACCATCTCTTTTTGACCTTTATTTTGGTTCACCAATTTGGTCTTAGATGGTTTCCCTTTTCCGTAAATACGTAACTCTTTAAAATCATTTAAAATTGCTGTGGTACCAGATGCAAATACCTCAACATATTCTTTAGCTAAAGATTTCGCACCGTTAGCATAATAACAAACCACACCTGTTGAACCGTTTTCAAACTGCAGCATGATATTTACGGTGTCGTTTAAATTTTCTGAGTCGGCGAGAACTTGGGCAGACACTTTAGTGGGCAAACTACCATTCAAGTAAGTTAGATAATCAATAAAATGGCAAGCTTCACCCAAAATACGGCCTCCACCAACTTCCATGTCTTGAATCCAGGTGTCTTTTGGAATAGCACCAGCATTAATTCTATAGATCATAGTCATTGGTCCAGAACCTATTACATTTTTAATTTTTTGAGTCAATGGTGAAAATCGTCTATTAAACCCGATCATTACTGCGGTTTGAGATTGTTGTTGTGCATCAATGATAGTTTCAAGTTCAGAATCTTTTAAACATAGAGGTTTTTCAACAAAAACATGTTTATTTTGTTTCAATGCTTTAAGCACATAGGAACCATGGGAATCGTGGCGTGTAGCTACAAAAACTGTATTAGTTTTCTCATCAAGTACATCGTTTTCTAAAGTTGCACAAAAATTAAATTTAAATTTCTCAGCCACACGTTTAGAAGTGGTTCCCGTGTTGGTAAGTACCCCAATTTTGGATACTTGTGGATTTTTCGGAATATTAGGCAATAAATTCCCTTGTGCATAACTACCAGCGCCAATAAAAGATAAATTAACTTTAGATGTTGGTAAACCTTGGTTATTATCAAAAACTATTTTGGATTTAGTGTGCGATTTATTGGTATCATATTTTAAAGCTATACCAATAAAAGGTTCGGTTCTACTCACTACCAAATCAAAAGCCTTTGGTGCATCATTAAAATTAAATTCGTGTGTAGACATGTAACCAATATCAATACGATTACTAGCTATCAACTCTTGAAACGCTTGCATATTTCTATTTTGAGTCCATCGTACATAAGGTACCGGATAATCTATTCCCTTTTCTTCGTAATTTAAATCATAACGCCCCGGTCCATAAGAACAGGCCATTTTTAATTCCAATTCTTTTCTGTACCAGAACGGATCTCTATCAAAACCTGTAGGTACAGCTCCTAAAACGACCACACTCCCTTTTTTACGAGCAATGCTGCCCGCAAAATTTATAGGATCTGTGCTGGATGTTGCTGCAGCAATAATTACAGCATCAGCGCCAATATCTCCTGTAATGGTGTAAATTTTCTCCTCTAAACCAGGAGTATCTCTAGTAAATACAAAATCACATACTTTATTATCTGTTGCAAGTTTTACCGCACCCTCAGAAACATCTACTCCTATTACATTAATTCCGGAAGCTTTAAGAATTAAGGCGGCTAACTGACCTAATAATCCTAATCCTATAATCACACAAGTTTCACCCAAACGCATATCTGCTTGTCTCACCCCTTGCATGGCTATGGCTCCCAACGTATTGTATGCAGCGTCTTTGAGATTAGCCTCCTCATTAAGCTTTACACATAAATTAACCGGTACACTCACAATTTCTGCATGATTGGCATAACCAGCACCAGCACAGGCTACTTTATCTCCTACTTTAAATGCAGTAACGCCTTCTCCTACCTCTATAACTTCACCAGCACAACTATATCCTAGAGGTGAATAGGCATCCAACTTTTTCATAACGGCTCTATAAGTTTGAATAGGTCCTTGCTTTTTTAAGGTATATATGACCTGTTTTACTTGTTGGGGGCGTTCTTTGGCTTTACCTATCAAACTTTTTCGAGCGGCTTGGACTGTAGAACCTTCTGTTCCTGCACTTATGATTGAATAATGGTTTTTAACAATAATCATTCCTTTACCTAATTGGGGGTAAGGGATTTCTTGGATGACCATGTCTCCTGATCCTAATTTTTGGGTAAGTTGTTGCATTAAAATTTTATTTTATAAATAATTGAGGTTTCATTAACATAAGTCCAAAAATACCCCAAACGAGTATATTGTAGTAATAATAAGAACCTGGGGCTAGACCAGTACAATCGACTATATACATAGATAAAAACATGAGCCCAAATTCTATATATCTTTTATTAATTTTAAATGCGGCTTTAGTTATTCTTATTATAAATATAATCAAGAATATCAATCCAAAAATTCCATTAGCCATAAGCACTCTAAAAAATTCATTATGCACAGCTCTTGAAATACCATCACCAAATAATTGATAAAAAACAGATTGCTCTTTAGTCCAAAAGATCCAATTTTTTTCCCAAATATAACCTCTACCAGCTAATGTATATCTAATATCATTCACTTTACCACTATTGAAACCCAATTCCTTACTAAATAATTGCTCAATATTACTGTAAAATGTATTACCAACAATAATTAACATTATAAAAAATCCGATCAAAATTAATAAAGACTTTTTTCCTCTGGATTCAGAAAATGTAAATAAAATTAAAGCCCAAAATACAAAAATTGTAATGGCTGCTTTACTAAAAACATTATAAATTGATAGCAATGCCCCAAATACCAAAAAAACAAAAAATATTTTAATAAATAAACTTTTTACTCTAAATACGGAATTATAAATTAGTATGGATATAATCGACATTAAACCATAAAAACGAGTCGGAAATGCATCATGATAAAATCCCACAAAACGAATTAAACCAGCAGTTGATCGTTCTCGGAAAACAACACCGGTTTGTTTTTGATATATACTAACAATAATAGGGAATATTCCGCAAATCATTAAAGCAAATAAAAATTGCTTAAGCTTCTTTTTATCATTTATGAGAACAGGTAATAATAGGAATCCTAAATAAATATTAAAATTTAACATAACTATTTCAAAGCTAGCTAGAGGTTCTTCCAAAAATCCCCAAATAATACCTAATGACAGAGCAATCGTATATATATTAGCAGTTCTTAACCAAAATTTAGGTAAACTGTTTTTTTTATTTATGACTTGATAGAACAAAAAAGTAATTAGAATACCTTGAATTGCCATTATTGACAAAGAACCAAATTTAAAATCCCAAAAGGCATCAACAACAGATTTTGTAGAAACCACAACCAAAAGACAAGCAAAACTACCTCTTTGGAGCTTTACAAAGACCATAACCATAAAAATTATGATAGGAATTAAAATCATGCTAAATCAGTATGTTTTTTGGGTAGAGATCTGTAAGGTTTCTCTAAAACCTTTATTATTTTTATTGGATTACCAGCAGCAACGACACCTTCAGGGATATCCCTATTAACTACCGATCCAGCACCAATAATGGAATGATTCCCAATAGTTACATTGCGCATTACTACAGTATTAACCCCTATAAAGACGTGATCTCCAATAGTAACATATCCAGTTCCATTGTCCTCCTTATCAATAATATGTGCAGCTCCGTCGTGGGATAATATATAACAGCCATGCGTGATTAAACAATGGTTACCAATAGTCACTTTCCCTCTTCTTAAATCTATTTTAGCACCAAGACTTATCATAGTATTTGTTCCAATTTTTGCACCTGAAATTCTAAGAAAAGTCAACTGAATAAACCTAAGAAAATTTCCAATATGATGAATCATTTTTCTGGTAATTATTTTCATAATGCTAGAGTATTTAAAATTATTACTTTAAAGTCTTCTGCAATTTTTTGTGAAGAAAAATTAGAAACAACATTAGTTCTATTTTTTGCTCCTATTTCTAATCTCATATCGTAATTAGCTAATAGTTTTTTTAACGCTTCTTTTAAATCTTCTAATCTCCCTGGAATAAAAGAAAAACCATGTACTCCATCTTCAAATACTTCACGATGAGCCCCAACAGGAGTAAAAACAACTGGTTTTCCAATTGCCATTGCTTCTAATAAGGAACGAGAAAAACCCTCAGAATAAGATGCAGTCAAAAATATATCTGTCGTTTGCATATGTTTCATTTTTTCCGCTCCACTAATAATCCCTAAATTAATATAGTTTTTTTTATAAACTGAATTTAAAATCTTATTTTCGGCTTCAAAAGGATCTTCATAATCGATTTTTTCACTTGTATATTGATTGTAAAACACACCTCGCTCACCTTTTCTTATATTCCCTGCAAAATAAAATTTTATGAATGGAAACTCTTCAGAAAGATCAGGAATTATTTTTAAAATATCAGTATAACCTTTTGCTTTGGTCATATGTCCCATAACTAATATTTTTCCTATTTCTACTGTAGTGTCATTATTGGTTGAAAATTTTTTAACGTCCATAGCTTGGTAGAGCACAAATATTTTAGAGTAATCTATATAAGGCTGAAACTGATCCTTGAGATATTTTGCCTGAACAATAGCACAATCAACTCGTCTTAAGCTAAGCCCAACTACTTTTTTTATGATGCCATTAAAATGCTGAAAATTCAATTTAAAATGACTACCTCTTAGATGAATAATAACTTTTACTCTAAATAGTTTACTAAGTAAAATCGTCCATAGATCTCTTCCTATCCAACCAATTTGGGTTGGTGTAATTGGATAATAGACACATTTAGGTTTATTGTTTATAAGAATTTTTAAAAGTTTAGCGAAGAATATAAAAAAGTTATAAAACATAGAAAAGTCTAGCTTTCCTTTTTTAGTATTGTCAGTTCTAAAATTAGTTTTTAAAAATACTAAATCAAAAGTTTCATTCAATATTTCAGATTCTAAAAATTGCTGCATACTTAATTCTGGACCGGAATAAGGCGGGGGTATTGGTCCAATAAATACTACTTTAGGTTTTTTATTAATCATTTAAAAGACTATATTTAATCTGTTTTACCCATTTTTGCAAAGAAAGATAATCTCCTTTTTGTTTTGCACTGCTACAAAAACGCTCCAACTTAGATCTGTTACATAGAAGTTTTTTAATTGTATTTATATTTGATTTAAAATCACCTTCTAGTACGTAACCGTTTTCACCCTCATCAATATAATCTAACTCAGGAGCATGACTAGGCCCTTGCAATGTTATATAAGGTCTACCATAGGAAAAAGAATGATTTACTGAAAGTCCTGAATGTCCAGGAATAAAAACTAAAGAAGTGTTTTTCATAATAGGAGCAATATCTGCTTCGTCAATTAATGTACCATGCCAATTAATACTTGTGTCTAATTTTAAAGCCGACTTAATAAGATGACTTTCTGGACCGTCACCAATAATATCTAGAACTAAATTTGGAATTTCTTTTTTTAATTGTATGTAATACATAATTAAATCTGGAATACGTTTTGATGGAATTAGTCGACCAATAAACACTATCGATACTGCATTTAAAGGCGGTAATTGAAAGGTATAATGCTTTTTAATTTCTGTGTTATCGACTGTATTATTAGCCCAATACGCCTTGTCTTTATTAATAAATTTATTTTTTAATGCCCATTCATAGCTATGTTCTGTGTAAAAAACGACACGATCAAGTTTTCTGTAATAAAATTTTGTAAGCAACTTGTCAAATAGTGTAATCTTACCATTTCCAGATTTAATAACAGGATGATTATAAGAAAACAAACGCACATTTTTATATTGTCTTCGGAGTTTCATTACATAGAAAAAGAGTGCAAAATTTTTTTTTTCTGAAGGTATCATTACCCAATCAAACTCATTAAAAATTGTTTTGAGTTTATGTTTCACAAGATTAGATTTTCCAAAGTCTTTTTTAGAAACATCAACGTGTATTTGTTTAAAACTCCAATCCCTTTTTAATTCTTGATCACCCATTTCTTTTCGTCCGGCACCAGATAACACACAAAGATCAATCGATACATCTGAAGCAAGGTGGTTGAGAAATCTAGATTTGTAGTGATTCAAATTAGGAGACAACCAAAGAATTTTTATTTTCATTAGACAAACTTAATTATTCTAAAACCTTTTTTATTTCATTTATAAAATAGTCTGGAATTTCTTCATCCTCTTGAAGTGTTAACTCTAAATTAGGAGAGTTGTAGTATAGGTTAATAAAGTTATTTTTTGGGAATATAATTGGCATTCTGCCTAGGAAACTAGCCCATTTATTAAACGTGCTTCCTTTTGAAGCAATAATCATCTTCGAGTTGCTCAAACCTAAAATATCAGAAATACTACTTCCAAATGAAATTCTTTCAATATTATCCAATTTTAATAGGTCCTCTAGTTCACCATCTTTTGCATCAGAAAATACATAACATTTAATATTAAATTTTAATTTCTGTCTTATCTCTGTTAAAGTATTTATAAAAAAAATCAGTTCTGTGCTTCTTGAATAACGTTTAAAATCCCCGAATCTAATATGCATAGATATTGAATTTGAAAAATCAAAATCTAATCCTCTTTTATGCTTAGGTTTGGTTATCTTAATTAACTCATCATATATTAGTTGGTGATCTCGAATAAAAGTCTGAAAACTTAAATTATTATCAATTTCAAAAATTCTAATATTGTTTTTTAAAGTTCTTTCCCTTGAACAATCTATTTTTGGAAACCTAGCAAGTAATAATTGTTTTTTGACTCCATTGATGTAATATTTATTAGTGAATAAATCTGAATATAATCGCTTATCCGAATCATTATTTCTCCATTGATTAATAGAAAATTGAGCCCAAGTTGGTGCAATAATATTTTGAATATTACCTTTTTTATTTGCATAAACAATACATCTTGCCCAAGCATTTAGTAAATTACCTAAGCCGTGAGCATAGCCAATTCTAATAAATCCAGTATCTATTCCCTTCTCGCTTAATTTTGGCCAATAGTATTCCATTGCAATTAATACTTTTAATAATTAATTAATTTATTATAAATATTATAATAATCATTATACATTCGCTCAATACTAAAATTATCTATTGCATAATCAATTCTTTTTTTTCTATTTTTAGGAATTTGATCTTTTATTCGATCATAAAATTCTAAACGATTGCTCAATTGTATTTCATTTTCAACAATATTTTCGGGTTCTAATGGCTCAATTACCTCAAGTAAACCACCAGAATCACTAAAAGAAATAACTGGCTTACCATAAAGATAAGCTTCAAGAGCAACAAGGCCAAAGGGTTCATTTTCAGAAGGAAAAACACATATATCAAACGTATTATAATAATCTTCCACATTGTGTTTATAACCTAATAACTTTATGGAAGATTTATATTTAGAATCATTTACCTTTTGTGAAATAATATCAAAAGTCTCACCATCACCCAAAATGACTAATTGACCAAAATAATCATGAGACTTATAAATTTCAAAGGCGCTAATTAGTCTTTCTATTCGCTTTCTATGAGTGAATCTAGATACCAATCCTATTGTAAAAATTTCAGAATATATATTATTTGTTAAAGTCTTTTTATTTGTTAAATTAATTCCATTAAGAATCACTGAAGTCATCAAATTATTTAATCCATAATGAGTTTTAGCTAAGGAAAGTGTGAATTTTGAGTTAGCAATAACAAAATTAGCATTATTTAAATAAAATCGTTTGAATGATTCTCTTACAAAATACTTAATAAAATTTTCTTTTCTAATATTTTTTGATAAACCATGAAGAGTATAAATAACTTTAGCTTTTGATGATCTAGAAGCAGCTGAAATTAAAAAAGTAAAACTATGTAAATGAATTATATCGTAACTACTGTAAATTCTTTTTAAATAAATATAGGTTTTTAAATTAAAATCTAAACCTCCTTTAATTCTTGAATCAATTATTTTTATATTTTCATCTAATAAATACTGGTAATAATGACCATTTCTCTCATCAAGCATTAATGCAACATCAAGGCCTTTTCTACTTTGCTCAATTACTAACTCTATTACCAATCTTTGAATTCCACCAATATCTGTATTTCTAATGCAGTGAAGAATTTTCAGGGACATAAAATTTTTATTTATTTCTGTATTTTAATATTTTAGCAGGACTTCCCCCAACTATTGCATAATCAGGAACGTCCTTTGTTACAATAGCACCTGATGCTAAAATAGAACCTTTTCCTATTTTTTTTACAGAAGCTAAAATAATGACTCGAGAAGCAATCCAGACATCATCCTCTATTACCAATGTTCTTATTGGAGAAGCACCTTGTAGTCTCATAGGAATAATTGTATCGGAAAAATTATGGTTAGAAGGAAAAATAAGAATATCTTTTCCCATCATTACATCATTTCCAATAATAACATTATTAATATAACAATTCTGACCAATATTTGAATTATTTCCAATTTCAATAGTAGAGCCAGAGCCAATCATAGCACCTTTACCAACCTTTACATTTACACCGCAAGATTTGAACATTCTACGTGCTATAAAATTTCTAAAATTTCTAAAACCTATTGAGTAAAAAGAGGTGTAATGGGGTAAGTTTTTTGCAAATACGTAGTAAAATAGAGTAAATATTTTTCGCTTAATGTTTGTTTTCATAGTTTATAAAAAATTGTGATTGGAACTTTCTTTTACTAATTGCATATAAAAAAGAATCCGTCATAGCTTCTAAGCTATGGTTTGTGACTCCATATTGAAATGAATTTTTAGACAATTCTTGGTACAATTCAAAATTAGATAAGAGCTTGTTTATAGCTGTTTTTGCTTCATCAATAGAACTCAAATCATAGCCTAACTTATTTTTAGTAATCACTTGATTTGGATTTGCTCCAAAGACTAATGTGGGAACACCTCTTAGCCATGACTGTATATAGGTATTAGAAAATCCTTCTGAAGTTGAAGAATTCACCAATAATGTTGCTTCATCAAAATACGCAAGTGATTCTTCAAAGGATAATTGTCCAGTTAGTGCCAAGTTTTTTGGTTTATTTTGAAAAATTTTAGAAGTGTAATTAGTATCATAATGTCCACCAATCATGACAAATTCAATTTCAGAATCTTGCATTTCATTAGCGAGTTGTATAAACATTTCTGGACGCTTATGCTTTCCAAGATTTCCACACCACAAAATCTTTTTCTTTTTAAATCTATCTTCTATTGGAATATTTGTTTTAGAAAAAGGATGTCCAGAAATCATTCTACTACTTCGCCTTCCAAAGTTTTTTTTAATAAACCTTTTTTGCAACTCGTTTTGACTAAAAATGATATCTGCTCGCTTATTAACGTAAAACCTTATCATATCAATTCGAAAAGCTCTTGGGAACGCATATAAAAACTTTAGCAAACTAAGTTTTCGATAGTTTTTATTAACCGACGCAAAAATATACGGTGAATCGTTATCAGTGCATATCCATACATATTTCCCTTCAATCTTGTTCCTTGCCCTTATAATAGGCAAACCAAAAGACGAAGACATTCTTTCAATAATTATAGTTGGACGCAATTGAATAAGTAATTCTTCAATTTGACTAAATATGTGCTTAGACAATGTATCACCTGAGGGCAAGCAATGAACAGTTACACCTGAAATATTTGAACTTGTATTCTCCTTTGTTTTATTTGGAGTTTGGCAAATATAATGTACATCATAACCTCGTTTTATTAACTCAAGAGATAAATAATTCGCCTGAACTTCAGCACCACCTCCACGTTCGCTTATATGATATAACTGAACAAAACAAAATCTATCCATTATTTTAGTTTTGGTATTTTATAACCTTTGCTGGATTTCCACCAACAGTAGTGTATTGAGTCAGATCTTTAGTAATTATGGCTTCAGCTCCAATGATTAATACTTTGCCAATTTTATATAACCCTAAAGAATAAAACATAGCTGATTGTCGCAAGTATTTTTCAAACATATAGTAAATTATTCCCCAAAACTTATTTTTAAAATTCATAATTCTCAGTTATTTAAGCAGTTCTAAAAAAACCTTTTAGTTTAGCGTATATGACTAAAAATAGTTCTTTTTCTATGTAATACAACAATGAGACAAACACTATAAAGGCTGCCAGGCATTTTAAGACCAATAGGGTCATATCAGAAAATTCCAAATATCCTAAGGAAAACGTTAATAGAAAAATGATGCCTCCAATAATGAGTCCATTCTTGATTGCTGTGATAAAGAGGTCTTTCTTCTCAAGTATCCTATCAAAATGTAAAACCAAATATGACAGACTGGATACTGCACCAATCAAATATCCCAATATCAATCCTCTAACGCCATAATCTTGTATTAAAAGATACATAATCGGCAAGGATATAACGACTTCAACTAAAGCAGACATAAATATGATCTTAGTATTCCCTTTCGAAACAATGGCTGTTCTTACCATATGTGACAATCCTCTCATGATACCAACAATACTCAAAACCATTAAAAAAACACCCGCTTTCTCCCATTTATCGCCATACATGACAGGAATAAGATTTGTACTTATAGCTGATAGCAATAACATAAATGGTATAAAGGCTAAAGATGTATAGTTGAGAGCTATTTTAAAATTCTCCCTAAATTTCAAGATATTATTCTGAATTTTGGAAAAACCTGGAGTCATCACAGAACTTAACACATTTTGGATTTTTGATGCAGGGACGATAGCCAAATTATATGCAATATTGAAAAGTCCCATAGTCTCCTTTCCAAGGTATCTCCCGGTCATTAAACCTATCATGTTTTCTGCAAAAAAGTAAAATATATTTCTCCCTAACAAATTAAAACCGAAAAACATTAATGGTTTTAAACCTTTGAAAGATGGCTGTGATGGTATCCATTTTCCTAAGTAAAAAGACAACAAGCCAAATATCAAGTTCTGTAGTATCAGACGCCAAACCAAAGACCAAAGACCATATCCAGTGAATGCTAAAATTACAGCAATTACGTTAGCAATCAGCATGGATATAATTTGGGCTATGGAAAAGCTTTTAAAATGCATATTCTTTTGCAACAATAGATTTGGAAATTGTAAAGATTGAAACAATACCAGTAACGACAATGCCTGAAGAACTGGAACCAATTGCATTTCATTAAAAAACCCAGCAGCTAATTCAGCTCCAAAATAAATAATGGCTGTTAGCACAACGTTCAAGGAAGTTTGGATAATGAAAATTGCGGATATCTGTTCTTTAGTAATATCTTGGCTTTGAATTATAGCTGTTCCAAAACTAACATTACTAACTGATCTAACAAATCTATTAACAAGCAACGCCATTGCGACTAACCCAAAATCACCTTGGGATAAAAGTCTTGCCAAAATAATTGTAAAAACAATTTGTAAGACCTGTTGGATAATATCAGTACTACCTCTCCAAGCTAGGCCACTTAACACTTGTTTTTTTAAAGAAATAGCCATATTTGTACCGTCATTAATAAGATTTGTTCTAATCTTTTAAACTCCATATTTTTTAGATATTATAATCTAAATACTTTTGAAACAAATATTCTAACAATGTGTGAGCCAACATATACTGCTCTACCTTTTACTAATACATGCTTCATCGTTATAATTTATTTCATGTTTATTTATTAATCCCACAAAAATCCAACACTACTTTATCTGATGATATTTCTAAATCCTTAAACTCATCATGTGCCACTAAAAAAGCAATAATATCTGCTTGTTGTGCAGCAGTTTTATAATTAGTGAGTTTAAACACATTGTGCTCTTTAATATTGGGTTCTACAATAAAGTAAGTACCGTTACTGTCGTTTTGTAATACTTTTTGAGCAATATACTTGGCTGGAGACTCCCGTAAATCATCAATATTGGGTTTAAAGGCTAAGCCCATTAGTACTACTTTTGGTTTTCTTCCATGATCAAGTTCAAACTTAAGTTTCTCGGTTTGTATTTTTTCTGCACACCAAAAAGATTTATAGTTATTAACCTCTCTAGCAGTTCCTATGATTTTAGATTCCATAGGGTAATCTGAGACAATAAAATAAGGATCTACCGCAATACAATGTCCTCCAACACCACATCCTGGTTGTAATATGTTTACTCTTGGGTGTTTGTTAGCCAATTTTACAAGCTCCCATACATTGATGTTAGCTTTATCACAAATGAGTGATAACTCATTAGCAAAGGCAATCTGTACATCTCTAGATGAGTTTTCTACCAACTTACACAATTCTGCAGTTCTAGCATTTGTGGCATGTAACTCTCCTTTTACATATTTGGCATAGAAAGCTACTGCCTTTTTTGTTGATACATCATCAATTCCTCCAATGACCCTGTCATTGTGAACCAATTCATACATTACATTTCCTGGAAGAACTCTCTCTGGACAATAAGCCATAAAAATCTTTCCCTCTAATTCCGGTCTAGATGCATAAATTAGTTCTTGCATTTTTTGGGTAGTCCCAATAGGAGAAGTAGATTCGATTATATACAAATCTCCCTTTTTTAATAAAGGTATAATTCCTATTGTTGCAGCCTCAACAAATGAAATATCTGGCTCATGATTTCCTTTAAATGGTGTAGGAACAACAATCAAATACACATTAGCTGCAGATGCTTGAGTTGCTGCTTTAAAACTTCCTGCTGCAACTGCATCAGCAACAATTTTATCTAAATCTGGTTCTACAATGTGTATTTTCCCTTTGTTAATGGTATCTACAACCTTTTGATTGATATCAATACCTAATACATGGGTTCCATGCTTAGCAATTAATGCTGAGGTTGGTAAGCCTATATACCCTAATCCAACGGTAACTACTTCTGGTTTCATTGTTCCATGTTTTTTATAAACTTTACAATTCTTTTAGATGCCAAACCATCTCCATAGGGATTGTGTAACTTTGACATTCGTTCAAAATTTTGTTCGTTATTCAATAAGTCTAATGCTTTTGAGACGATTAAATCTTCGTTTGTTCCTACTAATAATACTGTACCAGCATCTACTGCCTCAGGTCTTTCTGTGGTATTTCTCATTACTAAAACAGGTTTACCTAAACTTGGAGCTTCTTCTTGAACACCTCCACTGTCTGTAATGATGATTCTAGATCGATTCATCAACCAAATAAAATCTTGATACGCAAGAGGATTTATTAAAAGAACATTGTTTACTTCCGACAAAATTCTTTTTACGGGTTCTTGAACCTTTGGATTTAAATGGACAGGATAGATAATTAAACGATCAGTATTATCTTGTGCAATTCTTTTTAAGGCTTTGCAAATTCTTTCAAATCCTACTCCATGATTCTCTCTTCTATGTCCAGTAACTAAAATAACTTCTCTATTTCCTATTTGTTCCTTAATTTCTTCAATAAAATTACTTGGATTCTCATTTACTTTTTTTACTGAATCTACCAAAGCATCAATTACAGTATTTCCTGTTATCAAAATTGAATCTTGTTTTATATTCTCTTTTAATAAATTGATTTCAGAAGTTTGTGTAGGTGCGAAATGATAATCGCATATTCTTCCTGTTATTTGCCTATTAATTTCTTCAGGAAATGGAGCATATTTATTGTGGGTTCTTAATCCTGCTTCAACATGACAAACTTTTGCTCCAGAATAAAAACTTGCAATAGAACCAGCCATAGTAGTGGTCGTATCTCCATGAACAAAAACGTAATCAGGCTCAAAATCTTCCAAAGCAGGTTTTAAATTTGTAATAATATCAGCAGTTAAACCATATAAATTTTGGCCAGGTTTCATGAGGTTTAAATCATAATCAGGAGTTATTTCAAAGAATTCTAAAACTTGATCCAACATTTCTCTATGCTGAGCTGTTACGCAAACTCTTGTTTCAAAATGTTTCGTATTCTTTTTAAATTCTTTGACCAGTGGAGCCATTTTAATAGCCTCTGGCCGTGTTCCAAAAAGAATTAATATCTTTTTCATAATTTTTGAATTAAAAATCTAATGCTTTTTTGTTACTAGTTTTATAATTTAACCTTTTCCAATTCCTTTGAATTGGAAACCAATTTTATTCAATACATTAGCATCTAATATGTTACGTCCATCAAAAACAAAAGCAGGTTTGTACATATTTTGGTATATAATATTCCAATCGTAGGTTATAAACTCATCCCATTCTGTAAGCACTGCTATAGCATGGCTGTTATTTAATGCTTCATTATAATCTTTATGTACAAAAATATGTGCTAATTTTTGTGAGATTCGTGATTCAGAAATTCCTTTTAATTCCCATAAATAAACTAAATCAGCTTTGATTTTTGATTCCGACACTTTTGGATCATATACATGGATATTAGCTCCATCTTCTATTAGATGATCTGCCACATAAATTGCTGCTGACTCTCGGGTATCATTGGTGTCTTTTTTGAACGCCCACCCTAAAAACGCAATTTTTTTACCATTTACGGTATTAAACAATGTAGTTATAATTTTCTTGGCAAAGCGATTTTTTTGGTAATCATTAAGTTTAATAACTTGTTCCCAATAGTTGGCAACCTCTGGTAAATTAAAAAAACGACACAAATAGACTAAATTTAAAATGTCTTTCTGAAAACAAGATCCACCAAAACCAACAGAAGCTTTTAAAAACTTGGAGCCTATTCTGCTATCTGTTCCAATTGCATGTGCAACCTCATCAACATCTGCCTCTGTTGCCTCACACAATGCAGACATAGCATTAATTGATGAAATACGTTGAGCCAAAAATGCATTGGCAGTTAGTTTAGACAATTCAGAGGACCACACATTGGTTGTTAATATTTGTTTTGGACTCAACCAATTTGAATACACATCAACCAATGCTTGAATCGCTTTTTTACCAGAGGGAGTTTGATTACCTCCAATTAAGACACGATCTGCTTTAAATAAATCATCAATAGCTGTACCCTCTGCTAAAAACTCAGGATTAGAAAGTACTTCAAATTTTACACCATTCCCTGTACTGTCTAATATAGTTTGTATAGTTTCTGCTGTTCTAACCGGTAGAGTTGACTTTTCAACAATAATCTTATCTGAAGTCGCTACTCTAGCTATTTGCCTAGCACACAGCTCAACAAATTTTAAATCTGCAGCCATTCCTTTCCCTTCACCATAGGTTTTGGTTGGAGTGTTTACAGCTATAAAAATCATTTCAGATTTATTAATTGCAGTGTCTATATCAGTGGAAAAAAATAAATTTTTACCGCGAGATTTGGAAACTACCTCAGCTAGTCCTGGTTCATATACCGGTAAATTATCTAAATTTTCATCATTCCAGGCGTTAATACGTTCTTCATTAAGATCGACAACAGTAACTTTAATATCAGGACATTTCAAAGCGATTACAGACATAGTTGGTCCTCCCACATAACCTGCACCAATACAACAAATATTTTTCACACCCATATTTTATTAATTAATATTTTTTTAAACTTACTCTGCTTGTTTTAAAATATCATGACCCGCTTTGAGCAAATCCACATCTTTTTTCATTAAAGCCACATCTCCTTGCATCATATCTTTTACTAAAGAGACTAAATCATATTCTGGAACCCACCCTAACTTGTCTTTTGCTTTCGATGGATCTCCTATCAACACATCTACTTCTGTTGGTCTGAAATATGAGGCATCTACAGACAATACCTCTTTACCTATTGTTACTTGAAAGTCTTTATGATGACAGGCAATAACATAAGCTTTCTCTTCTACACCCACTCCTTTAAATTCAAGCTCAATCCCTACTTCTTTAAATGCCAAACTTACAAAATCACGAACTCGAGTGGTTGTCCCAGTAGCAATTACCCAATCCTCTGGTTGTTCTGCTTGTAAAATCATCCACATCATACGAACATAATCCTTTGCATGTCCCCAATCACGTTGTGCATCCAAGTTTCCTAAGTAAAATTTTTCTTGTAATCCTAAAGCTATTTTTGCTACAGCACGAGTAATCTTTCTTGTCACAAAAGTTTCTCCTCGTCTTGGTGACTCGTGGTTAAATAAAATACCATTACAAGCAAACATGTTATAGGCCTCACGATAATTTTTTGTAATCCAAAATCCATAAATTTTTGCAACTCCATAGGGGGATCTTGGATAAAAAGGAGAGTTTTCATCATAAAAACCTTTTTTATTTTTATTCTCAGGCATCCCACCGTACAATTCAGAAGTAGAAGCTTGGTAAATTTTTGTTTTCTTCTCTAAGCCAAGAATACGGACTGCTTCTAAAATTCTCAACGTGCCTAAACCATCTACATTTCCAACATATTCTGGGGTATCAAAAGATACAGCAACATGAGACATTGCGCCAAGGTTGTAAATTTCATCGGGCTGGCATTCTTGGATGATTTTTGTTAAATTCATGGCATCAGTTAAATCACCATAATGTAATATAAAACGTTGATCGGGATCATGTGGATCTTGATAGAGATGGTCAATTCTGTCAGTATTAAAAAGAGATGATCTTCTTTTAATTCCATGAACTCTATATCCTTTCTCTAACAACAACTCTGCTAAATAAGATCCATCTTGCCCTGTAACTCCTGTAATTAATGCTACCTTCATTATTTATAATTTAATTTCTTTTATTGAGTCGATATTTTCTAAAAACCATCGATAGGTATTTTTAACACCGTCCTCTAACTCTGTTGAATATTGCCATCCCATAGCCTTCATTTTAGAAACATCCATCAGTTTTCTTGGCGTACCGTCGGGTTTACTGGTATCCCAAATAATTTGACCTTGATGACCAGTAACCCTTTGTATCGTTTCTGCCAATTCTTTAATGGTAACATCTTTTCCTGTACCAATATTGTATAGATTACTACTTAATTGATTTTCCAAAGCAAAAACTACTGCCTCTGCCATGTCATCTACATGTAAAAATTCGCGCATAGGGGTTCCACTACCCCATAGTGTAACAGGTGAATTTTCATTGAGTTTAGCCTCATGAAACTTTCGGATCATAGCAGGTAAAACATGAGAGGTTTGTAAGTCGAAATTATCGTGAGAACCATATAAATTTGTAGGCATTAAGCTTACAAAATCTTTACCATATTGTTTTCGAATGGATTCGCAAGCCTTTACTCCAGAAATTTTCGCCAATGCATACCACTCATTAGTAGGTTCTAACGAATCCGTTAATAAATATTCCTCTTTTAAAGGCTGAGGAGCAAATTTTGGATAAATACAAGAACTACCTAAAAAAATAAATTTTTTAACATTGATTTGAAAAGCACCATCTATTAAATTATTTTGAATTTGTAAATTTTCCATCAAAAATTGATAAGGATAATCATTATTGGCGAGAATTCCACCAACTTTCGCTGCAGCATCAATAACTATTTCTGGTTTTTCTTGATCATAAAAATCATTAACAGCTTTTTGATTTCTCAAATCTAATTCAGCACTAGTTTTTCCGATTAGATTTGAATAGCCTTTACATTTTAGTTCACGCCATACTGCAGAGCCTACCATGCCTCTATGACCTGCAATATATATTTTTGTCGTTTTTTTCAAAATTCACTTCTATAATGATACTTAAAGACTAGCATCTATAATATTTTTGTCTAAAAAATTTTTAACATCATAAATGACTCCGTTTTCATTCCTTAAGGAAAGGAGATCAATTTCTTTAAATTTATGATGTGACACAGTAAGAACTACTGCATCAAACTTTTTATTAGGTATAGATTTTAAAGATTTTAAACCATATTCATACATCACTTCATCTTCATCTGCCCAAGGATCATGAATCGTGATATTGGTCCCATAATCATTCAATGCAGTTATAAGATCGACTGCTTTAGTATTTCTCACGTCTGGACAATTTTCTTTAAACGTTATTCCAAGAATTAAAACTTTAGACCCATTTACAGGAATATTTTTCTTAATCATACATTTCACTATCTCAGAGGCCACATAATTTCCCATTCCATCATTTAACCTTCGGCCAGCTAATATAATTTCTGGGTGATACCCATGTTCTTGAGCTTTTTGTGCTAAGTAGTATGGATCTACTCCTATACAGTGGCCACCAACTAGTCCGGGTTTGAATGGCAAAAAATTCCACTTAGTGCCTGCTGCTGCAAGTACATCATGTGTGTTAATATCCAGAAGATTAAAAATCTTCGCTAATTCATTAACAAATGCAATATTGATATCTCTTTGAGAATTCTCAATTACTTTAGAGGCTTCAGCCACTTTTATGGTTGGTGCTAAATGCGTTCCTGCTGTAATCACAGATTTGTATAGGTCATTTACTTTTTCTCCAACTTCAATCGTTGAACCAGAAGTAACTTTTAATATTTTTTCTACGGTATGTTCTTTGTCTCCTGGATTGATTCTTTCTGGTGAATAGCCTGCATAAAAATCTTTATTAAATTCTAAGCCTGAAATTTTTTCGAGAACAGGTACACAGTCGTCTTCGGTAGCTCCTGGATAGACTGTAGACTCATAAATTACGACATCTCCTTTTTTTAATACGTTACCAACGGTTTCACTTGCCTTAAGTAAAGGTGTTAAAATAGGTCTGTTATTTTTGTCCACAGGAGTTGGAACCGTAATGATATAATAATTACATTCCTTTATTTTGTCTAATTGATTGGTACAAAAAAGTCCATTTGAATCAGTGTTTTTATCAATCAACACAGATTTAAGGGTTTCATTATCAACTTCTAAAGTAGAATCTACACCAGTCATCAACTCAGTTATTCTATCTGTATTGATATCAAATCCAACTACTGGATATTTAGTTGCAAAAAGTCTTGCCAGGGGCAAACCAACATATCCCAGTCCTATAATTGCTATTTTATCTTTTTTCATTTTCTTCATTTATAAATTTTCCCAATACCATTTTACAGCTTCTCTGAGTCCTTGTTGCAAGCTAAATTCTGGATTATAATTTAAATTCTCTTTTGCTTTAGCTATACTAGCGTGTGAATGTGGAATATCACCCGGTCGAGTTGGACCATATATGACCTCAACATTTGAAATTTTTGAATCAAATTCAGATAAATATTCTTTTAAGTATTTCATTAAATCATTTAAGGTATTTCGATCTCCATAAGCTACATTATAAACCGTATTAATAGCTTTTTCGTTGGTTGTAACCAAACTTAATAGATTGGCTTGTATTACATTATCAATATAAGTAAAGTCTCTTGAGTAGTTTCCATCACCATTAATCACAGGAGATTCTCCCTTCATTAGTTGGCTAACAAATTTTGGAATTACAGCTGCATAGGCTCCATTTGGATCTTGTTTTTTACCGAAGACATTGAAATAGCGCAAGCCAATCGTCTCTAATCCGTAAGTTTTGGAGAAAATATCTGCATATAATTCATTTACATACTTAGTAATTGCATAAGGAGATAAAGGTTTTCCAATAACATCTTCAACTTTTGGCATAGATTCTGAGTCACCGTATGTTGATGAACTTGCAGCATAAACAAAACGTTTAACTCCATTATCTCTTGATGCCAACAACATGTTTAAAAAACCACTCACATTAACTTCATTAGAAGTTATAGGATCTTTTATAGACCTAGGCACAGAACCTAATGCTGCTTGGTGTAATACGTAATCGATATCTTTGGTAGCTTTCAAACAATTCTCTAGTTTCCTGATATCACCTTTAATAAAAGTAAAATTAGGATTTTCAAGAAATTCAATTATGTTATCTTTTTTTCCAGTTGCAAAGTTATCAAAACAAACAACTTCATTGCCTAGACGAAGTAGTTCCTCACATAGGTTTGAGCCAATAAAACCTGCTCCTCCCGTTACTAGAATTTTTTTATTATAAATATTGACTTTCATTTATTAATTTTGTTAAAAAACATCAATTTAGATTGTAGTATTATATTACCTGCCAAAATCATCTTGTACTCTTATAATATCATCTTCATCAGATGGAATTTTATCTGTATGCTGCCAAATTTCTGCAACTACAGCATAATCGTCTAATCCAACAAGACGGTGTCTTACACCTTGATTAAGTTTCAATTGACTTCCAACAGCATACACTTTCATTTCAGTTTCAATGTCTGTTTCACTTTGCACCACACCTACTTTGCCCTGATATACCTGCCAAATTTCTGCACGTCTGTTATGATACTGCCATGATAACTTCACCTGAGGTTTTATCATTAAAATTTTAGGACTCAACTTTCCATCAATTTTTAGTGTATTGATATCTATTCCATTAAAAAAATGATTTGAGAAATCTTGGGCCTGATTTTCGTCAATATAATAAAATGCACCCCAAGGTCTTTGCAAATCAGCATTAGTGATATTAAAGCCTAAACTTTGAAGTTCTTGTTCTATTTTCTTATAAAAATTTACAGACATGTTTACTTATATTTAGCCATAAAGTTAAACTTTTTAAACGGCTTCGCCATCACTACTCACAGTAATGGATATTTCTTACAATAAAAAATTTCAATTAATTAACTCAATTGAAACGAAACAATAGCACCCAGTTTTTTTAACTGTGCGATACAATTTTTC
>Ga0209532_1000839_pt1 | contig 25428 bp, 21 predicted proteins | sample COG_02_FD_184746 | JGI IMG/M metagenome (GOLD analysis project Ga0209532, IMG submission 184746) | Pelagic Microbial community sample from North Sea - COGITO 998_met_02 (SPAdes) (version 2) | ecosystem: Environmental > Aquatic > Marine > Neritic zone/Coastal water | place: Helgoland, sampling... | reverse complement strand
GTTTTATGCGCAACGCCTTCACCCTTTAGAACAGCTGGAAATCCGATATCCATGGCGGCGCCTTGCGCCAATTTGGCAGATAATACACGCTCCGATTTCGGAACGCGTAGACCGAATTTCGCCAACATAGCCTTGGCCTCCGCCTCACTTTGGATCACAGGATTGATCGCCTGAATTGGCTCCAAAATTAACTGTTCGTCATCCTCAGATTTGAACGCACAGGCCACAATTGCAGCAAGGGCTGTTTCCATCCCTGAAAAAGGAACGATACCATTCTCAATGAGATGCAAAGCAACATCCTCTGGCATCGTTTCAGCCAGTGAAGCAACAACGCCCATTGGGCGTCCGGATGCCTTTTGCGCCGCGATAACTGATGGTATGATATCCGTCCAAAGTCGGGGGTCGCAGCGATCCGCGCGCGGGAAATCCAATACAAGCAATCCCATTGAAACCGTCCCCATCATCGCCGCAGTAAACGTGGCGGTGGTGGCATCCCAATCGCCCCAAATATAGGTGTGATAGTCCAACGGATTGGCCAATGCGACCATCGGACCCAAGGTGGTACTTAGCCCCGAAATCTGTTGCGCAGACAAAGGCGGAAAATCAATCCCAACTGCTTGTCCTAGGTCCGCCATCAAGCTGGCTTCGCCACCTGAGCACGACATTGAAACGACGTTTGAATTTTCTAACCGACCATGAACATGCGCCAACTTTAAGGCTTCCAAAAATGTCGAAAGGTTGTCAACCTGAGCAATTCCTAATCGCGCAAACAATGCCTGTGCGCCGGCGCCACTACCTGCCAAGCTGGCGGTATGCGAAACTGTCGCGGCTTGGGCTTGATCTGATGTGCCAACTTTCAATACGATGATCGGTTTGGACAGGCTTTCGGCAAGTTTGGCGAGTTTTTGAAAACCGACCAAATCATCAATGCCTTCGATATGAAGACCCAATGCAGTGACGCGTGGATCATTCAAAATCGCGGCGCCCATTTGCGCCAAATCGACCTGCGCTTGATTGCCAACGGTCGATGCAAATGCAATCGGAAGGCCGCGTTGTTGCATAGTCAGATTGATCACGATATTCGATGACTGCGTGATGATCGCCACACCGCTGTCAACGCGCGTACCACCATGTTGGTCCGGCCACAAAAGTGACCCATCAAGATAGTTCACAAAGCCATAACAGTTTGGCCCTAACACCGCCATTTCGCCTGCGGCATCCAAGAGTTGTTCTTGTAAGTCAGAGCCTTGGGCATCTTCATTCGCCGCCTCGGAAAATCCGCTCGCAAAACAGACGACGCCTTGTGCGCCCTTTGTGCGTAAGGTGCGTACAATTTCGATTGTGGCAAAGCGATTTACCCCAATAAAACAGGCATCTGGTGCGCCGGGTAAATCGTCGATACTTGCAAAACAGGGCACACCGTTGATCATATCTTTGTTGGGATGAACCGGCCAAACAGGTCCATCAAAACCCATCTTCTGACACTGTTCGATCACATTTGCACACCACGTACCACCGCCGACAACGGCAATGGATTTTGGGTGCAACATCCGTTCCAGACGGCTCATCTATGCACCCAATGGGCGCAGCAATTCGCGGCTGATAATGTGGCGCTGAATTTCAGATGTTCCATCCCAAATCCGTTCGACACGCGCATCGCGCCAGAACCGTTCAATCGGAAAATCATCCATCAATCCCATACCCCCAAAAATCTGCAATGTGGCATCGGTGACCTTGGCCAACACTTCGGATGCAAAAACTTTGGCACTGGCAATTTCGCGGTTACACGGCATGCCCTGATCCAACATCCATGCCGATTTTAACGTCAACAAATCGGCCGCATCAATATCCGTAATCATATCTGCGATTTGAAACCCGACACCTTGGAATTTACCAATGGATTGACCAAACTGTTTACGCTCTGCTGCATAATTCAACGCATAATCAAAACACCGTCGCGCACGCCCAACGCTGAATGCAGCAACGGTTATCCGCGTAGCATACAACCATTCATTCATCACGGCAAAACCCCCATCGACTTCACCCAAAACGGCCTCTGCTGGCAAACGGCAATTATCGAAATCAAGGATGTAATTCTTGTAACCCTTGTGGGAAACCGAATTATAACCCTCGCGCACATCAAACCCTACCGCGCCGCGATCCACCAAAAATGTCGTGATCCGTTTCTTCGGCCCACGCGGTGTTTCATCCACGCCAGTAGCCACAAACACGATAAAGAAATCAGCATGTTCTGCACCAGAAATAAAGTGCTTAGACCCATTGATAACCCAATCGGTACCATCTTGAACCGCACTGCATTTCATTCCGCGTACATCACTTCCCGCATCGGGTTCCGTCATCGCCAAGGCATCCATGCGTTCACCACGCACAGCCGGCAAAAGGTAACGTTCAATCTGTTCACCTTGACACGCCATCAAAATGTTCTGTGGACGCCCAAAGAAGTGGGTCAGCGCCATCGAACCACGCCCCAACTCACGTTCAACAAGCGTAAAATCAACATGGCTTAACCCCGCACCACCCACACTTTCGGGAAAGTTGCAGGCGTAAAACCCAAGGTCGATCACCTTCTGTTTGATTGACTGTCCCAACTCATGTGGCACCTGTCCCGTACGCTCAACCTCGGCCTCGTGTGGATAGATTTCTTTCTCAACGAAATCACGCACCGTGTCGGCAATCATCTGTTGTTCTTGGCTTAATCCAAAATCCATCATTACACTCCACGTGGGTCGGGCAGGGCGCTGTGCGCCGCCGCGATTGCTTCTAGTTTCGCCAACACATCCGCACGTGGATCACAGGCGCGCCGCGTCTCCAAACTGACATGGATTAACATCTGTTCACCCGTTGCCATCAACGTGCCATCCTCACCAAACATCTGATGGAACAACCGCATCTTTTTGCCTTCACCAACCAACACATATGATTGCACATTCACACGCGCACCCGCATGGGTTTCCGCTAAAAACTTGATCTGAATGTCCACAGTGAAATAGCTTAGACCAGCCGCAATATAATCGGCGTCCGCACCGACGGTCTGCATCACGATATCCGCCGCATCAGAAAACACTTGCCCATAACGGCTCTCGTTCATGTGCCCGTTGTAATCCGTCCAATCCGTGGGGATCACACGTTCAATTGTCGTCATTGCACCATCGATTGCACCTGGCAGGGCGGGTCTGATGGTTGCCTCATGCGCATTGATCAACGCACCTGCGGCGGCATCTTCGCCCTTCAATGCGCGCAACATCGCAATCAAATTATTATCACGCAAGCGCTCCAATTGGCGGATGGACAAATGCCCTGATTGCGCATCTGATTGATCGGCAATCTGCGCGATCAATTCATCCGTCAATTCAGGCACATCCATCAACTTGGTCCATGGCCATTGCAAACACGGGCCAAACTGCGCAATGAAATGCGCCATGCCCTCTTCGCCACCTGCGATGCGGTATGTTTCAAACAACCCCATCTGCGCCCAGCGCAAACCAAAACCATACCGAATTGCATCGTCAATTTCCTGTGTCGTGGCTATGCCGTCCTTAATCAACCACAACCCTTCACGCCAAACGGCCTCTAGGAAACGATCGGCAATATGCGCATCAATTTCGCGGCGTACATGCAGTGGGAACATACCCAATGATGTCAGAATTTCCTTGGCGCGTTCAATCACCGAAACGGGATTTGCAGGGGATGGAACCAATTCAATCAATGGCAACAAATACACAGGGTTAAACGGATGGGTAACAACAACCGCATCGGGGCGATCCAATCCCTGTTGTAATTCGGATGGTTTGAACCCTGATGTAGACGATCCAATAACGGCATCCGCAGGTGCATGGGCCACGATATCCGCGAACACCTTGTGCTTTAAATCCAACCGCTCAGGCACGCTTTCTTGCACCCAATCCACGCCTGAAACAGCCTGTTCAATCGTTGTGCAAACTGTCAATGTGCCCTCAGCGGGCAACGCGACATCATACAACATCGGCAAGGCATGGCGCGCGTTTTCCAACACGGCGGCAATCTTGCGTTCTGCTTCTGGATCTGGGTCAAACAGATTTACGTTCCAGCCATTAAGAAGGAACCGTGCCAACCAGCCTCCGCCAATAACGCCGCCACCAATAATTGCCGCTGTTTGTGTCATGATATTCCCTTGTGGTTAGCAGACCGCGATCAATTCGGGGCCAATATAAACACCGCGCGCATCCAAGCGTTTCACAGTGCGTTTGTTGAAGTATTTTAGATGATAGGTTTCGACCAATTGTAACTTTGGTAATTTTTCCAACACAGAAATATCGCGAATTTTGAGATCGCCCAAATTCAGCCGTTGCAGGTTCTGCAGTGGTGCAAGGAATTGAAGGTTTTTGACACCCGTCTCGGACAATGCGAGTTCGTGTAATTTCGCAAACCCAGATACAGGAGTGAAATCGGTTATTTTAGTTCCCCAAAGGTGCAACAACTCCAGATCGGTCATCCCGGAAATCGGGGTGATATCCGTCACCTTGGTATGCCCGATGTGCAATTGTTTCATCCCCGTCAGTCCCGCAATCGGCGTCAGATCGGACACATCAGTATAGCTTAGAAGTAATGTTTCCAAATGATCCATGTTGGACAGCGCCGTCAGGTCGGTAATAGGCAGGTAACGCAGATCCAAATACGCGCATTTTTCACGCTTACATTTGCGTAGGCTTTTGCGCAGTTTACGCAGCTTACCCTCGGGCGTTAATTCGGCATTTGTGGCACCGGCCACTAAACCCGCGCGTGCCATTTTACTGGCGGGTTTACGTGGCGCCATATCGGCCAATGCAATGCTGCCAAAAATTGCCAATACGGTGGTCGCAATTGCCATGTTTCTGATAATCATAACTGTATCCTTTTCAAACATTGGATACAGTCTACTCGCCCCTGAAATTGGGCCAAGCATTTCGCCTGTGCAACAGATTTTGGGCGAATAACTGTCATTACGAAATCGATTCCGTATGACCATCAACTGACAATGCTTGCCCTGAAATTTTCACACCCGCAGGGCTGTCCAGAAAATGAACCATGTTGGCAATATCATCTGCTGTCACCCATGTCTTCAACGAAACGGCGGACACATAATCATCGCGCACAACCTGTTCATCGACACCACGCGCACGGGCCTCGTTTGCCACAACGCGATCCATGCGATCACCTTCTACTGCACCGGGACAGATACAGTTCACACGGATACCATCACCGCCCATTTCCATGGCCAATGTCTTGGTTAACCCAACAATACCCCATTTCGCGGTGGCATAGGCGCTACGATACGGATAGCCGAACAAACCAGCCGTCGAAGACAGCAAAACAATCAACCCAGATTTTTGCGCACGCATATGTTTCGCGGCCCAACGTGTAGACAGGAATGTGCCATCCAAGGTGGTCGATAATGTGGCTTTCCAATCCGCGTAATCCAAATCTTCGATCAAGGCCGCTGGTCCACCAATACCCGCCGTGGAAATCATCACATCCACACCGCCCAGATGTTCATCACATGCCGCAAAAAACGCATCCATATCTGCCTGGCTCGTCACATCAGCTTGCATCGCCAATGCATCGGGATGGGCCGCGCGAAAAGCATCCAATGCGGCAACATCCAAATCACAAATCGCAACCTTTGCACCGGCCGCCAGATAGGCTTGCACAATCCGCAATCCAATCCCCGCGGCACCTGCCGTTACAACAACGCGCTTCATTTCGGCATACGCTTCGTCAGGCCCAGTTTTTCACGCACTTCGGCAGGCCCCATGATGGAACTGCCCATTGCTTCGATGATCGTAACCGCGCGTGACACCAATGCCTCGTTCGTCGCCAACTCGCCCTTAGCCAACCACAGATTATCCTCCAGCCCGACACGCACATTGCCGCCTGCCAAAACAGCCGCCGCAACATATGCCATCTCATCACGCCCAATTGAAAACGCAGACCAGTTCCAATCGTGTGGCACATTATTCACCATTGCCATGAACGTATTCAGATCATTTGGCGCACCCCATGGAATACCCATGCATAATTGAACAAGGGCTGGGGATTTCAAAATACCCTTTTCGACCAAGTTCTTTGCCAACCAAAGATGCCCAGTATCAAACGCCTCAATTTCCGGTTTCACACCTAATTCTTCCATCATGGAACCCATGGCTTCCAACATGCCTGGCGTGTTTGTCATCACATAATCAGCCTCGGCGAAATTCATTGTGCCACAATCCAACGTGCAAATTTCGGGCAAGCATTCTGCAACATGGGCGACACGTTCTGTGGCGCCAACCATATCGGTTGCATTGCTCAACGGCAGGGGACTTTCAGGATTTCCAAAAATCATGTCACCACCCATGCCCGCGGTCAGGTTCAACACCATGTCCACATCAGATGCGCGAATGCGATCTGTCACCTCGCGGTACAGCTTTGGATCACGGCTGGGCACACCTGTTTCAGGATCGCGCACATGGCAATGCACAATCGCTGCACCCGCCTTAGCCGCCGCAATCGCACTGTTGGCGATTTGCTCTGGGCTGCGCGGTACATGTGGGCTACGATCTTGAGAGCTCCCTGAACCCGTAACGGCGCAGGTGATAAAAACTTTGTTGTTCATGGTAAGTGGCATGTGATTATCCTTTTGATTAAGATCGATGCTATTGTGCTTGCAAATTATGCATGTGCAGTATTAGACATTTAATATGCAAAATTCACCAAATGCGACAACAATTGATTTTCTTGTTTTTGATCAGTTTTCCAACCACTGTATGGCAAACTGTTTGGAACCATTTCGCGCGGCGAACACATTGGCCGCCAAAGAGTTATATCGCTGGAATATTGTGACAATCGATGGCCAACCCGTGGCCTCGTCCAGCGATCTGTGCTTGATGCCGGATCAACCGCTTCAAAATACACAACGCGCTGACTATTTGTTTGTCATTGCCTCATACGATTTTCGTCAACGCGACACGGTTCACACACGCCGCGCTCTGCGCAGCGCGCGGACACGGTACAAAACCATTGTCGGCTTGGATGCAGGGCCGTGGTTGATGGCGTCTGCTGGGCTGTTAGATGACCATCGTTGCACAGTCCATTGGGATATCATCGACGAATTTTCCGAAGGCTTTCCAGCTTTGGATGTTGAACGCACGCGGTTCATTTGGGACGGGGCGGTTGCAACCTGCGGCGGCGCAATGGCCGCGTTTGATCTTAGCCTTGATTTGATACGCGAACAAAATGGTGCAACTTTGGCAATGGATGTCGCCTCAATCTTCATGAGCATGAGCAACCCCACACCACGTTTCAGCCCCAACCCCTTGTGCAAAATTCCCATGGTCCAAGATGCGATTGATCTGATGCAAGGACACCTCGAAGACACCCTTACGATCCCCGATATCGCAGGCCTTTTGGGCACGACAGCCAAAGAGTTACACCGGGCATTCGTCAAAGATATCGCGCAATCCCCCCAAGAAACTTATCGCAATCTGCGTCTGTCATTTGCGCGACATCTCCTTCACACAACACAACAACCGATCCAAGAGGTTGTCGTTCGGACTGGATACCAAGACCAAAGCGCGTTTTCACGCGCGTTTAAATCCCGCTTTAATCAAACACCCTTGGCGTATCGACGTAATGTTAATACAAAGATATAAATAATGGCCCAAGATGCGTAAAAATAAAGAAAACAAAACCAATGCTTTCCATTTTACGTAAAATCAGTATTCTGCCGTTAGCGCTAACAGGAGTCAAATTATGACATCGTCAACAGATACACAGTGGCAGGCATTACAGGCTGATTGGGATCGTCTGCGCAACGTGCATCTACGCGATATGTTCGCAGACCAAGGTGATGATCGTTTTAATGCGCTCAGCAGAACCATGGACGACTTGACAATAGATTTTTCCTGTGAACGGATTGACGTTGCTGCACTGGACAACTTGTTGGCCTTGGCGGCGGCGTGTGACGTAACGGGTGCGCGCGACGCGATGTATAATGGCGACGTTATCAATACGACAGAAGGGCGCGAAGTTTTGCACGTGGCCCTGCGCGCTGAACGCAGTGACGGTTACATGGTTGATGGCGCACCAACCGCGGATTTGGTTGATCCAGAACGCGATCGTTTTTTACAATTCGCCGATGATGTGCGGGATGGAAAATACACCAACGCACAAGGTGCGCGTTTTACTGATATTATCAACATTGGTATCGGTGGCTCTGATCTGGGTCCGGTTATGGCTGTGCGTGCCCTGTCTGAATTTCGTGGCGATGGACCAAACGTGCATTTCGTGTCGAATATCGATGGTGCTCATCTGACGGACGTAACACGTGGTTTAAATCGTTCCACCACAATGATTTTGATTGCTTCTAAAACGTTCACAACAATCGAAACGATTACCAATGCACAGGCGGCCAAGGCGTGGTTGCTGGTAGAACTATCAAGCGCAGACGCGGATCAAAATTTGGCGGCATTATCCACAAACTTGGACGCAACTGCAGAATTTGGTATTGCCGCCGAACGCGTGTTTGGATTTTGGGATTGGGTTGGCGGACGTTATTCCGTTTGTTCGTCAATTGGCTTGTCTGTTGCTTTGTCCGTAGGCGGCAAAAACTTCCGAGAATTTCTGGCGGGGTTTCGCGCCATGGATCAGCATTTCAAAACGGCACCAATGGCGCAAAACTTGCCGGTGCTACTCGCCTTGATCGGAATTTGGCGCCGTAACATCATGGATTGCCTAACTGTCGCTTTGTTGCCTTATAACCAACGACTGGAACATTTCTCTGATTATGTTCAACAAATGGATATGGAAAGTAATGGCAAAGGCGTGACGAAATCTGGCGATGCGCTTACTCGTTCATCTGCGCCGATTATTTGGGGAACACCCGGTACAAACTCACAACATTCCTATTTTCAATTATTGCACCAAGGCACGGATATCATTCCTGTTGATTTCATTCTGACCGCAAATGCGACGTCACCTTTGGATTACCAGCATAAATTATTGACCGCGAATTTTCTGGCACAATCGCGTGCTTTGGCATTTGGAAAAACACCCGACGAAGTCCGCGCCGAAATGACAGCATCCGGCGCCAGCGAGGAACAGATCACAGATTTAGTTCCCCATCGAACGTTCCACGGAAACCGGCCCAGCACATCAATTGTGTATCGTGACCACACGCCATTTTCATTGGGCCGCCTGATCGCATTGTATGAACACAAAGTTTTCGTCCAAGGTGTAATCTGGGGTGTAAATTCATTTGATCAATGGGGTGTAGAGTTGGGCAAGGTTTTGGCGCGCCAGATCGAACCGATGTTGGACGATGGTCAAGATTTATCTTCCTTACACGCCAACACGCGCGGATTGATAAATCGTATCCATGATTTGAAATCTAAATGATTTGGCTTTTCACGCCTTGCCATGCAGGGCGTGCATAACGGGAATACCCACATGGTGCTTGTCCCATATCCGCATTAGGTCCATTTTATCAGCAACAATTCGGTTGACCCAAAAGGATACGCGCAATGGCACATACACAAAACACAAACTTGTTTTACACAATAAACACTTATGTTTTTGGCACAGCCGTTGCATTGTTCAACGGGTTCGCGAATGTATTTAACGGGGTATCACTGGCGCGGACACGCTCAAATATGTTTCAGACAATGAACACGATGTCAGACGTGCAATTGCAGGCGAAATATGGCATCGATCGCGATCAAGTCGTTGACTATATTTTCGCTGAAAAATAGCAGCCCGCAAAGCACGTTCTTTACTTAAAATCTTTGGGCCGAATCTCATATCGGGTCAAACGGTCATAAAACGTTTTACGCGGTAGCCCCAATTGCTCTGCGGCTTGGGCCGCCTTTCCACCAGTGTTGCGCAATGTTTCTACTAACAAAAATTTCTCATAGTTTTCCATCCGCTGTGACAGCGTCAATTGTGCGGTCAACGATACGTCTTTGCTCAATGCATCTATAAAACTTTTGGCGAACTCACGCAGCTCGATCAAATTCCCACCCCAATCGCGTGACGATAACTGCGTGTATATATCGTCTGGAACATTGGGCATGTCCAAGTCTAGGTTCCGCACCATTTGGCGCAGAACTTGTTCAAATATGATGGGCAAATCTTTACGTCTTGCACGCAAAGAGGGTAATGTAATTTCGTCGAATTCAGGTGTGATAAAAAACGACCCAGCGGCATTGGAATTCGTGAATTCACCACGGCCAGAAACAAGTAATCTTAATTCTGCATTTTGCTTTCGCTTTTCGGCCAACCACTCCAAATCTTGCGCTTTGGCTAGATGCGCAGACTTAACAGAAAAATTCACCATTCCAGAAGGAATTGTGCATTCGCGAATTGACGATGTTGCATTTGCGAAATTGTAACCAACAAATTTCGCACCCTCCGCCCCCAATTCATGCAACGTGTAAGCCGCCAATTTTTTACCTGTTCCCTCGTCTCCCTTGATGATGACGTTGGTGGATGCATTTGCCAGACGACGTAGTTCGGATTGAATTGATCTCGTGGCATCACTGCGGCCCGGAAAATGAAGCGCGGCTGGGTCATTGCGTTTGATTTCGCGTTCCAACTGACGCTTTTGCAACACGACATCACGAAAGCTTAGGGCGCGATCTAACACTTCTAACAATGTGTCGCTTAAACACGGCTTCTCTAAAAAATCATATGCCCCTTCCTTCATCGCGCGCAATGCCATTGGCACATCTGCTTCGCCAGTTAACATCACGACGGGCAGATCAGTATCGACGGACTTCACATGTGCTAAAACGGCGAAACCATCGTCGTGTGGCATGCGAATATCGGACAAGATAATACCAGAAAAGTTCGCGCGAATTGCACGGCGTGCCTGCGATAAACCATTCGCAACAATCACTGTGATACCCTCCAGGTCCAGAGTTTGTGCCAGCGAAGCACGCATTGCATCATCGTCTTCGATTAACAAAACTTGTTTTTTCATGGTGTAGCCATCTGCAATTCAACTTTAAATTCGGCGCCGCCGTCAGGGTGATTTCGACATGTCATTTCACCGCCAAAACTCCCAACAATCCCGTATGAAATCGACAACCCAAGACCCATACCCTTGCTAGAACCAATGTCCTTTGTGGAATAAAATGGATCAAAAACACGCGCAGGATCTTCCAAGCCTTGGCCCGTATCGCGAATGGTCAATGCTGACGTCGTGGAATCATGTGTAAGATCGATAAAAATGCGCTTTTCGCTACCATCTTCAACAGCATCCAACGCGTTTGTCAGTAAATTAATGATAACTTGTTGCAGACGTACATGCCCGCCTTTGACCATAATGGACGCCATCCCCGTGCGACACTGAACGTCAACACTTGCCGCCTTGATCCGGGATTGCGCAAGGTTAAGAGAGTCCTTGATAACTTCCTGCAAGTCCACTGGACCAATCGTTTCTTTTTCGCGTCGTGCAAAGGCGCGCAACGAACTGATGATACGTGTGGCCCGATTGATCTGCACGTTGATTAACCCAAAATTCTCTTTGGCCTCTTCTATACGATCTCGATCCAGTAACTTGGCACCATTTTCAGCATAATTTTGCATGGCTGCCAGTGGTTGGTTCAATTCATGACTGATCCCCGCAGACATTTCACCCAATGCGGTCAGCTTTCCCGCTTGTACCAACTGATACTGCGCCTTTTTCAACTGCTGTGTGCGTTTTTCTACGCGTGCCTCAAGCGATGTGTTCGCCGCCTCTTCGATTGCCAATTGTTCAATCAGGTTTTTACGCCGTTGCATCAAGGCCCATAAAACAACACCCAATGCAAACAAGATGGCCGCCACCAATGCGGCCTGCAAACTTGCCGCAGTTTTTGCCGCTTGCGTGGGCAAAAATACACGTGCGGTCATGTCTAATCGTGGGATGAATTTCGATTTGACCAATGCCTCTGGCGGCAACTCTTTGTTGACCGCGAACCGCCACAAGGCATGGCCAAACTGGTTCCCTTCACTATGGCCAAAAAATGGACGTAGCTGTGAAATAGTATAGCTGCGATCATCCTTTAATGGCTTGTCCACTTCACTCATACGGCGCAATGCCAAATTGGATCTGTTGGTGATAAAGGCGACGTCATTTATATCAAAAAACGCCAACGCCTCTTCATCGACGTGCCATTCAAATTCAAGTGCAGCAATATCAACAGACACGACGACAATGCCCTTTAAAATGTTTGGCTTTGTGATGCTAGCGCGTGCAATAAAGATCGTCCGCGCGCCAGTGTCTGCATCCAACGTCGCAAAAATACCCAAACGCCCATTCAGTGCCGCCCGCAGATAAGGTTGATTTGCAACGTCCAATCCCAATGTCGCATCTTTATGCGATTGGGCAATTATTTCGCCGTTGGGATCAACGATGAAAATCTCTCTGGCCCCAGACAAAAGAGCCGTATTCGCCAAAAATCCGTTTACGGTTTCGATATCGGTTGTTTGATCAAACGCCTGCGAAACGATGGGGTGGCGCGCCAATATATTGGGCAATTGCTTAAAGCTGGATAATTGACCCAACAAGCGGTCGCTGGATTGATCAATCCGAACACGACCAGTCTGCGCTAACCGATCCAAGCCTGTCTGTAGGGAATAGAAATACATCCCAACCACCAAAATGGCGCTCAGCAACATATATACCAAAAGATATCGTAAACGGGGCATTTAGAATCGTCATTTCGTTTAATCAAAGGTTAAGCCGTGTCTACGCGATCTATCAATAAGAATGTGCGATTTTCCGCACAATATGAAAATTCAAGCCAAAGAGTGGAATTAATGCACTGATTTTTATCACTAAAATAAATTGTACGAAAAGTATTTGCAAAAAAGACTCGGCACACGATGACTGTTTGGTACGCGGAAAGTCCGCAAAGTTCCAAAAGGGAGAAAAACATGAAAACAATTATGAAAGCTGCATGTGTTGCAGCGGTTGCATTGGTACCATCAGTTGCTGCTGCATCTTGTGATGACGGCGAAGTGGTCATCAAGTTCAGCCACGTAACAAACACAGACAAACATCCTAAGGGTATCGCAGCCAGCTTGCTTGAGCAGCGCGTAAACGACGAAATGAACGGCAAAGCCTGTATGGAGGTTTTCCCAAACTCAACACTGTACAACGACAACAAAGTGCTCGAAGCAATGTTGCAAGGCGACGTTCAGTTGGCCGCACCATCACTGTCAAAATTCGAAAAATTCACCAAGCAATTCCGCATTTTCGATCTACCATTCATGTTTAAAAACATCGATGCGGTCGAAGGCTTCCAAGGTTCCGAAGCTGGCCAAGCAATGCTGGACAGCATGCAAAAACGCGGCCTTCAAGGTTTGGGTTACTGGCACAATGGCATGAAACAAATGTCAGCAAACGTGCCATTGATCGCGCCATCAGATGCAAACGGTTTGAAATTCCGCGTGCAATCATCTGACGTTTTGGTTGCTCAAATGGAAGCAATGGGTGCAAGCCCACAGAAGATGGCATTCTCCGAAGTATACGGTGGCCTACAGCAAAAAGTTGTCGATGGTCAGGAAAACACTTGGTCAAACATCTTTGGTAAAAAGTTCTTCGAAGTCCAAGACGGTACAACAGAAACCGATCACGGTATCTTGGATTACTTGTTGGTGACAAACATCGATTGGTTGAATGGTTTGGACGCAGAAGTACGCGATCAGTTCCTTACGATCGTTGCCGAAGTGACTGAAACACGTAACAAAGAATCCACAAAAGTGAACGCAGCAGCCAAAGCATCTGTTATCGCCGCTGGTGGTGTTGTGCGTGAATTGACTGCTGAACAGCGTCAAGTTTGGGTCGACACAATGAAACCAGTTTGGGCACAGTTCGAAGGTGACGTAGGTGCGGATAACATCGCAGCTGCACAAAAAATCAACGAAATGAACTAAACACTTCTGGCGCGCCCGTATTGGGCGCGCCAACACACTCGAAATTCAGGGGGACGTCATGGGACAGGACAGCTCAAGACTTGACCGGATCGAGGAAAATCTCATTGCAGTACTTTTGGGCATTATGACCCTTTTGACATTCGCGAATGTGGTTGCTCGGTACGTTTTTAATTCAAATATTTTCTGGGCGCTGGAACTGACTGTGTTCATGTTCGCGTGGCTGGTATTATTGGGGGCATCTTACGCCGTCAAAAAAACCGCACACCTCGGCGTGGACGCTTTAGTCAACACCATGGCTCCAAAAGGACGCCGTTTCGCCGCATTATTTGTGGCCGCGATGTGCATCTTTTACGCCTTCCTTTTGCTAAAAGGTTCGTGGGATTACTGGGCGCCCTATGCAAACTTACCCCCAACCGAGGGCCGCTGGTTCCCCACAGGTTTCGTGGATAAATTCCGTGGCAACGGTTGGTACGAAACCCAAGATATCCCTGTTCCATTTTTCATGCGCTGGCTCGAAGTGGTCTTCAACGAAGGCGACGCATACGAAAAAATGCCCAAAGTTGTCCCGTATCTGGTCATGCCACTGTCTATGGCACTCTTATTGTACCGCTTTATTCAAGCAGGCATTGCCGTCTGGAAAGGTCAAATCGACATGATGATCGTCAGCCACGAAGCAGAAGACGACGTCGAAGCAGCTGGGGCCGCAATGGCCCGCTCGGAGGAAAAATAATGGAACTCTTACTCCTCTTCACGATGGTCATCGGCCTGATGCTGATCGGCGTACCAATCGCCGTATCCCTTGGCCTCTCGTCAATCCTCTTCTTGCTGATCTTCTCTGACAGCTCGCTGGCATCCGTCGCCCAAACCCTGTTCGAAGCCTTCGAGGGCCACTCAACACTATTGGCCATCCCATTCTTCATCCTCGCGTCGTCATTCATGTCGACGGGCGGCGTGGCTAAACGCATCATCCGCTTTTCTATCGCTCTTGTGGGTCACTTTCGCGGTGGCTTGGCGATTGCGGGTGTTCTGGCCTGTATGATCTTCGCGGCCTTGTCAGGTTCATCCCCTGCCACAGTAGTCGCCATCGGCTCCATCGTCATCGCAGCAATGCGTCAGGTCGGCTACACCAAAGAGTTCGCCGCAGGCGTAATCTGTAACGCGGGTACGTTGGGTATCTTGATACCACCTTCAATCGTGATGGTGGTCTACGCCGCTGCGGTCGAAGTATCGGTTGGCCGCATGTTCCTCGCTGGCGTCATTCCGGGTTTGCTCGCGGGTACAATGCTGATGATCGGCATCTACGTCATGGCACGTGTGAAAAATATGCCCAAGGGCGATTGGGCTGGCTGGAGCGAAGTTTTCGCCAGCTTCCGCGATGCGGTTTGGGGCTTGATGTTGATCGCAATTATCATGATCGGTATCTACGGCATCCCAGGTGTCACAGGCGCTATATTTACGCCAACAGAAGCAGCGGCCGTTGCATCCATCTACGCCTTCTTGGTCGCCAGCTTTATCTATCGCGACATGGGGCCATTGGCGAATGCTGACGGAACGCGAACATCGCTGATGAAACGCCCATACGCTTTGCTGACTGCCTTCTGGCACGAGGACACCCGTCGCACACTGTTCGATGCAGGTAAATTGGTCGTCACCTTAATGTTTGTGATCGCCAACGCACTGATCCTAAAACACGTGATTACAGACGAACAACTGCCTCAAAAAATCACCGAAGTCATGATCTCCTACGGCTTTGGCCCTGTCATGTTCCTGATCATCGTCAACATAATCCTCTTAATTGGTGGTCAGTTTATGGAACCATCTGGCCTACTGGTCATCGTGGCCCCATTGGTGTTCCCGATTGCAATGGAACTCGGCATCGACCCAATCCACCTAGGGATAATCATGGTGGTAAACATGGAAATCGGCATGATCACACCACCCGTTGGTCTGAACCTGTTCGTGACCGCAGGGGTGGCCAATATGTCGATGATGGGCGTGGTACGTGCCGCGTTGCCATTCTTGGCAATTATGTTCGTGTTCCTCATAATGATTACCTACATTCCATGGATTTCAACCGTGCTACCAAACGCGGTCATGGGCCCCGAAGTCATTACAAATTAAAACATATAAACGCCGCCCTTTTAAACGGGCGGCGTTTTCACAAGCACTGTCGAAAAAATGCTATGCAGATTTCGTCTTTCCCCCTAGTGTCCCACTGAAATTAAATAGGTGAGACCATGGAACGCATCCAAAACCCACACTTTATGACGGGCCTGCAATTGGCTGACATCCCAATGCCCAGCACTGACAGCGCGCGCCCAACAGCTATGTTGAAAAACTGCCCTGCACATGCGCCCACACCTTTGGTGAATGCGGATGCACTGGCACAGGATCTCAACATCGCATCATGCTATGTAAAAGACGAACGCAACCGCATGAACCTTGGCAGTTTCAAAGCGCTGGGCGCGGCTTATGTCATCGCCTCAGATGCCGCGGAACGTGACGTTTCAAAAATCACATATGTATCATCATCCGCCGGCAACCACGGCCTTTCCATCGCCGCCGGCGCGGCAGCATTTGGTGCCAGCGCAGTCATCTACCTCTCTGCCACAGTCCCCGAAGATTTCGCAAAACGCCTCCGCGATATTGGCGCAACGGTTGTCCGCCACGGCGACAATTACGAAGCATCAATGGAAGGCGCAATCGCCGCTGCCGCAGATAACGGCTGGGTTCTTTTGTCAGACAGCTCATGGGAAGGTTACACAGACATCCCTTGGCGTTTGATGGAAGGGTACACCGCCATGGGCGCCGAAATCATCGCCGAAATCGAAACCGTCCCAACCCACATTTTCCTACAGGCAGGCGTTGGCGGCTTGGCCGGCGCAATGGCCGCATGTTTTCGCGCCGCATGGGGCGAAGCACCTGAAATCGTGGTCGTCGAACCCGCATTTGCACCTGCAATCATCGACAGCATCCGCGCAGGAAAATTCGTCACAACACAGGGCCCCGTTTCCGACATGGGCCGCCTTGATTGCAAAGAGGCATCATTGATCGCACTCAACGGCCTGTCACGCGACGCCAACACATTCGTGACCTTAACCGAAGACGAATGCCTCACCGCAATCGCACAACTCCCTGCACATGATTTGGCAACATCCTCATCAGGTGGCGCAGGGATCGCGGCGGCAATGCTGTCAAATCTGCCATCCGATGCACGTGTGTTGTGTATCTTATCCGAAGGACCGGACGCATAATGGAACGCGGGTTCGGACAGGCTGAATTCGCAACGCGCACCAAACGCGCACAGGCGTTGATGGCAAAACACGACATCAGCGCACTGTTGCTAACCACCGAACCCGACGTACGCTATTTCACAGGTTTCCTGACACAATTTTGGCAAAGCCCGACACGCCCATGGTTTGTCATCATCCCCGCATCTGGCAAACCCATCGCGGTCATTCCTGCCATTGGTCAGGCCCTAATGAACGCCACATGGATCGACGATATCCGTACATGGGCATCGCCTGATTTGATGGACGATGGTGTCACGTTGCTTGGCGATACGCTGACAGAAATCGCAGGGCAGGGACGCATTGCCGTCCCCGACGGTCACGAAAGCCACATCCGCATGCCATACGCTGATGTTAAAAAATTGGCCACGCACCACAGCTTAACGTCCGATATGGGCATTATGCGCGCCTTGCGCATGGTAAAATCAGAGGCCGAAATCGATAAAATCCGCCATGCGTGCACCATCGCAGGAACGGCATTTGATGCGGTGAAATCATTCGCCCACGTCGGCATGACTCAATCCCAAATCAACCGCCAATTCCAATCTGCCTGTCTGGATGCAGGCGCGGATAATGTCCCCTATGTCGCCATGGGCCTCGGCCCTTGCGGCTATTTCGATGTCATATCACCCGCAGGCGATATCACCGCACAAACAGGCGACATTCTTATGCTGGATACAGGATTAATGTGGGACGGATATTTCTGCGACTATGATCGTAACTTCTCTTTCGGCACACCTGATCCACGCGCGGTATCTGCCTATGATCGCTTGATTGATGCCGCGCGCGCTGGCCTGGATGCCGCCCGTCCTGGTGCCGCCGCCGCTGATCTATTCCACGCCATGGCAAAAATCACAGGTGCAGGCAAAGCAATGGAAGCAGGGCGTTTTGGCCACGGCCTTGGCACCCAACTCACCGAATGGCCATCATTCATTCCAACGGATCACACGGAAATCACCGAAGGCATGGTTTTAACGTTGGAACCATCCATTGAAACAATCGATGGGCGCATTTTGGTCCACGAAGAAAACATCGTAATCCGTGCAAACGGCGCTGAAAAATTATCCCCCTTTGCAACTGAATTGGTGGTGATCCCATGACAACATTTTCCTATGACCTTGACCAATCCACCACCCCAACATTGGGCATGGTGGTTTTGCAAACAGACGAACGCATCGAATCCGATATGCGCCAATTACTGTCACCCGATATAAACCTGCACATCACCCGCATTCCATCAGGTGCAACCGTTACCACAGACACCCTGTCCCAAATGGAAAACGATCTTCCAGCCGCCGCCGCATTACTGCCACGCGCCGCAAAATTCGCGGCAGTCGGATACGGTTGCACATCAGGCACATCCGTCATCGGTGCACCACGCATTGCAGAATTGGTGCGCGGCAGTTGCGAAACCACCCATGTGTCCGAACCCGTCAGCGCATTGATTGCGGCGTGCAAGCACCTCGGGATTACCCGCATTGCATTCCTGTCACCCTACGTTGAACACGTCAGCCAAGCCCTGCGCGATACATTGGCCGTCGCAGGTATTCAAACCCCAGTGTTCGGCAGTTTCGACGAAGCATCCGAAGAACGCGTCGTACGCATCGCAACCCAATCTACCCGCGACAGCGCCATCGCGTTAAACACCGACGACGTGGATGCCGTATTCCTGTCATGCACCAATCTAAACACGCTACCAGTGATCGAGCAGATCGAAGCCGCAATCAACAAACCAGTGCTCTCCAGCAACCAAGTCCTCGCATGGCACATGTCACAATTGGCGGGTATCCCAACAGGAACGCCAGTCGGTCGGTTGATGAATTCAGGCTGACAGCTTTTGCATCAAACTTGAAATCAATGTTTTGTTTGCCAGTAGATCACGTTCAATACGTTGTTCGATCAATCCAACGGACCCGATGCCCGTGGTGCTGGTAAACACCTGCGCGGCCGCCGCACTCAGATCACGGGTGTCAAAACTCTCGACCCCTAACAGACGCTTCAAGTGTTCGATCTTGGAAAACAAATTCAACGACGTCGTCAAACGATCCGCATCATCAGGCGTTAACGCGCCCTGCGCCAAGGCATGACGCAATTGATCCAACGGCCTGCGATTATCGCCATTATCCAACAGGCTTAACGACTGCGCCAATAACTCGATATCCAACACGCCACCCAATGGCTTTTTCACGGGCCAAGAAAGTGGCTTTTCAATCTTCAACTGTGCAATCCGATCGCGCATTTCACTAACCTCTTTGGCAATGCTTGAACGATCTTGGGGCTTGTTTAAAACGTCACGACGCACGGCCGCGATCCGATCACATAAATCAACATCCCCCGCCACAACGCGCGCGCGCGTCAGCGCCAAATGTTCCCACACCCATGCTTTGTTGTGCTGATAATCCGCAAACCCGTCCAAACTGGTGGCAACTGTCCCCGCACGCCCTGACGGACGCAAACGCATGTCCACCTCGTACAGTCGCCCATACGTCATGGATGATGAAACGGCAGAAACCAACGTGCGCGTCACGCGCTGGTAATACGTGCGAATGTCCAAATCCTTTTTGTCAGAAACCGCATCTGGATCGCCATCATAAATTACAATCACATCTAAATCAGAATTAGCAGTCATCTGACGCGATCCCATCTTGCCCATCGCCAAAACCGCAACCGAACTGCCCTCAATCACTCCCCATCGGCGCACAGCCTCGGACACGGATTGATCCAAACAAACCTGCAAACAGACCTGCGCCAAATCAGAATATGCCTCTTCGGCGCGCTTGGTCGAAATCAACTGCGTCAGCTGTGCATAAATAATCTTAAATTGCTCTTCGGATTTATACGCACGCAATTCAATCAACACCGTTTCAAAATCCGCACCCTCGGGTAAACGCGCGGCAAATTCCGCGTGATACGCATCCGCATCAGCTGCAATCGCATCCGGCCCCGTATCCGCCAACCCGTCCAATACTGAAACCTGTTTTGCCAACGTCCCGCCCAGCTGTTTGGATAGGCTGGTCACATGGAAAACTTGTTGCAACACATCTGGTCGGCGCTCAAACAGTGAAAAAAGCTGAACACCAGACGTTAATCCTGACAGAAAGTTCTCAAAATACTCCAACGCCTGCTCTGGTGCGGCCGTTGCTTGTGCCAGTTCCCAAATTTGCGACAATTGCGCCTCAAACAACTCAACTGAACGCTCATTTCGAAATGCGGGTAAACTGCGCCACTGATCGAAACGATCTATCTGCACTTGCGTGGGCGTGGCTCCGTGTTCAACCGTCGGCGTCAACGTATCCGTCGCATCGCGTGTAATCTGAAGCTGGGCCACGACATCGTCACCAAAGGCATCCAATGTCTCGTAACCAGACAACGCATACAGCCGTTCCAATTCTTCGGCGTTGCTTGGAATCGAATGGGTTTGCGCATCGCGGATCATCTGTATGCGGTGTTCAATCTTTCGATGATGTCGCAGTGCGGCAATCAACACCGTCACCTTTTCATCCGAAATACGCCCCTGTGCGGCCAATGCACGTAACGCACCCTGCGTCGAAATCTCGCGCAACTCGCGATGGCGCCCACCAAATATCATTTGATGCGCTTGCGCGAAAAACTCGATCTCTCGAATACCACCGCGCCCTAACTTCATATTATGACCCTGCAACGTCACAGGCCCAGTCAGTCCTTTGTGTTCACGCGACTGGATCAACAATCCTTCGATCTCGCCCAATGCCGCGAAATCCAAATGACGCCGCCAAATGAAATTCTGCATACGCTCTAAAAACCCAGCACCCGCCGCCTTATCACCCGCACAAACCCGCGCTTTGATAAATGCAGCACGCTCCCATGTGCGCCCCTCGCGGATGTAATACGCCTCTGTCGCACGCATCGCAGGACATACCACAGTGACCGATGGATTGGGCCGCAGACGCAAATCCGTGCGAAACACATAACCATCAACCGTCGCCTTGGATAACAGTGCAAAAACCTTCTGCGTGACTTTGACGAAAATCGAGCGATATTGGGCCACTTCGTCCACTGCAAACCGCGTGTCATCAAACAGGAATATCAAATCAATATCGGACGAATAATTCAACTCATGGGCACCCATTTTGCCCATCGCCAAAACAAACACACCGGCTGCCGCACCATCATTCAACCATGTGCGATCAATCTGTCCACGATCCGCCGCCGCGCGTAATTCGAAATCCAACGCCTCTTCCACCGCGAAATCGGCAAATTCAGTCAACTTTTCCGTCACCCACTCCATGGGCCGTATTTCGGACAAATCACAGAACGCTAACACCAGTGCAACGCGCGCCTTGGCGGTGCGCAACGCCGGACTAATATCACCCTCTAAAACCATCGCCGCCGCAACCGCCTCATCAGGGGAAACGCTGGCATGTGCCAACACCCAATCCACATGCTTTTCCAACAATCGACACAGGTACGGGCTGCTGCCTGCAATACCCGCAATCAATCGTTGCGCATCGGGATGTAAAACATCATATAAACTTGAAACTTGCGCGCCCAAGTCGGGCTCATATGCAACGGGGAAATGGTCGATTTTTTCATTAAATATCATCCCTTAATCTTGGAACCGCAAAGACGTGCGGTCAATGCAAAAAACTGCACCATTTGCGTTGACTCTGTCGCACCGACCGCTATAAGCCGCCCATCGCCTGAATTCAGGTGACCATATTGGTGTTTGTGGCCTTCGTAAGAAGTTGCCTGTCGCCCAAAGCAGTTCTGCCGCGGGAAAGGAAAGCGCCCTTATCTTAAATAAGGAGTCCAGCTATGACTAAACGTACAGCTGCCAAACATAAATTAGACCGCCGCATGGGTGAAAACATCTGGGGCCGTCCAAAGTCACCAGTAAATCGCCGTGAATACGGACCAGGTCAACACGGTCAACGTCGTAAGCAAAAACTGTCCGATTTCGGTATCCAGTTGCGCGCTAAGCAAAAGCTTAAAGGTTACTACGGCGACGTGACAGAAAAACAATTCCGTCGTGTATACGCAGAAGCTGTTCGCGTGAACGGTGATACAGGTGAAAACTTGATCGGTTTGCTAGAACGTCGTTTGGACGCGGTTGTTTACCGTTCAAAATTCGTACCAACAGTATTTGCTGCACGTCAGTTCGTTAACCACGGCCATGTAACAGTAAACGGCAAGAAGGTTAACATCCCTTCATACCGCGTTAAAGAAGGCGACATCATCGAAGTTCGCGAAAAATCACGTCAAATGGCGTTGGTTATCGAAGCATTGGCATCAGCCGAGCGCGATTTCGCAGAATACATCAACGTTGACGCTTCTAAAATGAAAGCTGAATTCGTACGCACACCAACATTGGCAGACGTACCATACCCAGTAATCATGGAACCAAACTTGGTTGTGGAATATTACGCCAAAAACTAATCCTCGCGATTAGGTTCGAAATTAGAAAAGCCGCTCCATTTGGGGCGGCTTTTTGCTGTTTGGGGCATTTTATGGACGCCAAGTATCTATAGTTTTCCCGAAGAATTTTGATCCAAAATGGAAAACTGATCCGAGTTGCACATGGTGCGAAGGTCTGCTTAGAGCCCAAAGCGATCGCTAGCGCTTTAGCTATGATGATGGGGGCGCTATGGCTCCCACCATTCTTAAAGTGTGTATTTTAATATGAAGCCGACAACTGTTAAAACAACAGCTACGACCTCAATCAAATTAATGATATGGTTCGTCATTGCGATATTCCACAAATAAATTTTCAGGATGATCGCCGAGCGGTAGCGGTGTTTGTCTCGCTCTTGGCCCCGTGGCGTGCCCTAGAAAGTCTCACGGATCTCAATTAAATCGAGGAGAGAAAATACCTCGCAGGCGCCGGAACCCAAAATACTCGGCTGTCTTAATGTATTAAATATTCTTTTGATTCGGTCAACCGCAAAACCATTATAAGAAAGCAGCCAGAATGCCTCCATCAAATTGCCTCCATTTGTGTGAGGTCATTATAAACATGCCTGTAAGTGTCTTGGTAAACCCACACGAACTGCACAATTGATTGACAACAACGCCGCCGCAAAACTTACACACCTGCACTCTCAGTTTTGCTGAGATCATCATTTTCTACAGATACCTGCTCACGGCAGTAATCTATAGACGCCAGCCAAGCGAACCGTGCGGCGTGAGTTTCAGGGCAAAAAAATCTACCAGACTCTGGACACTGACGCATGTCCATCTGGTTGGAATTTGCCCACGTCTCAAACGCTAAATCTTCTTTTAAGTCAAAACGCTTTGGCATCGCCATATCATCACCCCTTAATATTCCTCAAACTTTCAAGGATATTAGCAGTTAGAACTTAACTTACCAATATCCGCTTTGTCCGCAAAGCTGACCTTGGCATAAATATGATTTAGCTCAAAAACATCTGACATGGCATCCAATATTGGGCGACACCATCATTGCATGGATACAAGAAATTCACTGTTTCGGGCCAACGCTGGGCGACATCTCACAAATTTCGACTTCGATCTACCGGTGCACAGTTTGTGTACATGTTGTGCACGGATTGTGTACGCCGATTTGGGCTTTCGAAACCCGACTTTTGTCGTTAGCGTCCGCGTATGATTTCAAACAGTATATCTACAAATGACGCGCATAAACTGCCGCGTTGGCGTCATCCAGTTGTGTTGCTGGGCTTGATGGCTTTTGCCATGCAAATGGGCTTCGCGACATGGTCTGCACTGCTCAATAATTTCGTTCATGAACGCGCTGGTTTTGACGGTTCAGACCTCGGCTGGCTCCAAAGTATCCGCGAGGTTCCGGGCTTTTTCGCCGTGGCTGTTATCGTCGTTCTTTGGTTCATGCGCGAACAGATGTTGGCGATGGTTTCCTTGGTCATGTTGGGCCTTGCCGTGGGCGTCACAGCGTGGTTTCCCACCTTTGGTGGATTGCTGCTGACAACCTTCATTTCAAGCCTTGGTTTCCACTACTACGAGACGGTAAAACAAAGCCTTGAATTACAATGGATTCCCAAGGATCGCGCACCGCAAACGCTTGGTTGGTTGTTGTCCGTTGGGTCGGCTGGATCGCTGATTGCCTATGGCGGTATTATGATCGCATGGCGCTTTTTTTGGTGGGATTACAATGCGTTATACATGATGGGCGGGGGCGTTTGTGTCGCTGTGGCCCTGTTCGGATTCTTCGCATACCCACGGTTCCACGGGCCAACCCCTCAGAACACAAAATTCGTGATGCGCAAACGGTATTGGCTGTTCTATGTGTTGCAATTCATGGCAGGTGCACGGCGTCAAATTTTTCTCGTTTTTGCCGCCTTTATGATGGTCGAACGTTTTGGTTTTCAGGTCCACGAAGTCACCGCCTTGTTCTTGATAAACTACGTCGCCAACATGTTTTTAGGCCCCATCATCGGCGGCGTCATCGGGCGTTTTGGCGAACGCAATGCCTTGGTGTTCGAATACATCGGATTGACAGCAATCTTCCTTGCATATGGCGGCATCTATGTCTTTGGTTGGGGCGTAACTTTGGCGGCTGGATTGTACGTTCTAGACCACATGTTTTTCGGCCTTTCAATCGCACAAAAAACCTACTTCCAAAAAATAGCAGACCCCGCAGATATCGCCCCCACAGCCGCCGTGGCCTTCACAATCAACCACATCGGCGCGGTCGTACTTCCAGCGATCTTGGGTTACCTATGGCTGACCTCCCCCGCCTCTGTATTCGGGGTGGCCGCTTTTATCGCATTGATTTCGTTGCTTTTATCACTATGTATTCCACGTCATCCAGCACCAGACTTCGAAACAGTTTTCGCAAAACCTCATTGAATAGGCCCATCAAATGAAACGCCAAGCACGCTTTGTAACGGGTTCGACCATGCGCCACGTGGCCGTGATGACATCCACAGGAATGATAGGTTTAACCTTCATGTTCTTGGTTGATGCCATCACGTTGTTCTGGGTGTCAAAACTGGACAACGAGAGCTTTATGGCCGCGATGGGATTTGCATGGAGCGTTCAGTTTTTTACCATATCCGTGGCAATCGCATTTATGATCGCGGCAACAGCCTTGGTATCGCGTTCCTTGGGTGCCGAAAATTGGGAAGATGCGCGCAAACAGACATCAGTTTCAGCATTGCTAACTGTGGTGGCGCTTACATTGTCAGTTGTTGCATTGTTGATGTTCAGAGACCAGATTTTAACCGCAGTC
>Ga0209532_1000833_pt1 | contig 25565 bp, 11 predicted proteins | sample COG_02_FD_184746 | JGI IMG/M metagenome (GOLD analysis project Ga0209532, IMG submission 184746) | Pelagic Microbial community sample from North Sea - COGITO 998_met_02 (SPAdes) (version 2) | ecosystem: Environmental > Aquatic > Marine > Neritic zone/Coastal water | place: Helgoland, sampling... | reverse complement strand
CAAGGCCATCATCATAGGAATTAACAAATCTGTTGTAGGTAATATCTCCAGTGGCAGTTCCTGTTACAATTAAAGAAGAGAAATCATTTGCAGTAGAGTTTAGGGTAACTGTGCCATTGTTGGTAAAGTCTCCAGAAACTGTTAAAGAAGAAGTCTCGTCTATCGTTAGGCTACCTCCACTATCAACAATAATAGTATTGGCTACAGCTGCTGTAGTGTTTCCAGCTTCAATTGCCTGACCAGATGATATTGTAACGTCTGTGTATGATGATGGCACTTTACCCGAATCCCAGTTGGCTGCTGTTGCCCACTGATTATCGCTGGTAGTATTGGTGAAAATACTTGGGAATAATGTATCTTCATTTATCAATTTCACACTTGATACCGAGAAACTTTCAGTTGTAGCACCATCGCCATCTTGAAGGGTAAGTGTTCTAAAAAAACCATACAAATTACCATTAACAGCCCCATTGTAAACGGTTGTACTAAAAATCCCATTTTGGTCAAATGCAGCATCAGTAAATTCTCCGGTTGTTCTATTGATTAGCCTAGCTGTTACTGTAGAGGTTGATGCACTATTACCCAATAAAAAAGATACTTTAACAGTCAAATCTTCATTTTTCCAAGTATCGATAGTTGGGCCCTGACTATAACTTGGTGTGGATTGTAAGTTACCTCCAGCACGTCTTTCCATTTTAAGTTTACCGTTAGTTAGTGCTTTGAGATAAATAAATTGTCTGTCGCTACCCCCTGAAGAAGTTGTCCCTCCTGCATTAAAACCAATTTGAGCAACAAAATTATTAACAGTATATCCAAGATCACCTCCAAATTTCATATCAACTTCAAAAGTAATTGTTTCACCTTCAGATATTGGTTGAGACTGCCCCCAAAAAGCTTCTGCAGTATTGGACTGAGTAGCTACGCTTTCATTGGTCGTGTTAACATAAAAAAACTGCCCGCCCCAATTTGTATTGTTACTAAGTAAACCATTGGCATACCCCTCACCAGCAGAAAAGCCTGTTGTTGTTTGAGCAGCTAAAAAACTTGTGGCGGTAATAAAAAGTATTAGTGTAAAAAAATTTTTCATAATTTTTTGTTTTAAATGTAAAATCACCTTAGCTTTTTTAATTATCATTTAGTATTGCTTTATACTAAAATTCAAACCAACTTTTTTTTTTATAAAAACAAGACAATTCAACAACAAAAAAAGAATGTCTAATTTTCACTTTAAATTTTAAACAAATTAAATGATAACTATAATAACAGATTATCAGTAATGTGCTTTTATCTACAACATATATTCAATTAAAGTTATAAGTTTTATCAAATCAATAATCAGCTAAACAATCACAAACAGATAAACCAAAAAAGGAATCATCGTTTTTTGAATTAAAAAATCAATTTATTGTATAGTTCAGAACATCTCAATAAAAAGACTATAATAGATTTAACTTTATTTGTTTAAATATTTAAATTATGAAAAAAATAATCTGTTTAGTTATTTTCTGTTCGATGACATTAAATACTTTGGCACAAATAAATTCAGAAACAAAAACTGAAAAAATGGAACGGATGGAGTGGTGGACAAAAGCACGCTTTGGAATGTTTATCCATTGGGGGCTATATGCTCTACCAGCTAGACATGAGTGGGTAATGAGTAATGAAAAAATGTCAAAGAAAACATATGAAAAATACGCTGATTATTTTGACCCCGATTTATACAATCCAACACAATGGGCCAAATTAGCGAAAAAAGCAGGGATGAAATATGTAGTTTTCACTGCAAAACATCATGACGGGTTTACGATGTATGATTCAAAATATACAAACTATAAAGTAACCAACACACCCTACGGAAAGGATGTTATGAAAGAACTGGTTGACGCTTTTAGAGCAGAAGGAATTCGTATTGGATTATACTATTCTCTCATTGATTGGCACCATCCAGATTTTCTGGTAAAAGATCCTATCCATCCAGAAAAAAACAATAAAAAAGAACTAGCAAAAGACTCGAGTCGAGACCTTAAAAAATTTCAAAAGTATTTAAAAAATCAATTAACAGAAATCCTCACAAATTACGGACAAATTGATATTTTATTTACAGATTTTTCTTACCCGCAAAAAGAAAACGGAAAAGGAAAATCGTATTGGAATTCAGAAGATTTGTACAAACAAATAAGAAAGCTCCAACCGCAAATCATAATAAATGACAGACTTGATTTAAGAGAAGAAGGTGGTTGGGATTTTATGACACCCGAACAATTTATGCCCAAACAATGGGTTACCTACAAAGGAGAAAAAGTACCTTGGGAAACATGTCAAACTTTTTCTGGATACTCTTGGGGATATCACAGAGACGACCGCTCATGGAAAAGCACAGAACAAACTATTGTTATGCTGATTGAAACAGTTAGCAAAGGGGGTAATTTATTACTCAATGTGGGACCAACCGCTAGGGGTATAATACAAGCGGATGCTGTCGATAGGCTTGAAGCTACACACCAGTGGATGAAATATCACAATCGTTCTATTTACGGTTGCACAGCGGCCCCTGAGGAGTTCAAAAAACCAGATAATTGTTTATTAACATATAATCCTGAAACAAAAAGGCTTTATGTACATGTACTAGAATGGCCGTTTAAAACAATTTATCTTCCTGGCTTAGCCGATAAAGTTGCTTATGCACAAATATTAAATGATGGTTCAGAACTAAAACTGAAGACAAAAAAAGGGGCTTGGCTTGACGATGTGAAAAGTAATGATAATGGCCTAACAATTACAATCCCTGTTACAAAACCAGATGTAGAGATACCTGTTATTGAACTTTTCTTGAAGTAATTTTTATTTCTTATTGTATGAAAAATAGACTTGGAATTATACTGTTTATTGCTTTGTTGACCTTCTTGGCATGCAAGGATAAAACTTCAAAAAACAGTGATTTCAAAAGCGGCAATGATAAGCCAAATATCATACTTATTTTAACAGACGATCAAGGCTATGGTGATGTAGGCTTTAATGGCTCAAAAGATATTCTTACACCTCACATAGATAACATTGCAAAAAAGGGTGTTGTATTTTCTGATGGTTATGTTTCTCATCCTTATTGTAGTCCTTCCAGAGCTGGATTAATGACTGGGCGTTATCAACAACGCTTTGGGCATGAACATAATGTTCTTTTTTCTCCCCAAGATTCAACTATGGGTACACCAAAAAACGAAGTATTTCTTTCTAAAAAATTAAAAGAAGTAGGCTACAGTACATGTGCTATTGGAAAATGGCATTTGGGTGATCACCCTAGTTTTTTACCGCCCAAAAGAGGTTTTGATCATTGGTTCGGTTTTTCTGGAGGACATATGAACTATTGGGGATACCCGTACAGTAAAAATAAAACCATGCATGTTCAACGCAATGGTAAAAATGTTGATCCTAAAAAACTAACATACCTAACGGATGACTTTACTAATGAAGCTTTGTCTTTTATTAAACAACAAAAAGATACTCCATTTTTTATGTATTTATCTTACAATGCTCCCCATAGTCCAGACCATGCCACAAAACAATATTTGGAAAAAGCAGATCACATAGAGAATGGAATTAGAAGTGTGTATGCAGCAATGATTGCTGGGGTAGATCAAGGCGTTGGCAGAATAGACTCCCTACTGACAAGATTAGGAATTCGTGAAAACACACTAATTATCTTTTTGAGTGATAATGGTGGACGCCTGGATGCGGCCAACAATGGTAAATTTAGAGGTCATAAAGGAATGTTATTTGAAGGGGGGATTCGAGTTCCCTTCACTATGTCTTGGCCGGCTAAATTACCACAAAACACAAGGTATAACCAACCGGTTACATCACTCGACATTTTCAGCACCTGCTTGGCTGCTGCAAATTTAAAACTCAATGATAGTCTTCGTTTAGATGGAAAAAATCTGTTGCCATTCCTTAAAAATAATTTAACAGAGGCTCCACACAAAGCACTGTTTTGGAGAGTTGCCAATGGTGAAGAATATGCGATTCGAAAAGGAAATTACAAGCTAATAAAGAGTGCCTACAAAAATAAAACAATGCTTTTTGATCTAAGTGAAGATGAAATGGAGACCCGCGATATTTCTTCTTTAAAACCAGAAATATTTAATGATTTAAAAAAACTTTATACAAATTGGAGTAAAGACTTAGCTGAACCTCTTTGGACAGATCCACATATACAAAATGTGAAAAAAGAAGAACAAGATGTTCAAAACATAAGATTTAAAAGTTTATCAAAAAAAGAAAAAGAAAATTATGAATTTAATCACTAGAAAAAGAAGCGTGTCTAATTTATTGTCAAATTTATTTTTGGTGATTATTGTACAGTTAATTTCTTTAAACCATAGTTTTGCTCAAACAGATTCAGAAGAAAAGCCTAATTTTATATTCATTTTAACAGATGATCATCGGTATGACTTATTGGGATCATCGGGAAATGAGCTTGTTAAAACACCTCATTTAGACCAACTTGCTCAAGAAGGTATAAAGTTTGAAAATGCACATGTTACAAGTGCTATCTGTACCCCTAGCAGAATTTCTATCCTTTTAAGCCAATTTGAGAGAAAACATTCGGTAAATTTTAACTCTGGAACGAGTGTATCAGAAGAAGCTTGGAATGAATCATATCCTGTAGTTATGAAAAACAATGGATACTACACGGGTTATGTAGGTAAAAATCACGCTCCAATTGGAGATGGGGGCTATCAATCTGGACTTATGGATACATCTTTTGATTATTGGTATGCTGGACATGGACATCTTTCTTTTTATCCAAAAGATAGACATGAAATATTTGCAGCAGCAAAACAAAATACCCAAATAGAAATAATGGATGAAGGTGTTTCTGATTTTTTTAGTAATGAACATAAACTAGAGGGAGCAAAACACTTTTTAAATCAACGTCCAAAAGAGCAGCCATTTTGTCTTAGTATTGCATTCAATCTGCCCCATGGCGCGAGTACAACTACGATGAAAATGTTGGATACAGACCCTGAAACATACAAATCCCTTTATAGAGATAATGAAATTCCACTTCCTGTAGATTATATTGCAAAAAAAGACATAAAAACTCCAAAATTACCACCAGAGGTACTTCATGTTGATGACAGACAGGATATCTATGATTTTGTGGACAACGAGACTGACTTAAAGGAACGAATTATCCGTAATATGCAAGCTGTTACAGGTATTGACATGCTAGTTGGGAATTTACGAGCTACTTTAAAACAACTTAACTTAGATAAGAACACCATTGTTATTTTTACTTCTGACCACGGAATATTTTGGGGGGAAAATGGATTGGGAGGCAAAGCCTTGTGTTATGAAATATGCACTAAAGTACCCATGATTATTCACAACCCTATGAGTACAGAAAATACAAAAGGTATTGTTAATAATGAATTGGTTCAAACCATTGACATCGCACCAACAATGCTTCAGTATGCAGGTATTAATATTCCAAACTCATATCAGGGGAAGCCGTTAAATGATATGATAGAAGGTAATAATGAGCCTATTAGAGATTATTTATATACAGAAAATTTATGGTCCACACACTTTGGCAACCCCCGTTGCGAATCTGTTCAGGATAAAGAATGGAAATACATTCGTTATTACAAAAATGAAAATATTTCTTCTAAAAATGTCATGGCAATTGCGAAAGAACATAATATTAATCTTACCAAATTATTGTACGGAAATCACGATCCGCAAATAGCAGTTTATCAAACTTATATAGAATCATCTGTAAATGGTGAGCCTGCTGTTTATGAGGAATTGTTCCATTTAAAAACAGACCCAGAAGAAAAAAACAATCTTATAAATAATCCTAATTACACTAGAGAATTAAAAAATTTGAGGTTGGCATGGAGAAAAAAAATCAATTATGCACGTGGAGAGGGCAAAGCAAAAATTTTGAGATACACAATTGACAGTAAAGCAGAAAAAGGAAATATTTCGATGCCTGAGTAATTAAAATAGCTGTCAACTACCAAATAATATAAATTTTAATAAAAATGACACAAAATCTCATCAAGTTCCTCTGGCTAATTTCACTATTCATGGCCTCTTGCAACACGGTCATAGAAAATACAGAGCCTGTTAGTTTTAATGAAGGTTGGAAGTTTTACAAGGGTGAAGCTAGTAATGCACAATACCTAAGTTTTGATGATTCTAGCTGGCGAGATCAAAATCTACCACACGATTGGGCCATTGAAGGGCCATTTGATATCCAATATAATGCTAGATGCGGAGGATTACCATTTCATGGAGAAGGTTGGTACAGAAAGTCTTTTAATATTTCTAAAAATGCAAAAGGAAAACACGTGACCCTTCATTTTGACGGTGCTATGTACAATGCTAAGATATGGCTAAATGGAGTTTTAATTGGTCATCGACCAAATGGTTATATAGGGTTTTCTGTAGACTTGAGTGAACACCTAAGTTACGGGGGAGAAAATCTGATCGCAGTTCAATTAACTCCAGAAGATTTATCTTCTAGGTGGTATCCTGGTGCAGGAATCTATCGAAACACATGGTTAGAAATAAACAACCCTGTTCATGTTGCTAAATGGGGAACATTCATTACAACACCTACAATTACAGATGAATTAGCCAATATTAATATTCAAACTGAAATTGAAAATACCACATCAACAAATAAAACTATTACAATTCAGACCCAAATTTTTTCTAAGGAAAATCAAGAGTTAAGTTCTGTTTCTGAAACTATTTCTGTGAAAAAAAATGAAATATCCATTGTTAACCAAAGTTCCGAAATAGTAAACCCAAAATTATGGGGATTGCAATCGCCCTACCTCTATAAAGCTGAAACTAAACTATTTGAAAAAGGGAATTTAATTGACACCTACAATACCACATTTGGTGTTCGAACAATTGAGTATGGAAGTGACTTTGGATTTAAATTAAATGATGAACCTACTACATTTCAAGGGGTGTGTCTTCATCATGATCTTGGGCCTTTGGGAACTGCTGTAAATAGAAGAGCTACGGAGCGTCAACTAGAAATCATGCAAGAAATGGGGGTTAATGCCATTCGTACCAGTCATAATCCACCATCGCCAGAACAGGTACAGCTTTGTGACCAAATGGGGTTGATGATTCAAGTCGAGGCCTTTGACATGTGGAAAAAACCCAAGGTTGAAAATGGCTACAGCAAATTTTTTAACCAGTGGCACGAACAAGATTTAAGAGATATGATTCGTGCTTTTAGAAACAGTCCTTCTGTTGTTATGTGGAGCATCGGCAATGAAATTTTAGAACAAAGTGATAAAATTAATGGAGCAGTCATAGCAAATGAATTGGCATTGATCTGTAAAGAAGAAGATCCAACCCGACCCACCACAGCAGGTTTTAATTACTATCCAGCCCCTATTAAAAATGGTTTAGCAGACGCTATTGATTTAGTTGGTTGGAATTATAAACCTAGAAAGTATAAAGAAATTATTGATCAGCAACCAGATTGGATTATTTACGGATCAGAAACATCAAGTACTGTAAGTAGTCGAGGAGTGTATCATCTCCCAATTGAAAAATACGAACTTCATGAATCACTTCAAATTACAAGTTATGATTTAATTGGTCCTCCCTGGGCCTACCCCCCAGATATTGAGTTTGAATCTTTAGAAAATAATCCAAATAACTTAGGAGAATTTATTTGGACAGGATTTGATTATTTAGGAGAGCCAACCCCTTTTGGTGGCAAGGACAACTCGACTAACGGTTACTGGAATGGTGATTGGCCAGCAAGAAGTTCCTACTTTGGAGCGGTCGATCTGTGTGGTATACCAAAAGACCGATTTTATCTTTATCAAAGCCAATGGACTACAAAGCCAATGGTTCATGTACTTCCTCATTGGAATTGGAAGGGTATGGAAGGAAAAGAGATCCCTGTTTTTTCTTATACCAATTGTGATGAAGTAGAATTGTTTGTAAATGGTAAATCTTATGGGAAAAAAATTAAAGGAATTGACAAAACACCTATTCCAATTAATTTTATTGATTGGGAAGGTGGCAGATACCAAGGCGATTTCATGTCCCCTTACCGATTGCATTGGAATGTTCCCTATCAAGCAGGCGAAATTAAAGTGGTAGGATTCATTGATGGAAAAAAAGTTACAGAGAAACAAATAAAAACTGCTGGAAAACCTGCTAGAATAGAACTCATTGCAGATCGTGAGCTTATCAAATCTGATGGTGAAGACATGGTATTTGTAACCGTACGTGTAGTAGATAAGGAGGGTAATTTGTGTCCAAATTCAGACAATCTTATAAACTTTGAGATTGAAGGGCAGGGCGCCATAGTCGCTGTGGGAAATGGTAATGCAGCAACCACAGAGCCCTTTCAATCTAATAAACGTAAGGCTTTTAGTGGACAATGTATGGTTTTTATCAAAGCTTTTAAAGATGCTGGACACATCAACTTAAAAGCAACATCAGAAGGGCTCACTTTAGCACAAGTTCAAGTTCAAACCAAAAGGGTAATTAATTAAATCTGTTTTTTTTGTTTGATGAACTCTGTAGGAGTCATTTTAAACAAAACTTTAAAAGATTGTGAGAAATAAGAAGGAGTGTTAAAGCCTGTCTTATACATAGCTTCTTTAACGCTGTAGCCTTTTGATAAAAATTGTGCTGCTAATTTCAATCTATAATTTCTTAAAAACTCAGTTGGCTTTAGCCCAGTAATTGATTTTACTTTATTAAAAAAAGTAGTTCTACTCATGCCACTTAGATTGGAAAACTCTTGGACTGTAAAATTTGAGTTATCAATATTATCTTTAATGATGTTAATGATATTCTCTACAAAAACTTCATCCATAGATGAAATCTCAATTTTTGAAGGTTCAAAATTGAGGTTTTTAAATTCATTATGAATTATTTTTCGGTTATTCAATAAAGAGGTCAATTGTGTTTTCAAAACTTCGAGACTAAAAGGCTTTGTCAAATAAACATCCGCGCCAGATTTCAAACCTTCAATTTTAGATTCATCATTGGCTCTAGCCGAAAGCAAAATAATTGGAATATGACTGGTTTTAATATTATTCTTCAGGGTTTTAGAAACTTCAATTCCATTGGTGCCCGGCATCATAATATCGCTGATTATAATATCGGGAAGTTTTTCAAAAGCTAAGTCTATACCTTGCTTACCGTCTGTGCTACCTATAGTCAAATAATGCTGACTTAGTTCTGAGGTTAAATAATGATATATTTCAAGGTTATCTTCAATAATTAGCAAGCTCGGCTTATTTTTATGACCAGAAGAATCCTTTTGCTGGTCGTTAACCAGATCTAAATTATCATGGTGTTCTACTTTAGAAACAATAATTTCATTATTTTCTATCATCTGCTCATTTGATAGGTGTGAATTACCTAAAGGGATTAAAAGCGTAAAACAGCTCCCTTTTTTGAGCTGACTTTTCACTTTAATTTCTCCACCGTGAAGCTTGGCAAGGTTTTGGGAAAATGAAAGACCAATCCCAAAACCTTCATTTTTTTTATTTTGGTTATCCGATTGATAAAAACGATTAAAAATAGTCTTTGCATCGGATGATGCTATTCCTATACCGTTGTCTTCTACTTGGATTTCTATATGTCCTTTTGGATAAATAGATTTTTGGAGACTAAACTCTCGGACACCTATAGTTATATTTCCACCTTTTGGAGTGAATTTAATTGCATTTGAAAGTAAGTTATGGATTATCTTTTCTATTATAGTAGCATCAATCCATGCAAATATCTTTTTCTTATTGAAATTATAGTTTAAATTAAGTTTTTCTTGTTCAGCCTTGGTTTGAAACTGTTCTGTTACTTTTTGTATTAAGTTTACCAAATTGATGTGAGTACATTTTAATTTGATTTCGCCCTGTTCTAATTTCCTAAAATCTAAAAGTTGTTTTATCAATCCTAAAATATAATCAGAATTGCGCTGCATTGTTCTGTAAAGCCTTACTCTCTCTTTTTTCTGAAGCTTTTCACCTTGTTTTACTAACTTTTCGGCAGGGCCTAAAATAAGAGTTAATGGAGATCTGAGTTCATGAGATATATTAGTAAAAAACTCTAATTTTACTTTATTAATTTCTTTTTCTTTTTCTTTTTCTAGTCGATTAAGTTCTAATTTTCTTTTTCTTTTAATCTGAATAATAGAAATCCTTGTGAGAAGGTAAAATATAAGTATAAATGACAGAAGATACATTGTTTTTGCCCATAGTGTAAAATACCATGGTGGTAACAAAGTTAAGTTTACTTTTGCTGGTTTTTCTGACCAGACCCCTTTATTATTGCTCCCATATACTTTAAACACATAATCGCCTGGCTTTATATTGGTATACTTTGCAACGCGAAAGTCGGAGCTGGTTTCTATCCAGTTTTCATCAAAACCCTCTAGAATATATTTGTATTTATTAAATCTAGAATCATTGAAATGAAGAGATGAAAAACTAAATGAGAAATTATTGATATTGGCATCCAAGGTAATATGATCTGTATGAGCTATCCCTTGATCTAAAATTACTTTATTATTAATTACTTGCAGAGGCTTTACCGGCTCATACAAAATACTAAAATCAGTGATTAAAGTTCGAGGAGCAATGTTACTTTTTTTATTAGATTTTGAAGTAAAAACATTGATTCCATTTACCCCACCAAAAACTAACTCTCCGTTTTTTCTTTTCAAAGCTGAAATTTCACTCATTTCTGGGTTTTGAAGCTCATTTGTTGAATACGTCTCAAAGCTTTCTTTTTTTGGATCAAACTTAACCAAACCTGTATTGGTCCCTACCCACAAAAAACCATTGTCATCTTCTTGTATAGAGTTAATAACATCATTGGGGAATTGCTTGTTTTGGGTATTGTATCGTTTAAAACCAACAACACTTCTCTCTTTATTTCTAATTAATTTATTAAGCCCACCGCCAATGGTTCCGATCCATAGGGTTTTATTTGTACTTTCAAAAACTTGTAAGGTGTAATCGCTTCCAATACTAGTGTCATTGGAAGAATCATACCTGTATGATTTAAAATAACTTTTAGTAATATCTGTACTGTTTTCAATTAATTTATTTAAACCATTGTTTGTAGTAATCCAAAGAACTCCAGAGGCATCTCTGTATATATCTCTAATAATTTTTCCTGGAAATTGAATTTTTTTATCGTCAGGATTTATAAATGAAAAATACGGCTTGCTTTCAGGTGTATCCCACTCTGCTAGGCCAAGGCCAGATCCATAGTATCCAATCCATAACCTATTTTTACCCTCACTAAATATCGAATGAATCGCTAAGGTTTTTACATTACTACCATCATTAACAGGATTATTAAATTTTTCAAATTTGAAATCTTTTGATGCATCATTTTTATTAATAACTAATTTATTCAATCCACCACTTTCAGTGGAAAACCACAAAATAGAGTGGTTTTCATCAATGATGTTTTCAGAAATTGAAAAAATATTGTTAGACGTTAAGCCATTTTCATTTTTGGAAAAAGTAAATGACTCAAATGTATTGTAATTGAGGCTAGATTTTGGTAAGAAGTTTAAACCTCCAAGTTCTGTACCTATCCATAAATTTCCAAACTGATCCTCATGTAAACTTCTAATTTTATTGCTACTTAAACTACCCTCGTAATTTTTTTTTCTAAAATGCTTAAACTGATAGTCATTGTTTGTTTTTTTATAAATTCCTCCTCCATTAGAGCCAACCCATAAATTACCAGTTCTGTCAACAAACACAGAATTGATAGAATTATTTTTAAGACCTACAAATTCCAATTTTTCAAAATCAATAGTCTTTACAATAAGAGCCTCTCCACTTTTGGAAACATTAGAAAGTTTTTCATCAATTACACACCACAAATTATTATTGCGATCCAAAACCCCAAAACGATTTGATAGATTATTTATATTTTTTGTGAGGTTTAATTTACTATTGTCTTTATAAATAATTTTACCTTTATGAAGTTCCCAAACGTTACCATTGGGTCCTGAAAGCTGGGGAATAAAATTTGTACTTTTTGTTGGAGTAAAATTAAGAGCTGTGATTTGACCCTCAATTATTTTGTAATTTAATGAATATAAAACTTGAGAACTTAAAAAAAACACATCCTTCTGTTTTATCAAAATTCTATTTCCCAATTTTTCAACTGGGCTTTCCACATCTTCAGTCAAAAGAACATGAAATTCCATTTCATCTACATTTTTTTTAAGAACAGCATAACATGTTTTTTGTTTAAACTGAACCCATAAAATTCCATCATCAGAGATTGTTACATCATTTACATAATTTCCAAATTGACTAAGTTTTTCACTAAAGTTAAAAAAGATTTCTTTTTCTAAATTATAATAATTCAATCCACCATCCAAAGAGGCGATCCATAAGTTGCCATAATAATCTGACTCAATTTTCTGGATAATTCTCCCTGAGATGCTACCGCTTGTGTTTTTTGATGGTCTAAAAATCTTGAAATTATAGCCGTCATATTTATTAAGACCATCATTAGTTCCAAACCACATGAAACCATCCTTATCTTGAATAATACAATTTACATCATGTTGTGATAAACCATCTGCTGAATTAAAATTCTTAAAAATTAGCTCCTCATTAAATACAAAGCTTGATGCTAACGATAAAATTAAAAATAGTAGACCAGCTCTGTATAGGTTTCTCATAATGTAAAATTCGGTTTTAGAATTAAAGTTTAAACTTACAAATAATTATATTTATTGTAAGGGTATGTTAACATATGTGGTGTATTTTAACACATTTGAGTAAACAAAAAATAATGACATAAATTAACTTTAAAAAATATTATACTTTTTAACTTTCTTATTTTAACTTTTATGATGGATAAAAATAATTTCAAATTAAATGAATGTTACAGTACTTTTAAGCATGTTGTGCTTATAAGTATACTATTACTGAGTTTTAAAGTTTCCAGTCAAACCCCAGCTATCAAGGGTACGGTTCTTAGCGAAGAAAGCGGTCAACCAATACCGGGGGTTACAGTAATCATAAAAGGAACGACCACTGGTACCGTCACAGATTTTAATGGTCTTTATACAATAGATGCTGCCTTAGAAACTGTTTTAGTATTCAGCTATGTTGGTTTAGAAGAAGTAGAACTTACGGTTACTGAACAAATACATAATATTTTGATGAAAGAAAACCTTACAGGTTTAGATGAAATCGTTGTAGTGGGATATGGTACTGCCAAGAAACGCGAACTAACAGGAGCAATTTCTTCAGTAAAGTCTAAAGATTTAAATAAAACTGTCACTTCAGATTTTGCTACTGCTATTCAAGGAAGAATGGCTGGTGTGAGTGTCAGACAAGGCAATGCTGCTCCTGGAGAAAATGCCAATATTACCATTCGCGGAATTACCTCTTTTCAAGATGGAGGCTCAGGCCCCTTGTATGTAGTAGATGGTGTAACCTACATTGAAAATCCAAATATTACCCCTCAAGAAATAGAATCAATAGAAGTTTTAAAAGATGGTGCTTCAGCGGCAATTTATGGCTCTAGAGCATCTGGAGGTGTAATTTTAATTACCACAAAAAAAGGAAAAGAAGGGCAAATGAAAGTGAGCTTGGATTCGTATTACGGGGTCCAAAATATTACTTCGGGACTTCCTCTGGCAAATACCTTAGAAGCATTGTATATCAATGATTTACAGTACAGGTATGATGAAGATTTTAATTACCCTGATAATTATCCTAACCCGCTAGATCAAAATCCAGACGGATTAGAATACAATACAGATTGGATGAACTTACTTCAAGTTGATTTAGCGCCTATTGAAAACCACTCTCTTAATGTTAGTGGTGGAAAAAATGGGTTAACATACAGCGTGATTGGAACATTTTTTAATCAAACTGGTGCACTTATTAATTCTGAATACAAAAAGCAATCTTTAAGAAGCAATACAGGTTTTAAAAAAGGTAAATTTACAGTACAGGCAAATTTAAGTACGAATTTTAGTGAGCAAAAAAGAGAACCCTACGGCATCATTTATGACGCAATTAGACTACAACCCTACAGGCCACCTTTTGATATTACTTCTGATGTTTTTCAAACCAACTTTGATAATGATGATCAAAATACACTGAGAATTTCAAATTTTGCCGGAAAACTCCAGCAAGAAAGCTCTAATAAAATAAATAACTTCAATGCCAATATACAGCTTGCATATGAAATAGTTGAGGGGTTAACAGCGCGAGCGAATATTGGACGATCCTTTTACAACAAAAAAGATCGGTTTTTTCAGCCAAGTTTCCAGATTTTGAGAGAAAACGGAGAAATTAACCTTGGAGCTAGTAACTTAAATGCGCAACTTAGATTAGGAGATGCAACAAGCACTAGAAGTATAGATGAATTTACATTAAACTACACCAAGAGCCTCAAAAAACACAATTTTAAATTTTTATTTGGCAATACTTACGAATCTTCTACATATGAATTCTATAGAACTGGCGCTAACAATATTACAAGCAACCTCACACCTGTAATAGGGAATGGTGATCCCATCGTTGGCACTCAAACCATTAACAAAACAGAGCGTATTTCTTACATAGGACGTGTCAATTACAATTACAACTGGAAGTATCTATTAAGTGTGGTAGTCAGAAGAGATGGGTCAAGTAATTTTGGTAACCAAAAGTATGGAACCTTTCCATCTATCTCTGCAGGATGGACTTTTTCAAATGAACCTTTTTTTAAAAATTTAAAAAACACTATTTCCTTGGCAAAATTGCGACTTGGGTATGGTACCACGGGTAGCGACAGGATACCACCTTATAGTTACAGTCCAATCGTGATTGCAAATGTAGATTACATACTTGGAGAACAGCCTAATTTAATTTCGGGTATGACACAACCAGGATATGTTGATCCTAATTTAAAGTGGGAGACTAACATAAGTAAGAACATTGGTTTAGACTTTAAATTTAAAGGTGGTAAAGCTGGGCTCGAAATCGATCTTTATGAACAAAACAAGAAAGATATGCTGCTTGCAATTACAACACCAATTTCTGCAGGATCAACGCCCGTAAATGGAGAAACCTATGACCGTTTTTTGACCAACATAGGAGATTTAAGAAATAGAGGTGTTGAAGTCAGTGCTCATTACAATCACAAATTTGGACCAGTGGGTTTAAAATTTAGTGGAAACTTTACCAAGAATAAAAATACAGTTGTTAGTCTTTCTAGAGAAGGAGAAATAATCTTTGATGGGTATCCTAATATCATCAGAGTAGATCAAAATGAACCTGTTGCAGTGCTTGAAGCTGGTCTACCTGTTGGTGCTTTTAAAGTCTATCAAACAGATGGAACTATAAAAACAGACCAGGAGTTAGAAATTTATCAACTTTTAGACCCCAATGCTCAAAAAGGGGACCTAAGATATGTTGATACCGATGGGAACGGCGTGTTAAATAATAATGATAAAGTATATAAAGGGTCCTATCAGCCAGATTTTGAAATTGGTTTTAATGTAGATGCTAATTACAAGAATTTTGATTTTTCTGTTCAATTCTATGGTGTTAGTGGTAACACTATCTATAATGGACAGAAACAATATGCTTACAGTACAAAAAGACATAGAGATTTGGTTAACAGTTGGAGCGATGAAAACCCTACATCAAACATACCAACACCGCGGTCAGGTATCGAACACCCTAATGTAAATACCGCAACAGATTATTTTCTAGAAGATGGTTCCTTTTTAAGATTGCGAAACATTATTCTTGGATACTCTTTGCAAAATAATTTACTTGATAAAATTGGGATAGAAAATTTCCGAGTTTATATTAACGCCCAGAATGCTATCACCTGGACCAATTACAGTGGATTTGATCCAGAAGTTGGAAGCAGCAATCCTTTTAACGGAGGGCTAGATAGAGGAAACTACCCAGTAACTGCAACATACAGTGCAGGTGTCTCAATTACATTTTAATTCTTTTAATTGCAAAAAAAATGAAACGAAATAAATTACTTATACTACTAATAACTACTCTCACTGTACTATGCAGTTGTAGCTATGATCAATTAAATATTGAAAACCCAAATAATCTTCCTCTAGATAATTTTTGGTCATCAGAAGAAGATATTCAAAAAGGTTTAATAGCAACTTATGCAGCTTTACAATTGGATGGTTTATTTGGTGGGGCTAGCTCAACACAACATCCAGTAAGGTCTGACACAGGTAGGCCAAACAATTGGAATGTAAATGCCCAAGGATTAAGCAGATTAGCTTTTAATGAAAACTCGGATATTGTTAAAAAGCGATGGAGAGATTGTTACATAGGTGTTTTTCGTGCCAATCAAGTCCTTGCAAATTTATATACTATAGATTTAAGTGAGCAAACAAGAACTCAAATAGAAGCAGAAGCTAGGTTTTTAAGAGGTTTTTTTTACTACTCGTTGTACCGCGGTTACAATGGAGGTAGTGTAATAATACACACAACTCCACCCCAGAGTAGTGAAGATTTTTATAAGTCACCATCGCCTGCCAATGAGGTATTTAACCTAATCAAATCCGATCTAGAATTTGCTTACACTAATTTGCCCCAGCAATATGAAAATAGTCAAGATTTAGGACGAGCTACATGGGGCGCAGCTACAGCAATGCTTGGAAAATTACATATTAATGCCCGTAATTATAATCTTGCGAAGATGAAATTCAAAGAAATTCTTGACAGTAACTTGTATAGCCTTACAGCCAACATTGGAGATAATTTTGATGAAGAGCACGAGATGAATAGCGAGTCTATTTTTGAAGTTGCATTTTCTACTGAATTTAGTCAAGGCACCTCTGGCAGCGCTGCAGATGGACCCCTTGGCTCAGAAGCCACATCAAGAGCAAGAACGTTAGCACCAGATGAGGGCGGTGGTTATAGAACCATCATGCCCTCATACTACATGACCATGCTATTTAAAAAAGACACCATGGATATAACAAATCCAATTAACAGCAACAGAACAGGCGCTGCAAACTATTCCATTAGAACTTCTATGTCAATCGCCATAGCAGACGACGACAATACTACAATATACCAAATACCATCAGATAGTTTGCGATATAATAATAATGAAGCCTCTTATTTAAAAAAATTCCAAAACTGGACACTTTTAAGAGAGAGTGATCAATCTATTTCTGGAATTAATGAACGTGTGATAAGACTCGCTGATGTTATGTTACTCTATGCAGAATGTCTACTTCAAACAGGGGGGGCATATACTGAAGCATTAGATTTAATTAATGAAATTAGATACAGGGCAGGAGTTGTCTTACTAGAGCCAGCAGATTATGATAATAGCAGTACAATGGAGCACATTATGTGGACAGAACGCCCACTTGAACTAATGTTTGAAGGACACGATACTCGTTGGGAAGACTTGACAAGATGGGATAAAGTACAGGAACAATACGATCGTTTGGCATTAAAAAGTTATGTTCTAGTTTCTAAAAACTTGTACGAATTTGACCCCGCTATTCACAATGAAGATAAAAAGCTCATAGAGTTTGAAAGTGCAGCAACATCATACCAGAGTGCTATACACAACTATTTTCCAATCCCATCAACAGAACAAAATTCTAATCCTGGCCTTTTTAATTAAAACTAATTTTTAGATACATAGTCATTAAATTAAGTATTATGAAAGCATACATTAACAAGATAGCAACCATCGGTATTGTATTTTTAGTAATCATTGCCTGTCAAAAAGACGATGCGATCTCGCAATACAATTTCTCAGATGCCATAGCAACATCTGGTGATAAAAGAATTCAAAGAGACGATTTTGCTTCTTTTGCGGATTTATCTAAAGGAGTTATTAGCAGAACCTGGACCATACCACAATCAGCATCAATAATTAACCTTGAAGGAAGAGACCCCTCTGAAATGGATCTTATTCAAGTGCTATTTGTTGAACCCGGTCAGTTTGAAGTCAATTTAAAAGATGAATTTATAGATTCTGCTGTAGAGCTCGATACAACTTTCAATGTAACTGTTCTGGATTATATTCAAACAAATTTTGATGTTATTTCTATAGATTCGGATTTTTATGAAGAAACTCCTACTCAAATAACAATGTATGAAGGTGGTACCATTACATTTCAAGACGTCTCTTTAGGTAATCCAAATAGACGAAAATGGACACTGCCTGGTGGTGATCCCTCCTCTGCAGGCGGAATAAGTATTGAAGAAGATGATCAAGTTAGCACCATTGCCGTAAATTATGCCACAATTGGAACCTATGATGTAGAGTTAATTTCTTGGAGACAATACCCTGAGGGGGCTGCTGATACCTTACGAATTCCCAATTATATCAATATAGTTGAAGCCCCAGAAGCCCTCCCAATTATAAATAGTATAAATGAAAAAATTAATGGAGAAATCCATTTAAAGTATAATGTCGAATTACAATCTTCAAGTGATTTAACTTCTTATTTTAGCTTAAGATTTGATGATCAGGACATAGAGATATCAAGTGTAGAAATACACCCTGATGATAATACTATCTTAAAAATTATACCAAACACCAATTCTTCATCTGGAAGCACTAGGCCAATACTTTCTGTTGCGTTACTTACCTATAACGGCGAGGGAGATTTGTCAAAATTAAACAATCCAAATGTCGAAGTTCCCGCATTTATTGATATGGAGGTTTCACATGAAATATATGGCTTTGAAGACGGTGGCCTAGGCTGGGATGTAGCTTGGCAATGGGATAATGTTGGAGAAATTACTTACCCAACCAACAATCCTGCTACGGGTAAATACAGTATGAAAATGGAAGCTACTTCAGATCAAAGATGTAGAGCATACAACAAAGTATCAGGGTCTTATTTCAATTTGGATAGTAGCAAGAGCTATACAATTGAATTTAAAATATGGATAGACTCAAACTACACCGATACTAGTATTTTTCCAGAGGTAATTCTTTCAGATCAGTGGGTAGGAGAAGGGTTTTGGACTTCTGTCGAAGGTTTACCCAGAGACCAGTGGATAACAGTAAACAAAGAAGCAGTAAAAATATGGAACCCTGATGTATCTGGAGAATATTTCTTTTCTTTTAGATTCCAAAAAATTGGAACTGCTTTTATTGATGATATCAAGATTTATGAAGTAGAATAGTCCATAATAGATATATAAAGCCCTTTAAGTATATGAATTTTAGCCTGAAGATTTTTCTCTTAGTAATCATATTAGCATTAAACAATAGCCTATGTGCACAGGTAAACGTTGTACTAGTTGAGCCAACGGTTAAAAAATTTATAGGGGATGTTTCTGAGCTTGATAGGTCAAAATATTTTAATATACATGCGCAAGGTAAAACACCATTACTTGAATCATTTTATAAACAACATAATGTTGAACAGTCAGGAAGAGGATTTTATGGACCTGGAATAGATGCTAAAAAAATAATGGGAGAAGTTGGGTTATATCCTAAATCAAATAACAAAAAAAATAGTAAATCCAGACCCATAACTAGATATGTAGCAACAGAGCACCCCAAAAATATCTATAAAGAGGGGATAGATATAGAAGCCGCCGCTAACTGGGCGGTGAGCTATTTTAAAAACACAAAACAAGGCAATACTCCCTTGTGGTACGAACCAATGAACGAGCCTTTTGTTCACGCAAAAGATTTTTATGAAGAAAAAGATTGGGACCCTGTAGCAGAGCTCAGAGTTAAAACAGAAATGTCTCAGCTATTTAGAGCATTGGCAGAAAAAATTCATGCAGATCCTGCTTTAAAAAACATTAAAGTTATGGGCTATGGAGCTGCTTGGCCATCTTTCGAGCTAAAGGATTTTCAAAATTGGGAAACCAATATGGGCCTTTTTTTAGATATTGCCGGTGATCAACTCGATGCGATTTCCTATCATCTATATGATGGTATCAATCAAGTTGGGCAAGAAAACAAACGCTCTGGAAGTAACAATGATGCCATTATGGACCTTGTCGAGACATACAGTTACCAGCGCTGGGGCATAATCAAACCACACGCCATCACAGAATACGGTGGTATTGCCAAAAAAGAATTCTCATTAATCAGTAATATGCAATCGATCCGATCTCAAAATGCTATGATATTTGGACTGATGGATCGTGAAGATCGACTAGAAATTTCCATTCCTTTTACAACAGATAATGCCACATGGCATATTACTAAAGCAAATGATTATTTACCCTATAAGGCTGTTTTGTGGAGGGCAGAAAACATGGGTGTACCAAAAAATCAAATTACAGGTTGGGTCTATACTAATAGGATTCAATTTTATGAGTTGTGGAAAGCGGTAAAAGGAGAAAGGGTTTTCGTGTCAACATCAAATCCAGATATCCAAGTCCAAGGCTTTTTAGATGAAAAAAAATTGTTTGTTGCGCTAAATAACCTGGACGATAATGCACAACAAGTTGCATTAGATCTTAGCTCCATAAAATCTAACGTTAAAGATTTATTGGTAAAGTCATTAACCATATACAAGGAGGATTTTCCTCGATATTATGAAAAAACTGTCAGCAGTATACCTGAAGTATTTTCTATAGATCCTGCAGAGACAATAGTTCTTGAGTTTAATTTAAACAATACTATTACATTCAAAAATCAAATTAAATCCAAACGCTACTACAGTAGTAATTACTTAGTTCCAATTGAAGCTGATAAAGAGTTGATATTTGAATTTAATGATGTTGCCCTTGGAGTTGGTTTTGCCAAATTGAGTATGAGTTTGGGAAGAGAACATGATTTATCAAAAACTCCAGAGGTTTTAGTCAATGGAGAAAAAGTTGAGGTGCCATCAAATTGGAAAGGGTATGATCAAGCCAATAGAAAAAAATTCTTTGGTGCAATTGAAATCCCAATTCCAATGAATTTTATCATGAAAAATAACACTATCAAAATTTCTTTTCCAGATGCTGGAGGACATTTAAGTTCTCTAATTTTGGATGTAGAAAAAATAATAAATTAGCTTTACACTGAATGAAAACAAGATTTATCAATTTCCTAATAATTTTTTTAGCGACAGGCATCAGCTGTGTTTATGGTCAAAATGTAGTCAACTTCACATCAGATGAGAATTTTACTAATGGCCCCCTATATACTCAACCCAATTGGGATTCAAGTTTTCAATCTTCAACTTGGATGGTTGATGCTACCCAAGGATTAGTTACCACATCTGGCGAGTGGAAAAGAGCAGCTTGGGAGCAAGGATTTTCCTTGTCTGGAGTTGGCGATAAAATTACTTTTAGAGTTGATTTAAATTTTACTGGAGATCTTCTTGCTCAAAACAATCCATTAATAAAAATTGGATTTAGTGCTTCAAGTGATGTTGGAAGCTCTACTCCTATGGCTGCTGGAGTATTTCTATCTACAACAGCAGATAACGAGGATAACCCTGGTGGCTCTCTTCAGCTCAGAAACAACAACAACACAGCGCCATTGAGCATAGAAACGTCTCTACCACTGTCTGATTGTCAAAGTACTAATGGAATATCAGATGATTTGTCGGTTATAGTCACACTTACCTTGGGGGAAAACGCAAGTTCCTCTATAATTTCTGCTAGACTTGTTAATGTAACTGACGGAACTTTTTCAAGTCTTGGGAGTTATAATGGGATAGACAATCAAGTTTATGATGCAGCAACATCCAATATGTTTGGGTATTTCCATGCGCAATCTTTTAAATTAGGGAACGCCCTATCATCAATCAATGTTAAGAAAGTTAGCATGTCCACCAACATTGATATCTTTCCAAAAATCAAACGAATGATTGGAGAGGTTTCAACTTTAGATCGTAGTAAATATTTTAATATTCATTCAGGGCCTGGTGATGTAGAGCCTGATTTTTACACAGATTATAATGTGAGCCAAAGTGGACGACAATTTTGGTCGCCAGGATCAGCTGCCATACAAATTACAGGAGAAGAAGGAGTTGGCAACTACCCACCCCCACTTTCTGGAGATACAGAATTGCGTGAAGTTAGAAGATATGTGGCCACCGATCATCCCTATAATGTCTATGAGGAAGGGCTTGACCCAATACTGTTTGCTGATTGGACTGTTGAATATTTTAAGAATTATGTGGATACCTATTTAAGGCCAGAATATTACGAACCTATGAACGAGCCTTTTGTAAATGCAAGAGATTTTTATGACGAACCGGATTTTGATCCTGTTGCAGAGGCAAGGGTGAAATTAGAAATGACTCAATTTTTCAAGTATGTTGCACAAAAAATTCATGCTGCTCCAGAGTTAGATAATATGAAAGTACTAGGTTACTCAGCAGCATTTCTATCATTTGAAAAGAATGATTTTTCTATTTGGAATCAAAATATGAAAATGTTCATGGATGAAGCTGGCCAAGACATTGATGTTTTTTCAACGCACATTTATGACGGAATTAATCAGATTGGGCAAGAAACACGAAGATCTGGAAGTAATATGGAAGCTATATTAGATTTGATTGAAACGTATAGTTATTTTAAATGGGGAATTATTAAACCACACGCTATTACTGAATTTGGTGGAATTGTAAATGGAGATTACACTGATATCAACAATATTCAGTCGATACGTTCTCAAAACTCGATACTTTTTGGACTTTTGGAAAGAACGGACAGAATGGAAATTGCTATCCCATTTACAACTGGGAAATCCACATGGCATATAACAGAAGAAAACAATTATATGCCATACAAGGCTGTACTATACAAGGCAATCCCAATTGGGGTTCCCCTAGACCAGGTTACGGGTTGGGAGTACACCAGCAGAATTCATTTTTATGATTTGTGGAAGGACGTGTATGGTGACAGAATTTTGATTCGCTCAGACAATATGGACGTCTTAACCCAAGGTTTTATTGACGGAAACAAACTACACATAGCTTTAAACAACTTAGATGATTTTGACCAGCCCATTAATTTAAACTTCAATGGATCTTTACCAGATATTTCAGAGTTGAAAATTAAATCTTTAATCGTAAATCCTGATGTTAATGCTGATTATACAATTCAAACCTATACAGAACGTCCAGAAACCTATACGCTAAAAAAAAATGAAACAGTTGTAATGGAGTTTACCTTTTTGGAACCAGTAACGAGTGAAAACCTGATTCAAAAAAAGCGATATTACAGTACAAATTATATGCATCCCATACTGGCTAATAATTCAATTAATTATAATTTCAATAACGTTAGTTTGACTGGAAACTCTGGATTTGCATCTCTTTCAATGAGTATTGGGCGAAAACATGATCGCTCTAAATCCCCCAATATTATTGTAAATGGTGTCTCAATTAACGTACCAAGCAACTGGAAAGGATATGACCAAATTGAAAGAAATGATTTTTTTGGAACTATAGAAATTCCAGTTCCCATCGGCATAATCCAAGAAAACAATACTGTTTCAATCACATTTGATGATTCGGATGGGCATTTGAGTTCTTTAATTCTAACAGTAGAATCCTATGATTCATCAATACTAGGAATTGATACAAATCAAACAAATATCAAGAATATTAAACTATACCCCAATCCCACAACTGGTAAGTTAAATATCTTAAATGCTAAAATAAATAGTGAAATTGAGATTTACTCAACATCAGGGGTAAGAGTTTTTATAGGGAAATACGAGGGCTTTCCCATCAACATAGAACAACTCTCTGATGGACTTTATTTTGTTAAAATAAATAATACCACCTTAAAGGTGATCATCAAACATTAAAAAATGTCTACTAGGTCTTTTTTTGTCTCGTTTTGTGTATTTGCATCCATTTTTTTTAATATACAAGAACTAAATGCCCAACAAAAGAATTCTAAAACTTTTGAAAGTGGAGATACTATTTGCTTTTTAGGAGATAGTATCACTCACGGTGGGCAGTTTCATGAATTTCTGCAACTCTTTTATGCTACACGGTACCCAAACATAGCGCTAACTTTTTATAACTGTGGTATTGCTGGAGATAATGCAGAAGGTATGAGTTTTCGATTTAAGGATGATGTACTTGTGCATAATCCAAGTCATGTGTTTTTGATGACCGGCATCAATGATGTGATACGAACACTCTATTTTGAGGGTCAAGCTTCTGATGAGGTTATAAGAAAGCGAAAAAATGCACTAGCTGTGTATAAACAAAATACGGATATATTAGCAGGTACATTTGAAGCATCACAGATAACTCCAATCTATCTTACCCCACCAATTTACGACCAATACTCGAAAATTGAAAAAGAAAACAACTTAGGTTGTAACGATGCCCTTATTGAATGTTCTGATTACATCAAATCAGTTGCTAATCAGTTTGATGCAACCGTTGTTGATTTGAACACACCAATGAAAAACATTATGGATCGAGAACTTCAAAATGATTCATTGTTTACCATAATTGGCAAAGACCGCGTTCATCCGCAAACAACAGGACATTTCATTATGTTTCATGAAATTTTATCCACTATCGAATCTCCGAGTGTTGTCGCTCAAATTTCAATTGATCTGAATCAAAATAATCGTATTAAAACAAAGAACTGCTTTGTAAATGAGCTACAAGTTTCAAATGAAAATATTGTTTTTAATTGCCAAGAAAACAGTTTACCGTTTCCCTTTACTAAAGCATTTGATAAAGCACTAAGCTTAGTTCCTTTTCAAAAAAAGTTTAACCAAGAAATTCTTCAAGTTATTGGACTTGATAAGGGTAGCTATGATTTATTTATTCAGGATAAATTAATCAACACTTTTTCTGCTGAACAGCTTAATGATGGTGTCAATCTTTCCAATGAGTTCAATACCCCGCAATACAAACAAGCTAAAGATATCATGAATCTTTGTCAAGAGTACCGAAAAACCGGCTATCAATTACGAGCGGTTCCGTTTATAGCCTTTAAATACCTCCGTGAATATAATGGGCCAAATACGTTAAAAAACAAAAAGATTTTTTTAGATAATCAACTCAAAAAAATTGAAGGCCAACCTTTCTATAATTACATAAAGAAAAGCATACATGAATATTATCAGACACTTCCAAGACTGGATTCATTAAAAATTAGATTAAAACAAATAGAGCATATTATTTACAAAAAAAATAAGCCTAGAGCCATGAATTGGTCTATTGTTAAAAGGTAAAACTATTTTTAGAATTGATGATTTACAATACAAATTAGAACATTTGTAATATTTATTTACACAGTGATAGTGTAATTTAGATTAAAATTAAATACAAAAAATTATGAAAAAAATTTACACTTTATTATTTGCAACCTCACTAATGTGCGTAATGAGTGCGCAAACTACAGTTGATTTCACTTTAGAGGAAGGTTATGTTCAAGGACCTCTTGATTCTAACCCAGACTGGGGAGGTGAAAACTGGTTTGTCAATCCAACACCCGGTACAGAAAGAGCAGAGACAACCGGTGGTTATTCATGGGCAAGATGGGGTACTCCATTTATTGTTTCTGACACTGAAATTAGTTTTGAAGTTCATTTCAGGTTTAATATAGACTTACCAGCGGGTAAATTAATTTCGA
>Ga0209532_1000831_pt1 | contig 25602 bp, 23 predicted proteins | sample COG_02_FD_184746 | JGI IMG/M metagenome (GOLD analysis project Ga0209532, IMG submission 184746) | Pelagic Microbial community sample from North Sea - COGITO 998_met_02 (SPAdes) (version 2) | ecosystem: Environmental > Aquatic > Marine > Neritic zone/Coastal water | place: Helgoland, sampling... | reverse complement strand
CGGCGCCTATATGTTTGATGCAGACGGTAAGCGCTACATCGACTACATCATGTCGTGGGGGCCAATGATTCTCGGTCACGGCCATCCCCAAGTACTTGACGCGATTCGCGAGCAGCTAGAAAAAGCCATGACCTTTGGCACCCCAACTGAGCTTGAGATTCTCCTCGCCGATAAAATCTGCGAGCGTGTACCGGGCATGGACATGGTGCGCATGGTCAACTCCGGTACCGAAGCTACAATGAGTGCTATCCGTCTCGCCAGAGGCGCTACCGGGCGCGATAAAATTGTTAAGTTCGAAGGCTGCTACCATGGCCATTCGGATTCACTGCTGGTGAAGGCTGGATCTGGCGCACTGACTCTAGGGGTGCCCAGCTCGCCAGGTGTTCCAACCTCGCTGGCGGATCACACCATCACACTGAGCTACAACAATATCGAACAGGTCCGCAAGACCTTCGCTGAAATCGGTGATCAAATCGCCTGTATTATTGTGGAGCCCGTGGTCGGCAATATGAACTGCGTGCCGCCGATTCCTGGTTTTTTACAAGCTCTGCGGGAATGCTGCAGCGCCTCAGGTGCGGTATTAATTATGGATGAGGTGATGACCGGCTTCCGTATTGGACCTCAGGGAGCAAGTGCTTACTATGGCGTAATGCCAGATTTAGTTTGCTTAGGTAAGGTTATTGGCGGCGGTATGCCGGTAGGCGCCTTTGGCGGCAAGCGCGAACTTATGGAGCAGATCGCGCCTCTGGGTCCGGTTTATCAGGCCGGCACCCTATCCGGCAATCCCGTAGCTATGGCCGCCGGACTGGCAACCCTCAATCTGGTATCAGAGCCCGGCTTTCTCGATCCGCTGGTCAGACACACAGATGAACTGGTCAATGGTCTCCGTGAACGAGCTACCAGTGCCGGGATTCCGCTAACCAGTAATCACGTGGGCACCATGTGGGGCATCTTCTTCTCTGAGGAAGAGCACATAGTCAACTATCAGCAAGTGATGAAGTGCGATACCGAGCGCTTCGGCAAGTTCTTCCACGGCATGCTTGAAGCCGGCGTCTATTTGGCGCCAGCCTCTTATGAAGCGGGCTTTATGTCTGCTGCACACACCGATGACGATATTCAGTTCACTCTGGATGCCGCCGCGAAGGTGTTCAAAACACTGTAAGAGTGCACTAAAAGCCGACAGATTAAATCCTGTCGGCCACCAGATAGTTCTGTGTCTCGCCGTGTTTTTCCGTATCATGCGCAAAATAAAGTACAGCCGATACACCTGAATACTATTGGAGTAGCAATGAGCTTTTCAAGCCAACGTGGCCCCTATCCCTATACCCGTATGCGACGCAGCCGCGCCGCAGAATTTTCACGACGCCTAGTGCGCGAGTCAGCACTCAGCGCCAATGATTTAATCCTACCCATATTTGTCGTCGAAGGAACTGGTCAGCGCCAAGCGGTGCAATCCATGCCAGGGGTTGAGCGTCTATCCATTGACCTGCTAGTGGAAGAGGCCAAAGCAGTTGTTGCACTTGGCATTCCCGCTATAGCTCTGTTCCCTGTAGCCGGGGAAGAGAAAAAATCACTACTCGCCGAAGAAGCCTACAACCCTGAAGGCTTGGCTCAACGAGCCGTCCGAGCGGTCAAACAAGCAGTCCCCGAACTGGGTGTGATCACCGATGTGGCACTGGATCCTTTTACCACCCACGGTCAGGACGGCATCATTGATGAGCAATCCGGTTATGTACTCAATGACATTACCGTAGAAGTACTGGCCAAACAGGCTCTGTCCCATGCCAAAGCGGGTGCCGACATAGTTGCCCCCTCAGATATGATGGACGGTCGCATTGCCGCGATTCGCGAAGAACTCGAAGAAAGCGGTTTTGTGAACACATTGATCATGGCCTATGCTGCCAAGTTTGCCTCTAGCTACTACGGACCCTTTCGGGACGCTGTGGGCTCGGCAGGCAATATCAAAGGCGGCGACAAGAAAACCTACCAGATGGACCCGGCTAACAGCGATGAAGCGCTCCATGAATGCGCTATGGATCTCGACGAAGGCGCCGATATGATCATGGTTAAACCCGGCATGCCCTATTTAGATATAGTACGCCGGGTTAAAGACGAATTAAAAGCACCGACCTTTGCCTATCAGGTCAGTGGCGAGTACGCGATGCACTGTGCAGCCTTTGAAAATGGCTGGCTACAGCGTGACGCCGTTATTCTCGAATCCTTGCTGGCGTTTAAACGCGCCGGCGCCGATGGAATCCTCAGCTACTTTGCCAAAGAAGCGGCAGAGCTACTAAAGAGCCAATAATGCTCCGACTTGATAAATATATAAGCAATGCCACGGACCTTTCCCGGGTCGAGGTTAAACGCTACGTAAAGTATGGCGACGTCACTATCGACGGTGAGAAAGCCACGAGTGCGGCACAGAAAATAACCGGCGACGAAGTGATCTGTATCGACGGTTCAGCCATCACTCTGGCGAAAAACCGCTACTTTATGTTGAATAAACCCGCTGGCGTGGTCTCAGCAACCAAAGACAATAACAACAGCACCGCTCTGGATCTGATCTTTGAGCATCGCAGTGACGAACTGCAGATTGCTGGACGTCTGGATATAGATACCACTGGTCTGCTGCTGATTACCGACGACGGCCAATGGAACCATCGCCTGACCTCACCGCGCAGCGAATGCCAGAAAATCTATAGAGTAACTCTGGGTATTCCAATCACCCCCGACTACAGCGAAAAACTGGCCAATGGAGTTTGGCTTAAGGGCGAAAAACATCCCTGCCTGCCTGCCACCATGGAACAGATTGACGATCAAACGGTGTTGCTGAGTATTGCCCAAGGCAAGTATCACCAGGTCAAGCGTATGTTTGCTGCACTGGGAAACCATGTTGAGTCACTGCATCGCACTCAGGTCGGCGGCATTATTCTCGACGAATCTCTCGAACCCGGCGATTATCGCCCCCTCACCGAGGCCGAAGTGGCCAGTATAATGGCACCCCAATCATGAGCGATCCCAGCGTAGAGCTACTAGCTCAACAATTCCACGACCTGCAAGGTAAATGCTTAATTGTCGCTGATGAAAATTGGGACGACGCGCCCTGGGTATACATTGCTCAGTCCGGCAGTGCCAAGCGCATCCTTCGCAGCAACCGCTACGAAATTGCTCAGGCAGCCGCCCAAGCTGGCGTCTCGGCGAAATTCAGTGACTTTGATTTTAGCGATCTTGAGACTGGCAGTTTCGACAGCGTTTTGTTTCGGGTCTCGAAAGAGCGAGCGGTGAGTCACCATATTATTAATCGGGCATCAGTGCTATTGAAATCTGGCGGCACACTGATGCTAAGTGGCGAAAAAACTGATGGGCTAAAGACCTATACAGGTCACGCCAACAACCTATTTGGCGACAGCTGTCAGCCAAAGAAGTCCGGCAACTATTATCTCTCTCGTGTGACCAAATATAGCGACGCCGGAAAACTCTTGGATGACAAAAACTACCTGGTATTACGCTCTATTGGCAGTCCTGAAAACCTGCCGTTACAGAGCAAGCCGGGCATTTTCGGTTGGAACAAGATCGATCAGGGCAGTGCGCTGCTAATTAATCAGTTGCCGGAGTTCCTACAGTCCTTTGGCGCTGAAAATCAGCCTCAATCGTTGCTCGATCTCGGTTGTGGCTACGGCTTTCTTGCCTGTGCAGCAGCCCAAGAAGGCCTGACCAAGATAACCGCAACTGACAATAATGCTGCGGCACTAAAAGCCTGCAAGGCGAATTTTGCAGCGCTAAAAGTGGACGGAACCGTTATCGCCGGCGATGCTGGCAGTCAGCTTGAAGAGCACTTTGATGCGATTATTTGCAACCCGCCATTTCATCAGGGGTTTAATATCGACGGTGAGTTAACAGCGAAATTTTTGACCGCCAGTAAACGGCTACTGGCTCCCAGAGGGCGCGCTCTGTTTGTAGTGAACAACTTTATTGCCCTGGAGAAAAAAGCTCAGGATTATTTTCCACGGGTTCGGGAAGTGGCTCGGAGTGGGTCATTTAAGCTGATTATGGTGTCGTTTAAGGATTAGAGTCTGAGCCGCAAATCACACTGCCATCCCAAGAGAACTCAGTGAACCGAAGGTGGCAGGGTCATTGTTATTATCAAACTCAATCAAAGCCCCATTACCTGCTTAATAATCTCATTCTTCAACGGCTTGATCTGATTGACCTTGCCAAGCCCCATATTGCGCAACAATCTCACTGCAACATTATCCGCCGCAAATAACCTCTTAAAGCCTTCCATCGCCGCCATGGTGGCCAAGTTTTCTGGCTTACGCAGACGCTGATATCTATGCAAACACATCAGCGAACCCAAATCATTACCTCGCTTAGCCTCAGCACAGAGTGTATCGACCAGAGCCTTAACATCAGCAAAACCCAGATTCACCCCCTGCCCTGCAAGCGGGTGAATAGTATGTGCCGCATCACCCAGCAGAGCCACTCGCTCAACCACATAATCTTTCGCATGACGCTGACGCAGTGGAATAGCATAGCGCTTATCCACAGAGAGAATTTCACCCACGCACAGCTCACTGGCACGACTTAGCTCAGCACAAAAAGCCGCGTCATCTAACGCCATCAAACGCTCGGCTTCAGCAGTTTCCTGAGACCAAACCAACGAGCAATAATGCTGATCGCCCTGTTTGTCTAGCGGCAACAACGCCAACGGCCCCGTTGGCATAAAACGTTGCCAGGCAGTCTGCTGGTGTATTGACTCGGTTTGCACCGTGGTGACTATGGCGCTGTGACCATAATCCCACTCACGAGTGGCAAATTTAAACCGCTCCCTTATGTTTGAATTGCCGCCGTCTGCTGCCACTAAAAGGGGCGCAACTAGCTGCTCACCACCACTTAATTCAACGCCAACCTGCGAGTCGGACTGACTGTACTGAGAAACATTAACCGGACAGAGAAAATCTACATTGTCTAACCTGTCGACCTCGGCCAACAGTGATTCAACCACTAGAGAGTTTTCAACTATGTGGCCAAGATTTGGCTGCTGCACATCCTGGCAATCGAAATGAATTTCGCCAGTGCCCTCAGCATCCCAGACCTGCATGGCACCATAGGCGCTGACTCGCTGAGCGGCAATTGAGTCCCAGACACCACAACAATCTAACAGGCTGCGAGACTTTTCCGTAAGCGCCGCAACCCGAGGATCAAACTGCTCAGAATCAAACGCGGCAGTGCCATGAGCTTCCAATAGGGCTATAGATAAGCTGGCATTTGAGCGCGCTATCAGACAGGCAAAAGCGGCGCCAACCATGCCAGCACCCACCACAATCACATCGTATTCTCGATACTGCTCAACCTTTTTATTGACCATGCCCAGCCTCCTTGTTGACCATGCCCATGCCAAACTTGGCAAAGCGACTGCGCAGACTCGGCAGCAGGTCCATCATCACCAGCCCGGAATTTCGCCCCAGGGCAACAACCGAGGATGACTGGGCAAATAATTTGGGTAGATTGTCGCTAAACATTAGGGTGTTTTGCTGATCGGCCAACTGCTGTTGCTGATAGCCTTCAAGTGTCTCCAGTGAGGAGAAATCCCTGCCCGCCGATTTGGCCTTGCCCAGCACATCTGCCAGTGTTGCTACATCGCGCAACGACAGGTTAAAACCCTGGCCGGCAACCGGATGTAAGCTGTGGGCAGCATTGCCCAGCACCGCAATATTGCGTCGCACCTGCTCACTAGCTGTTGTCAGTGCCAGTGGGTAGGCCACTCGTTCGCCGACTTTTTTCACCATACCCATGCGATAACCAAAGCTATCTTGCAACGCCTTTAAAAAATCCTTATCTGTAGCGGCCATCAATTCTGCGGAACGCTCCGGCGGCTGCGTCCAGACCAGTGCACAGCGAGGGCTGCCATCAAAGTCTGGCAGCGGCAACATGGCCATGGGACCCTGGTCTGTAAAGCGCTCATAGGCTACGCCATCATGGGCATCTTGCAGTGCAATATTGGCGATTATCCCCTGCTGACCATAGGGTTGCCTGTCACTATAGATACCGAGCTTTTGGGCGGTTAGGGAATTGGCACCGTCGGCTATCACCAGTAGTGAGGCCTGAATTGGTTGGTCGCTGTTTTCAAGATGTATCTGCACAGCAGATTTTAGTGGGACTATTTTTGCGACACGTTCTGGGGCCATCATTTCAACTGTACAGGCGGCCAGTCTCTCCAACAATACAGCCCCAATCCAGCGATTTTCAATCACATAACCTAGAGCTTCAACGCCAGCTTCATCGGCACTGATTCTCGTTAAACCCATATGACCGCGATCGCTGACATGAATTTTTTTAATCGCGCTGGCATGGGATTCCAACTCCGACCAGAGTCCAGCGCCTTCAAATATTTTGCGGCTGCTCCAGGAGAGGGCCGTTGAGCGCGAATCAAAACTTGGGTGGTTATTATGTTTATCGGAGTGGTCATAGTCCTGAGCTTCGAGAAGCAGAACAGTCCAATCCGACTGCTGTTGCGCTAATAATAACGCTAGGCTTAGGCCCACCATGCCGCCGCCGACTATCACCAGATCATAATGTTTGACGCCGGTGTTTTTATCTATACCGGTCACGGCTTTCTGACTCCTGACTGTACCGCCATTAAAAACTCAATCTCACTGCGTATCTTTGGGACGCCGGCGGTTAAATCTTCGCAGCCGGTTTTGGTTACGGCTATATCATCTTCTATACGCACAGCCAGCCCCCGCCATTTTTCTGCCACATTACTGTTATCCGGAGAAATATAAATACCCGGCTCCACAGTGACAACCATGCCCGGCTCATAGACACGCCACTGATTATCAATTTTGTAGTCACCAACATCATGCACATCCATGCCCAACCAGTGGCCTGAACTGTGCATATAGAAATCTTTATAGGCTTCCATTTCGATCAACTCATTGACCTCGCCGTCCAGTATACCCAGATCACGCAGACCTTCAGTGATCACGGCGACGGTCGCATCGTTGGCTACATTATAGGCGGCACCGGGAGTGATTTTGGCAATGGCTTCAAGCTGTGCCTGCAAAACAATATCGTAGATCGCCGCCTGCTCTGGACTGAACTTGCCGTTCACTGGGAAGGTACGGGTAATATCCGCGGCATAATTCTCATATTCACAGCCGGCATCGATCAGCACCAAATCTCCGTCGCTAATTTTTTCTCGATTATCTATGTAGTGCAAGATGCAGCCGTTTTTGCCACTGCCGACAATACTTGTGTAGGCAGGAGCCGCAGCACCGGAGACCATAAACTCATGTTCGATCTCAGCCTGCAACTGGTACTCATACATTCCCGGCTGACTAATTTTCATTGCCCGACAGTGGGCTCGCGCCGAAATTTCGCCAGCTCTGCGTATCAACTTAAGTTCGGAGGCAGTTTTTATCAGACGCATTTCATTGATCAGATGATCTAAGTCGATAAATTCACCTGGAGGCAGTGAACCGCGACTTTGTTCATCGCGAATTTGGTTGATCAGGCCCATCAGACGGCGATCAAAATCGACATCTTTGCCGATCGCATAGTAGACCCGTTCTCGGCCCTCGAGCATACCGGTTAAAATCTCATCTAGATCGTCAATCGGAAAAGCGTCGTCTAGACCAAAATCCCCCACCGCACCATCTGGTCCGGCACGATAGCCATCCCAGGTTTCACGCAACGTATCTTTTTCACGACAAAACAGCAGGCACTGGCCCTGCTCGCGACCGGGGATTAAAACTAGTACAGCCTGAGGTTCTGGAAAACCACAGAGATAGCTAAGACTGGTCGACTGCTTATAGGGGTAGTGAGTATCGCGCGAACGAATCTTCTCCACAGCACCGGTAATAATAGCAATACTGTTGGGAGCCATCATCGACATAAGGTCTCTGCGCCGAGCGGAGTATTCCTTGACGGTGATCATAGCGCTCCCCTGGGCATGGATTGGCTTTCGATACTGTAAAGTTGGATAGTATGGCCGTTAGACGCGATTAGTGAACAGTTGGACCACTATTGGCCGCGGCTTCTGGATGCAGCTCAGAGAAAATCAGCTGCACTGCTATACGGATATACTCGATCAATTCGGAGTAATCACGCTCGCCGTCATCGTCAGTGTCAAAATCCACCGAGACTTGGGCTATAGCCGAAAGATCTTCCAACGCTTCTTTTACATCGTCAGATACCGCAAATCCGTCGGTCATGCCATCGCCGATACCGGACAGATAATTACTGCACCACTGACCTACGGCAACCAAGCGTTCCGGCAGCGGCAGTTCATCATCCGGTAGTACTGGCTGAAACATAAAAGACACATCTTCAAGACTAGTGAGCGCGGCCTCGTAAAAGTCTCGCAGGGGATAGGCGGCGCCTTCGGCTTGCTCTTCCGATAGCCCCAACCAACCTGTAGAAGTTTCAATCAGCTGATCCAAGGGAATTTTCCCACAGCACAAACGCCCGCAAAGAAAGCCATGAAACCCAGAGGGATCAGCCTTCACTCGCAGTTTAAAAAATAGATCTTCCAGCTGTTCAAATGTCATGGCTATGCCTCGGTCAGATAGCAGGCATCCTAACATTCTAACTATTTCACTGCACGCCACATTGACTTAATGACGTGATTGACCAAAACTGTGACAATGCCTATAGTTAGGCGGCCGTGGTGCTTGGAGATTGAGTATCAGGGTATTAACGCCGAGATAGTAGTGCCAAGACATTCACCAAAAAGAACTCTGATTATGAGCGCTTACCAAGAGCTAGAAGCAAAACTGGACAGCTTGATTGAGCTTTGCATGCAGCTGAAACGCGAGAACCAGTCTCTGCGTGCCAGGGAATCGAGCCTTGCCGGTGAACGCGGCAAACTCTTAGAACAGAATGAAATGGCGCGGCAGAAAATAGAGACCATGATTAACCGCCTCAGAAACTTAAACGCAGAGTAACAGCCAGCATGTCATCTATATCACTCACTATCCGTATCCTCGACAAAGACTATCAGGTCAACTGCAAGCCTGACGAGCGCGACGCGCTAATCCTGTCAGCCAGCTTACTCGATGAAAAGATGGAAGAGATCCGCCGTAGCTCACATATCATCGGCGTAGAACGCATTGCGGTGATGGCTGCCTTAAATTTGGCCCATGATCTTATTCGCAGCGAACAGTCCGCCCAAGCCGGTACTGAAGCTTCTCACCTGCTGCAATCGATGAACTCTAAACTGAGCTCAGCCCTGTCCGACCTCAACAGTTGAAATCGGCTCAGATTACCACTGTTTAAAACACACTTTATTGCGTTCTTTTTAAGTTGCTCTGCTATACTCTGGGCTCCTGGGGTGTGCGCCAGTCAAGAAGTCCCTGAGCCGATAATTATTACCCGGTTTCTCTCCGTCAATGTTGTTGTGCACTTCCGTGCGTCGGAAAGCCTGATATATTGCGAGGGCAGCCACCTTGAACTTTTCGGTTCGAGGCCACGTTGACAGCGGCACTCTGGGATTTACTTTAACCATGGCCATCTGCCAATGAATCCTAGCGAAATACGAAAGAGCATTCGAGAAAAACGACGAGCGTTGAATCCAAGTCAGCAACGCACAGCCTCTGAGCAACTGGCTAAATTGGTATGTCGACAAGATTTCTTCCAACGCGCCAAGCGCATCGGAATCTATTTGGCCAATGATGGTGAGATTGATCCAACACCTATTATCAACGCCGCCTTTAGAGCCAAAAAAGCCTGCTTTTTACCCCTGATTGATCCTTTAAAAGCCAATAGCCTGCACTTTGCGGAATATCAATATGGCGACACTCTGCACAAGAATCGCTTTGGCATACTCGAACCTCAGTTCAAATCAACAGCCATTACCCCGCCATGGAGTCTCGATCTGATCCTTGTGCCCCTTGTGGCCTTTGACCGAGGGGGAAATCGATTGGGTATGGGCGGTGGTTTTTACGATCGTACTCTGGCCCCAAGACCTGGCAAACCAAGCGGCTCAAAACTGATCGGCCTAGCTCACCAACTGCAAGAGGTGGCTGGACTGACAGCTGAGAGCTGGGATATCCCTTTACATAAAATAGCCACAGACCAAGAGATAATATGCGCAAGACTAAAATAATTTGTACCATTGGGCCGGCGACAGACTCGCTGCAAATGTTGGAAAATCTGGCCAATGCCGGCATGAATGTGGCGCGATTGAATATGTCTCACGGCACCCATGAATCCCACCGCAAAGTGATTGACGCGATACGTGTACTCAACCTCAAGCTGAATCACCCTATCGCCGTTCTACTCGACACCCAGGGCCCTGAGATTCGCACCGGTGATATGGCCAATGATCTCCACCTCAATGAAGGCGATACCATCTCAATAGTGGCTCGCGGTGCTGAAGATGTGGAATCCTCCTCAATTCATATTAATTATGAAGACCTGATTACCGATGTGGGTGTCGGCGACATTATTACTGTCGACAATGGCCTGATTAATCTTGAAGTGCTGAGCAAAGAAGAGCGTGTTATGCAGTGTAAGGTCATTGATGGCGGTCTGCTAAAAAGCAAACGTCACGTCAACTTGCCTGGCATTCGTGTCAACCTGCCCGCTATCACTGAAAAAGATCGCCGCGACATTGAGTTCGGCATGGCCTTAGATGTGGACTTTATCGCCCTCTCGTTTGTCCGTCAGGCTGAGGATATTCGCGAATTGCGGGAACTGCTCGGAGACAAAGCCGACACAATTAAAATCATCGCCAAACTGGAAGATCAGGAAGCTGTGACCAACATGATAGAGATTATCGAAGCCGCCGACGGGGTGATGGTCGCTCGTGGCGATCTCGGCGTTGAGGTGCCTCTCGAAGTGTTGCCGAGAATTCAACGTCGCATTCTGCGCACCTGTGCGGAGATGGGTAAGCGCGCCATAGTCGCGACCCACATGCTCGAGTCGATGATTGAAAATCCCAACCCCACTCGTGCCGAGGTGACCGATGTCGCCAATGCGGTATACGAAGAAGCGGATGCAATTATGCTCTCCGGCGAAACCACCGTAGGCAAGTACCCGGTTAAGTGTGTCGAGATTCTCGACCGTATTGCCCGCTCTACAGAAAGCAGCCGCGGGCTTAGATTTACTGACAATCTGGCTATCGAAGGGGACAAACAGCAAATCGCTAAGGCAGCGGTGAATCTTGCAGAAGCGATTTCAGCGAAGGCGATTATTGTGCCCACCAAACGTGGTCGCATGGCCAATCGCGTAACCAACTGTCACCCCCAGGAACCGATTATTTGCGCCTTCACCAATAGTGGTGTCACCAGACGTCAGCTGGTGTTAAACCGCAATGTACTCAGTTATCAAATTGATTTCGGTAAAGACTCCGACGCTACTCTGGCGGCAGCTGCGGCAATTATGATCAAGCGTGATGAGTTCTCACCGGAAGATCGAGTGGTAGTGATTTCAGATACACTAGCAGGCGACGGTATTGAAGCGATTCAGATACGCCAGATTGCCGACCTGCTTTAATTGAGTCAGTATTCGGCCCCTAGGGGCCGAATGTGAAAATCTAGGAGACTTAATTTTAAAAAGCTCAAGCTTCCAAAGGCTAAGACCCTTAAGACCTAAGATCCAAGAAAGAACTGATAGGCTTCGTTTTCAGTTTCGTTAACATAGTGATAACCCAGGTTATCGAGAAACCCAGACAACTTCTTAAGGGCTTTCTTCGGCGCCTGAATACCCACCAGCACACGACCAAAAGCCGAACCATGGTTGCGGTAATGGAACATCGAAATATTAAACTCGCCTCCCAGCTGAGTAAGAAAGTTCAACAGCGCACCGGGTCGTTCGGGAAACTCAAAACGAAACACCTGCTCTTCCCCCACCTGAGGCGAACGCCCGCCAACCATATGGCGAATATGCGATTTGGCCACTTCGTTATCGGTCATATCGGTAACCGTATAGCCCTGCTCACGCAATTCAACCACTAATTGATAGCGATCTTGATCATCAACGACCTGGGCGCCGACAAAGATATGCGCCTTATTGGCATCGCTAAAACGATAATTAAACTCAGAGATATTGCGCCTGTGCATGGCCTTGCAAAACAACTTAAAACTGCCTGGCTTTTCATCGATGGTTACGGCCAACACCGCTTCGCGTTTTTCACCGATCTCGGTGCGTTCAGAAATATAGCGCAGGCGATCGAAATCGATATTGGCACCACATTGAATCGACAGCAAGGTCTTATCCTTCACCCCATCCCGCTCGACATATTTTTTTAGACCGGCCAATCCCATAGCACCTGAGGGCTCACAGATAGCTCGCGTATCACTGTAGACATCTTTAATCGCCGCACAGATCTCATCGGTGCTTACCGTTATCACTTCGTCCACAAGGTCTTTCAGTATCCGGAAAGTCTCTTTACCAATTTGCGCGACAGCAGTGCCGTCGGCAAAAATCCCCACGTCTTTTAAGCGCACTCGCCGGCCAGATTTTAATGCTGCATCAAGACAGGCACTGTCATTGGCTTCGACAGCAATAATTTTTACATCGGGGCGCACATATTTAACATAGGCGGCAACACCGGCACAGAGACCGCCACCACCAACAGCAATAAAAATCACATCAAGATCACCGGGCAACTGACGCAAAATTTCCATGCCGATAGTACCTTGCCCAGCAATAACATCAGGGTCATCGAAGGGGTGGATATAAACCAAACCCTTTTCTTCAACCAATTTTTGCGCGTAAGCAGATGCCGCATCGTAGTTGTCGCCAATCAAAACTACTTTGGCGCCGCGAGCGCGAACTGCATCCACCTTAATTTGTGGCGTTGTCTTGGGCATCACGATAGTTGCCTTAACCCCCATCTTCTTTGACGCCAGAGCAAGACCCTGAGCGTGGTTTCCCGCCGAGGCGGCAATCACACCAGTAGCGCGCTGCTCGTCGGTGAGCTGACGGAGCTTGTTATAAGCCCCGCGCAACTTGAATGAAAACACCGGCTGTAAGTCTTCGCGCTTTAACAGCACATTGTTATTCAGTCGCCGTGAAAGCAGTGGTGCTGGATCGATTGGCGTTTCGATTACCAGGTCATAGATACGCGCATCGAGAATTTTTTTCACGTACTTGTGGGGCATGAAGATTCCATAATCTGAGTCAGAAGATTCAATGGTAAGTTGATAAACAACTTTACGCCAGCCTGAAAGCAATCAATCTGTTTTATTGCGCGTATCACCGTATAATTGCTGCCTTACAAAACACACAATCGGTGAGGTCACAGGTGGATCAGAATCAATTAAAACTCGCGGTAGCGGCCGCTGCAGTCGAGTACACATTAAGTAAGATCAACCCAGAGAGTATTGTTGGCATTGGCACAGGTTCAACTGCCAACTGTTTTATCGACTTACTCGCCGAGCATAAAAATAGCTTTCAAGCTGCAGTGGCGAGCTCTGAAGCGTCAGCAGAGCGCTTGCGCGGCCATGGCATCGAGGTTCTTGAACTCAATGCCGCTGCAGAAATCACTATCTATATAGATGGCGCAGACGAAGCCAACCCTCACCTTGAACTCATTAAAGGCGGCGGTGCAGCGCTCACTAGAGAGAAAATTGTCACAGCCGTAGCTAATGAATTTGTCTGCATTGCCGACGAAAGCAAGTGGGTCGATCATCTGGGCCGCTTCCCCCTACCAGTAGAAGTGATCCCAATGGCGCGCAGCTATGTTGCACGAGAGCTAGTTAAGTTAGGCGGCGATCCAGTGTGGCGTGAAAATGTTATCACCGACAACGGCAATCAAATTCTCGATGTTCACCACCTCTATCCAGTTGGCTCCGCTCAGGCATTGGAAGAGAAGATCAATCAAATTACCGGTGTTGTTACTAATGGGTTCTTTGCTCTAAAAGCGGCTGATGTATTATTTTTGGCAACTCAGCAGGGCGTAGTGACGCACTATCCCAAAGCATAAACAGCGGCGATTAAAACCATGAAGAAATATCACGTCTGTGGTCTGGGCAACGCCCTGGTTGATACAGAAATTGAAGTCAGTGAAAAAAACCTCAGTGATCTTGGCATTGAAAAAGGCTTGATGACTCTAGTAGATGAAGAGCGCCAGCATTTTTTGCAGGACAATCTCAGTGATCATCTGGTGATGTCCAAGCGCGCCTGCGGTGGCTCTGCGGCCAACACCGTAATTTCACTCAGTCAGTTTGGTGGCAAGGGGTATTTGTCTTGCAAGGTGGCTGACGACGAAAACGGCCAGTTTTATATGCAGGACCTTATCGCTAACGGCGTCGACCATAATGCTCACGCTCAGATGGCTCAGGGGATTACCGGAAAGTGCCTGGTAATGATCACTGATGATGCCGATCGAACCATGAATACCTTTCTCGGCATCAGTTCAGAGCTGGCCTCTGCAGATGTCGACCCAGAAGCTATAGAGAATTCAGAATATCTCTATATAGAAGGCTACTTGGTTACCGGAGAGAGCTCCTTAAAAGCCGTTCTTGAGGCATGTAAAATTGCTCGCCAAGCGGGAACCAAAATCGCATTGAGCTTGTCCGACCCAGGAATTGTTGAATATTTTCGTGACGGCCTAAAGAGTATTGTCGGCGATGGCGTTGACCTGCTGTTTTGCAACGAACAGGAAGCTCTAAGCTGGTGCCAAACTGACAATTTAGATAAGGCTCTAGAGCGGCTGCAAAACAGCGCAGCACAGTTCGCAGTGACTCTTGGCAGCCAAGGTTCAGTAGTATTTGATGGTATGGATTATCTGCGTGCGGCGGCCCAACCGATTACTGCCGTCGACACTAACGGCGCAGGGGATATGTTTGCCGGTGCCTATCTCTATGGTATTACTCAGGGTTACTCGAATTTGTCTGCTGCAGTATTTGCCAATCGCGCCGCCAGCGCAGTGGTCGGTCAGTATGGACCACGCTTACACAGCGCTGAGTACCATGGTCTCAAAGAAGGCTTAAAGTAAGCGCTGGCGGCCTGCCAATTCAGCGTCCGAATTGGTCCAGGGGCTGAGGGTGTTGGAACAGGAAGCCCTGTAAATAATCGACGCCTATTTTCTTTAACAGGCGCAGTTGGTTTTCGTTTTCCACTCCCTCGGCCACAGTGGTAACACCCATAATGTGGCCGAGATGATTGATAGTGCTGACCACTGAGTAATCCACATCACTGTTTTCCATAGTGTGGATAAAACTCGAATCAATCTTCAAACAGTCGATGGGCAACTCTTTTAAATAAGCAAATGACGACAGCCCACTGCCAAAATCATCCAATGCAATAGACACCCCCACCGAGCGCAATGTGGAGATCAAGCGCTTGGCTTCCTGAAGATGTTTAACCGCTGCGGTCTCGGTGATTTCAAACTGAATATGCTTTGGTGAAATTCCGGTGTCACTAAAACCACTGAGTATATAGTCGATCGCATTCTCATCTCCCACTGTGCTGCCGGATAGATTTACCGAGAGCAGTGGCAAGGGCGCCCCTTTGGCTTGAAGACGTTGAAGAAATTTTAGCGAATGACTGAAGACCCATTTGTCCAGGTCGTCGATCAGTGAAAAATGTTCAGCGCCGGGAATAAACTCTGAGGGCGGTAAAATAGTGCCATCGCTTTCGCGCATCCGCACCAGCACCTCATAACATTTGGCCGTCGCGGTAGAGCCGTTTAGCGGCACAATCGGCTGAGCAAATAAGGTAAAGCGGTCTTCATCTAGAGCCGAGACGATTTTAGGCATGCTGGTGGCCAAACTTCGCCGTCGAGCAACCTCTTCATTAAATGACTGGAAATGGATTTTGTTGCGGCCTTTGTCTCGCGCCGTGGCACAGGAAGAGCCCGCCGAGATCATCAGGTCTATATCGGAAAGTGCGGTGTCATCAATCAGAATGGCGCCAATACTCGCGCCAATTTTTAGCACCTCCCCCTCCCAGGGGACCCGCAACTCTTTCAGTTCGGCAAGAATTCGCTCTGCCAGTATCATGGCCTTATCGTAATTGACCCTATGTATCAGCAGGGCAAATTCATCATTGCCAATCCGCGCGGCTATATCGCTGGGCCCAGCAAGTCTAATCAGCAACTGAGCAAATTCTTTGAGAAGTTCATCGCCGGCGGTATGACCGCTGGTATCGTTGATCACTGAAAAGTTATACAGATCGATATAGAGCAACGCATGTATTGCACCCTCCTGTCGAGCAATCGCTATAGCTTTTTGAATACGCTTAGAGAGCGATGTGCGATTCGGCAACCCGGTTAGCGAATCATGCATTGACTGCCACTGCAGGCGACTGGAAACTCGGCGCGCTTCGCTGAGAGGCCTAAAGATCACCAGGCACTTAACAATACGACCCATAGCATCGCGCAATGGAAATGCCGACACTGAAACACTTACCGGCGCTGCACCACGCACCTTTAATAACAGCGATTGGTTGGACTCCACATTGAGGGCCTTGTTCAGCGCATCCTGAACCGGGGTTTCGGCAATGCCTGTGTCTTCGTTAGACAGCGGCATGGCCGCATGAATCTGTACTGGCTTGGACTTGTCTAATGTAAAGCCCAATAGCTGCTCGGCAATCGGGTTCATCTCTAAAACAAACCCCTCAGCATCGACAAGGGTAACCGCATCGGCAATATGTTTTGAAGTAAGATCATACAGCTCACCGCGGTTAATTAGCTCCTCGGCCTGCTGGCTAACCTGGGTGCAGTCGTGGCAGAGAATAATTAGCTGCTCTTGATTGCCGGCTGAGCGGAATAGTTTTACATCCAGATAACGACTTTCACCATGACATGTGGCGGCCAGCACATAACCCTGATTATGCTGAGTGGCAAGGCTAGTAATGTTTTCCACAAGGTCCAGCCCATGCATATCATCGAGGCCGGGGAATAGCGTGCGCACCGAACTGCCGAGCAAAAGCTCACGGCTGTAGCCAAACAATGTCTCTGCAGCGGGGCTAATCTGAGAGATAAAACCAAATTGATCAGTGGTTATGTAGGCGGCGCTTTTGTCGACAAGGAAGGTGTCAAGCTGCTGATCCGCTAGCTCGACGTTTTTTGTTTCTGGGCTATTTTCCAAATCATTTTTTGCGCCATTTTCGGTTTCGGCCTGCAGGCTAAAGCGAATCAGACAGTAATTATTAGAACCATCGTCGTAGACACTCATAGAGACTTCCAACAGCGTAGAACTGTCTCGAGAAAAAGCCTCGGTGAATTGGTCTAGCAGACTGTTGTCTGCTGGCCGAGTTAAACGACTATTGCCGGTGGCGCTAATAATTTGATGCAACTCTCCAGAAAAGCCACTGCCCAATAACGCTGGAAATAGCGCGTAGAAACGTTTGCCCTGAGACTGGCCTGAAGAGACCCGACAGAAATCGGCGGCCTTGCGATCGATCATCACCACCCTGAGATTGCGGTCTACAACCATCACGCCTCCCTGCAGGCGCGCCGCAATTAGAGCCCGACTTAACTCGGACCCTGCTTCACCAACTCCCTTTGTGTGGAAAATATCGTTCATCCTTTAACCCTTTGTCGTTCTCCAACTCTTTCTTTAGCGGCTGATACTACAGCCTCTTGTTCAGGTTAATCTTATCCCTGAGAGAGCAACTCCCGAAGATCAATAATCGCCGCATTGGCACGGCTAATATAAGAGGCCATCACTAGTGAATGATTGGCTAATAGACCAAAACCTTCACCGTTAACAATTACTGGTGCATTAACTGGCTGCTGGCTCATTTCTAGTTCACGGATAATCTGCTGCAAGCTTGCAATCGCATTTTTACGATTTAGCACATCGGCAAAATCTACTTCCACGGCTTTTAAAAAGTGCAGCAGTGCCCAGGTGGTGCCACGAGCTTCATAAAATACATTATCGATCTCAAGCCAGCTGGTTTTCACCTCAATTTCCTGGGCGCTCTGGGTTGACTGACGGCCCGCAGCATCGCCGGAGAGATCAGTATTAATACGCCGCTGACCAACACTTGCAGAGAGTCTCTGAGACAGACTGCCAAGTCGAGTTTCAACCGTACTCAGCCAGTAGCGCAGGTTGTCCGCTCGGGCATAAAACTGCGCATCAGGGGCCTGCGTGTCAGCGAGCCGCGCGAGGTAGCGACGAAAATATTGCTGTCCCTCGGCATATTCAGATTCAGGCCAGGGCACAGCCCATCGACTGTGATCAATATGCAGTCGCGGCTCGGCTATGGCCAGATCGCGATCTTCGGTCGACTGAGATTGCGAACGACTAAATGCTTCTCGATTAGCTTTGCTGAGGTCGCGAATCTGCACCAACACACCAAACTCCCAACTGGGAATGTTGTCCAGCCAAATGCCGGGTGGCATCATGTCATTGCTAAGATAGCCACCGGGCTTATTCAACAAGACTTCAATGGTGTGGATCAAAGTCGCCGTAGTGGTGGCACCAACCACCAGAGGCTTGCCCGCCAGTTCTTTCTTGGTCTCTGCACGAACATCAAACAGATCGGGCTCGCAACTCCAGTACCAACCCAGGCCAAGCAGAAACAATCCGATAATCAGGAACATGGTGAGCCCGTAACGCAAATAAGCCGGCCTGTGCCTTTCGACAAAGCCATCGGCTATTTTCTCAGCCGTATCCAGAAAGGGTTTTTGCCCTCCGGTTTTTATTCGACGCCAAAATTTCATTTATGCATACCGTCTTTTTCCATATGGTGGCCCGAGTGGTTGTCCATAGGGGCTTTATCCATAGAATGTCCATGCATAGAATGATCATGGGGCTTTGCCGTCGGAGTAGGTTTCTTAAACAGGCTGCGCACCTCAGCGGTTACTTCAATAGCACCACAGTCCCTGGTTTGCAGGCTCATCTTATGTTTTTCACCGGGCACCAATGGAGCTTCTACATCGAGCAACATCAGGTGAAACCCGCCAGGCTGTAATAGCAGAGTTTCTCCAGCTGAAACTGTCACTTCAGGAACCGGACGCATTCTCATCATACCGTCACTCATCAGTTGCTGATGAATCTCCAGCCGCGCCGCGATCTCAGTGCCGCCGCCGATAATTGCGCAGGCTTTGTCATGCTTATTGGTCACGGACAAATAAGCTGCCGTCGCCGTTCGCCCTGGTGGCATAGCACGCATGTAAGCGTCTTCAACCGAGAAGCCAGAGGCACCTGCCGTCAAACCAAAAGGCATGGCGAGGCAAAAAATAAAGCAATAGATTAATCGAGTTTTCATAGGATTCCTTGTTGAAACTATAGCATGTGATCAGAATATTGATCGCAAACCGGTATTATTGACCTGGCTTAAATCACGCCAGGTAGCGAATTGAAATCAGTTTAGCGCGCGGTTACGTATCTCTCTGCATTATACTAGAGCCATCCAGAAATACAGTTATGAAAAATTAGGCGATAAGGCTATGAAAATAACAATACGTAACCTCCTGCTGAGCCTAGCTCTGATGTGCGCCTGGATAACTGCGACGGCGGAAATTGACTTTCTGTCCAAGGCTGACCAAAACAGCTGGGCGGGTGAGCTTGCCAGCCCGGAATTTGTTCCGGTTGAAAAGGCCTATAGCGTCAATGTGGTGGTTGAGGATAAGCGCCTATTGCTCAACTGGACCATTCGTGACGGCTACTACTTATACCGAGATCGCTTTAAGTTTGGATCTATGGATAACAATGCTGTTTTGGCCGCACCACAATTTGCCAACGGTCTGGTCAAATGGGATGAATATTTCGAGAAAGAACTTGAGGTCTATTACCAGCAGACCAGCGTTGTGCTGCCCTTCACCACCGATGCGACTCGCCTGAATTTAAAAATTGAATCTCAGGGCTGCGCTGATGCAGGACTCTGTTATCCACCTTACAAGCAGTGGCTAGATATAGATCTGATCAACGGCACTGTTGAAATTAGCAGTCAGCCCCCTGCAGCAAACAAACAACCTGACAATATTGGTGACAGAGCATCTCTGCCACTGGCCCTGGTACTACTTTTTGCTCTGGCTGGCGGCATGATTCTCAATTTGATGCCCTGCGTATTCCCGATACTGTCGATCAAGGTGTTGAGCTTCACCATGAATCACAAGACCGATCGCAGCCGACATATTCATGGGCTGGTCTACACCGCCGGTGTGATCTCAAGCTTTGTAGCGATCGCTATCGCTATGCTGACTCTTCGCGCCGCGGGAGAGAGTATTGGCTGGGGCTTTCAGTTGCAGTCACCGCTCTTTGTCATCTTTTTGATCTACCTGTTTTTTGTTATGGGTCTTGGACTCTCTGGCTATCTCGAGATCGGCAGCAGCCTGATGTCGGTTGGGCAAAACAATCAAAATGAAGGGGGCTTGCGCTCTTCCTTTATGACTGGCGTGCTGGCCACCACAGTTGCCAGTCCCTGCACTGCACCTTTTATGGGTCCGGCACTGGGCTTTGCGATTAGCCAGTCATCCTCTATTGCCGTATTAGTCTTTGCCTTTCTCGGCCTCGGCATGGCATTGCCGTTTATTCTATTGGCCTGGATTCCCGGTCTCACTAAGCGACTACCAAAACCCGGCCCCTGGATGGATGTATTTAAACAGTTTCTCGCCTTCCCGATCTATATGACTGCAGTCTGGTTGCTCTGGGTTGCTGGGCGTCAGACCTCTATAGATGTGGCAGCGGCAGTAATAATTGGCCTGATCCTACTGGTGATGGCGCTGTGGATGTGGAAACTCAACAGCAAGCCGGTAACCCGGCTGATAGCAGCAGCGTTATTTGTCGCTGCTCTGGCCGTACCTGTTGCGGCGATCTCAGAATCCAACCTGGAACCTGAGTTTTTAACTTATTCTCCAGAGCTTCTTGCGGAACTTCGCGATGACAATCAGCCTGTGTTTATTAATCTTACTGCGGACTGGTGTATTACCTGCCTGGTAAATGAGCGCGTGGCTCTAAGCTCAGAAAAGGTTATAGGGTTGATGGGCGCTAACGGCATCAGTTATCTCAAGGGCGACTGGACCAACAGCGACCCCCAGATCACCGAACTGCTTGGGCGTTTTAATCGCAGCGGTGTGCCACTTTACCTGCTCTACCCTCGGGGCCAAGGTGAAGCAGTCATTCTTCCGCAGATTCTCACCGAATCAATGGTTATTGACGCCCTAAATCAAGCAATTAACTGATTTCGAAGACGTTAACCAAATTATTTCAGACATTCTAAGATTTTAGCCGATTTTATCGCTTTTTAACCTTTTTGACCGTAAAAACTGCCCTAAAAAACGCTAACGTCGCCGTTTCAGTAAAGCTGCAAAAAGAAAGTACGGCCATAATGTTAAATAACGTAGGCATTTTCTGCTAAGTTCGTCGAAAAGAGTATTTATCCAAGTATTCATGGACAGTACTTTTATTTTCGGGCAGACTCTTCCCAATTCGGTAACCAATCTGCTAACCAACCTATTTCCGAGGGATCCAATGGCTTCACTACTGGTACTTCATGGTCCAAACCTAAATCTACTCGGCTCTCGAGAGCCAGAAATTTATGGTACCGAAACTCTTGAGCACATTAATGCGGCCCTGATTACCCAGGCAGCAGCAGCCGGACACAGCCTTGCAGCACTGCAAAGCAATGCTGAGTTTGAGTTAATTCAGAGAATTCACGACGCTCGCAACGAAGCCGTCGACTTTATTATTATCAATCCCGGTGCCTTTACCCATACCAGTGTTGCTCTTCGCGATGCGCTATTGGGTGTTGAGATTCCGTTTATCGAAGTGCATCTCTCCAATGTTTATGCTCGAGAGGCCTTCCGTCACCACTCCTATTTTTCCGATATTGCTGAAGGTGTAATTTGCGGCTTCGGTGCCAACAGTTATCAGCTGGCCCTGCAAGCAGCACTCGGCAAGCTAAACTAATTTTAGAATTCATTTAAGAAAGAGAAAACTTCATGGATATTCGCAAAGTAAAAAAACTCATTGAACTGCTCGAAGAATCAAACATCAATGAACTGGAAATTACCGAAGGTGAGGAATCCGTACGCATCAGTCGCGGCGTTCCCATGCAAGCCTATGCTGCGCCACTGCCAACTGCACCACAGCCGGCCGCTATCGCAGCTCCTGCGCCCGCTCCTGTTGCTACAGCAGCTGTAGCAACAGCACCTGACGAAGTGGCCGGGCACATGGTTAAATCACCCATGGTCGGCACTTTTTATGCCTCGCCTTCACCAGATTCTGCCGCCTTTGTGACGGTTGGTAGCACAGTAAAAGCCGGTGATGTGCTGTGCATACTCGAAGCTATGAAAATGATGAACCAGATCGAAGCCGATAGGGCGGGCACCATTGGCGCCATACTTGCCGAAGACGGTGAGCCTATCGAATACGATCAGCCTTTGTTCACCATCGTTTAACTGCAACCAGGGATAAAATCATGCTCGAAAAAGTCCTGATCGCTAATCGCGGCGAGATTGCTCTGCGTATTCTGCGCGCCTGTAAAGAATTGGACATTAAGACCGTTGCCGTTCACTCGAAAGTGGATGCGGATCTAAAACATGTCATGCTGGCTGATCAGTCGATCTGCATCGGCCCCAATCCTTCAGCGAAAAGCTATCTGAATATTCCGGCTATCATCAGTGCCATGGAAGTGACTGGCGCCACAGCAGTTCATCCAGGCTATGGTTTTCTTGCTGAAAATGCCGACTTTGCTGAACAGGTAGAGAACAGCGGCTTTGTCTTTATCGGACCAACCGCCGAGTGTATCCGCATCATGGGAGACAAAGTTGCGGCGATCAAGGCGATGAAGAGAGCCGGCGTCCCCACAGTACCCGGCTCTGACGGCCCCTTAAATGACGACCCTATAGCACTGCGCGCCATGGCCAAGAAAATTGGCTATCCGGTTATCATCAAGGCCGCGTCAGGCGGCGGTGGTCGCGGTATGCGCATTGTCGAAAAAGAAGAAGCTCTGGTTAACTCAGTGGCAATCACCAAATCCGAAGCTGAAGCAGCATTTGGTGATGGCACAGTTTATATGGAGAAGTTTCTGCAGAACCCGCGCCATGTTGAAGTGCAGGTACTCTCAGACGGCCAGGGTCATGCGATTCATCTCGGTGATCGCGACTGTTCATTGCAGCGACGTCACCAGAAGGTTTTGGAAGAAGCTCCTGCTCCCGGCATTCCTGAAGAGGCACGCCAGGCTGTTTTTGAAAGCTGCACCAAAGCCTGCATCGAGATCGGTTATCGCGGCGCTGGCACCTTCGAATTTCTCTATGAAGATGGCGGCTTTTACTTTATCGAGATGAACACTAGAGTTCAGGTTGAACATCCTGTGTCTGAGATGATCACCGGAATCGACATAGTAAAAGAGCAGCTATTGATCGCTAGCGGGCGTCCACTCAGTTTTACTCAGAAAGATGTGATCTTCCGCGGCCATTCTTTTGAGTGCCGAATTAATGCCGAAGATCCGGTGACCTTTATGCCTCAACCCGGCACGATTACCTCCTATCATGCTCCTGGTGGAAATGGTGTGCGCGTGGATTCTCATATCTACAATGGCTATCGCGTACCACCAAATTACGACTCCCTAATCGGCAAGATTATTACCTATGGTCGTGACCGTGACTCGGCGCTTTCGCGTATGCGCAATGCCCTAGACGAAATGATGATTGACGGCATAAAAACCAATATTGAACTGCATCAGGATTTGGTTCGCGATCCTGAGTTTCAAAAAGGTGGCGTCAATATTCATTATCTTGAGAAGAAACTCGGGCTGTAGTGACAGCCCGGCGTTTTATTCAGCTCGCTGATATTTTACGAGCTTTTAGCTCGGCGGGACTTTTCCCAGCTCGCTCTCACAATAGGCCCATCCCATGCAATGGCTTCAGCTGATTGTAAGTAGTACCCGTGACGCCAGTAGCGCTATTGAAGATGCAATGCTTGAGCTAGGCGCGGTTTCAGTGACCCTGGAAGATGCCGCCGACCAGCCTATTCTCGAACCTGGTGTTGGCGAAACGCCACTCTGGGACAACTGCACTATAAAAGCGCTGTTCCCAGACGACACCGATACAAATCAGACAACCGCCCGCCTCAATCAGCTAGCTGCTCAACCATTGCAGGTTAGCTGGCAACAGCTCGAAGACAAAGACTGGTCCCAGGAGTGGAAGCAATATTTCTCTCCAATGAAATGTGGCGAGCGCCTGTGGATCTGCCCCAGCTGGATTGCACCGCCAGATCCTGATGGCATTAATCTCAGCCTAGATCCGGGCCTGGCCTTTGGCACCGGCAGTCACCCAACCACCCATCTCTGCCTGCGCTGGTTAGACAAACAAGACCTAAGGGGGCAGACGGTAATCGATTACGGCTGTGGATCAGGTATTCTGGGCATTGCCGCGCTGCTGCTGGGCGCGGAGAAAGTCATTGCAGTGGACAATGATCCCCAAGCATTGCTGGCCACACGAGACAATGCCGAGCGCAACAATATCACCGCCGAGCGCATTGACACCTATTTGCCTGGAGATCTGCCAGAGGATGTAGTTGGCCAAACCATGCTCGCCAATATTCTTGCCGCGCCCCTAATTGAACTGGCCCCTAAGCTTACCGCCTTAACCGCGAGCAAAGGGTTGATCTGCCTGTCTGGCTTGCTTGAGCATCAGATTGGCGCAGTATCACAACCCTATCTTGCCAATTTTAATTTTGATGACCCGGCGATTGAATCAGAATGGGCGCAGTTGGCTGCCTGTAAGACAGCCTGAGCCAATTTACAGCCTGAGCAGCGACCCACTTCTTATGCTGCTAAACTCAGCGAAACACCAGTTGGAAACTCCATGTCACAACTCACCACTGGCTGCCCTAACTGCGCCACTAATTTTCGCCTAACCCCAGAGCAATTAGAGGCGGCTGGCGGATTGGTGCGCTGTGGAAATTGCATGACCGTGTTTAAAGCTAGGGATCACAAGGTTACCGCGCAATCAAAGCACAGTGAAAAATCGCAAGCAATGCCTAAACTACAGGTTATGACCGAGCTACTGCATCGCGAATTTGGCCCGCAGCAAGCCGCCATAACAGTTAAGAAACCCAGCAGAATTTTTCTCAAGCTAGTCGTTATTTTAGTCGGCGCAGTATTTTTGGCTGCACAGTACAGCTACTTTTTTAGCCGCGAGCTCAGCCAGACTGAAGCCTATCGCAAACCTCTGATTCAGTTTTGTAAGTACAGTGGCTGTAAAGTTGACTCATTTCGAGATATCAATAAGCTCGCCGTCAGACAATTCGCCATCTACTCAGACTCCAATCAACCTGGCGCCCTAACCGTAGAGCTGACTATAGAGAACCTTGCGCCATTCGATCAACCCTACCCCAAAATTGCTCTGCAGTTTTCCGACATGGAAAACCAGCTTGTTGCCGAACGGATTTTTTCAGCTGAACAATATTTACAGGACGGCACGGAGAAGCTCGCAGTAGAGTCTATTTCGATCCCCAAGGGTAAACAACGGCGAGTCAATTTCAGCCTCGTCGATCCCGGCACGACGGCGATCAATTATTCTGTCGAACTAAAAGAATAATAAACCACTGTTTTTCAACTGATCACTTTTTAATCAGCTAATCACAGGGTATCATTGCCCATCCTAAATCCCTGACCATTCACCCCGAGGCGAAATTGTTCAATATCGGCCCCTATCAGATCAATCGAAAGACAGTGCTAGCACCTATGGCAGGG
>Ga0209532_1000815_pt1 | contig 26044 bp, 25 predicted proteins | sample COG_02_FD_184746 | JGI IMG/M metagenome (GOLD analysis project Ga0209532, IMG submission 184746) | Pelagic Microbial community sample from North Sea - COGITO 998_met_02 (SPAdes) (version 2) | ecosystem: Environmental > Aquatic > Marine > Neritic zone/Coastal water | place: Helgoland, sampling... | reverse complement strand
CTATAATTGATGGAAGCGCTGAACGATATGACGGTAATCCTCCATGAGCTCTTCCTGCAGGAAAAACAGAACTATCTTTAGTTACACCTAACTCATGTAAGACCTCAAAAGCCCATTTGTTATTTTTAGTAATACTAAAACCAGGCGCTCTAAAGCTGGTTACCTTTCTTCCTGTACAATCTTCTAATGTTTTTATAGACTTTTCAACATCATTATAAAATGTTTTTCTGTCTTGCTCATAAGCTAATTGATGCATATGGGTATGACTACCTATCTCAAAACCACGATCACTGATCTCTCTAATAATTTCAGGATATTTTTCGGCCATCCAGCCTACAACAAAAAAAGTAGCTGACTTTTCTGTTTTTTCTAGAATATTATAGATTAAATCCATGCCTAACCTGATTCTAGAATCAAATTTATTCCACTCAGATGAAGACTTCGTTTCTTCATTGTCTAAAATATGAAACCAATCTTCTATGTCAAAAGTTAATATTTTCATTAAAAAAACTTTTTCCCATTTCTTTTAAACTCTAATACATCTCGCCTAGTTGGAAAAGTAAAATAAGTTTTTTGAGAAATATCATTTACAATCAGTTGGACATCTTCTTTATGAATTAAATCAATACTTTTTGCAATAGCATCCATGCCAATCTTTTTTGTATGTAAAATCAACTCCTCTTGTGTTCTATTTCCAATTTCAACTTCTTCCTGGACAATAATTGGTCCACTATCAATACCTTTATCAACAAAAAAAACAGACACACCTGTTTTTTTTTCATTATTTTTTAGAACCCAAAATGTAGGCATTAAACCCCTGTACTTTGGTAATAAAGCTGTATGTAAATTTATACATCCTTTTGGGGCTAATTCAAGAATTGGCTTTTTAAAAATCTGATTACCTAATATTGATACTAGTAAATCTGGCTCAAACGCTTTTATACGATCAACTGATTGTTTTTCATTGATTGGTGTATCTAAAGTAATAATTGGAATACTATTGTCCTTCAAAAGCCTGTAAACATTTGTTGTTTTATCTATTTTAGATTTCAAAAACTTAATTGAATAATGCATAAAAAAACTAAAACCAAATACATCATATGTTTGCTTCACCTTCTTTATAAAGGATTCTCTTTTCCCAAAAGGTGACGCATCAGCTACCACACAACCGACAATTTCAGAATGATTAGGTAAAACTGAAATTAAGTATTTTAAGTTATTAGCTAAATAAAAAGGATCATTTTGAGTTATAATTATAATTTTCATTTTATTGTTTTCTTTTAAATTTCGATATTAATACTTCTGATATAAATTTTGGATTAGAAATAAAATTTCTTTTCAATAAACGACTACTCTTAAAACTTCGATACAACCATTCTAAACCTAAATTTATCATTAATTTAGGAGCTCGTTCTATATTTCCTGCATAAAAATCAAAAACTGCACCAATAGAACAAATTGTATTAGCATTCAGTTTATTTTTGTAGAGATGAACCCATTTTTCTTGTTTAGGTGCTGTCATACCAACAAATAAAACATCTGGATTAAAAACATTTACTTTATCACACATAGATTTAGAATCCTTGTCAGAGAAAATAGCTTTGTAAGGAGGAGAATAACTATCCAGAGTAATATTAGGGTAATCATGAAAAGATTTAGATTCTATTTTTTTTAGAGTCTCTTTAGAGGCTCCTAAAAAAAAAACAGAACCATTTTCTTTATTCAGCTTATTCATTATGAATATGAATAAATCATAGCCTGCAATTTTTTTAATACTATTACCATTTAAAAATTTCTCAGCCCAAACAATCCCTATACCGTCTGGAAGTAATATATCGGAGTTCTCTAAAGCTTGTTTAAAATCTAAATCTTTATTTGCAACACAATAACTATGTGGGTTAATAGTGTTTATCACTTTAACATTATTAAAGTCTATTGTTTCAAGTTTTTTGTTGTAGATATTATAATTAAGTAACATTGAATATTAATTTGGTTGTTTTTTTGTTATTCCTTGTGGAGATTCAGATTCTTTTTCTGGAGCAATCTCAGTTATTGGTAATGCATCAGCTTGCTCATAAACTGTCCAGGAAGATTAAAAATAAAACTTCTAACTTATTTAATTCTTATAAAACATACAGCAAAGAATTTATGTTGTTTTCATAATACTTTAAGGAGTTGTTTACAATTTAGCCTACTACTTTTAGGGCATTAAAATGAATGATTACGTAAAAATCTAAATGTCTTTTAAAAAATCAGAAAATAGTACTTTTTTTTTAAGTCGATATTTTTTAAACATAGGTTTTATAGGACTAATATCCTCAATTTTATCTAAAACGGTTATGTATGAAGTTAAAAAATCATCAATAATTACCAAATTGAATCTCTTTTTCTGTAATTCCAATAATACATGAGAACCTATATACCCTTATACCTCCATAACTAATATTTTAATTTAAATATTATTTAATATATCTTTTATTTTTTTCTCAAATATTTCTAAAGTGTAATTTTCTTTATATCTCTTATTTGCAGCAATACCCATATCATTCTTCAATTCTGGATTGTTGATTAAAAATTCTATTTTTTCAGTTAAAGTTATAATATCGTTTTTAGAAACTAAATAACCAGTTTTTTTGTCTTGAATTATATCAGGTATTCCTCCTTCAATTGTCGAAATAACGGGTAAATAAAATTGCATCGCCTCTAACAAAACTAAAGGAAAGCAATCATTAAGTGAGGGTAGGACTAAGATATCTGAATTATTTAAAATAATATCTTTTTCTATACCATATCTTTTGCCAAGATATTGAACATGACTAATCAATCCAAATTCTTTAATTTTATTATTAAAATCAATCTCAGATATATCCCCAATTCCACCAACATATGTGCAATAAAAATTTAATTGTTTAGTTTTTAAAATTCTACAAGCTTCTAAGAGAATATAAGCTCCTTTGGATTCTATTAAATTTGATAAAAAAAGAATATTAAAAATAGCTGATTTATTAGAATGTTTATCAGCCTTTATATTGGATTTAGGTATACCATTAGGACAATAATACACTTGGCTGATATCTACATATTTTTTTATATCAGAATAAAGTTTATTAGATAGCAAAATGAGAAAAGAATTTTTGAATACATAACTATATAAAAAATCATCTAAAAATTTGTTGCTTTTTTCATTAACACCTTTATTGTGTAAATGATAGACTATTTTAACATTAAATAATTTAATTAGAAAGATTATTGGAATGTCTTTATAGAAACCTAAACCTTTAGAAGTTAAAGTAAAGTAACATAATTCCGGCTTAAAAAAAAATAGATTAATCAAACACTTGTAAAGTATTAAAAGATATCGAGAAATTTTAACAAAAGGATTTTTTCCAATTTCATTTACACTGCGCGACAGACCGAGATTAATATATTTTGTATTAAAAAAATTATTTACTGTTTTGCTCTCTTTTAGTAATAATCCCACTTTTGCTGCACCATGCATTGGAGGTGGAAAATGCAGGATAAACAAAATTTTTTTTGGATTTGACATAAGGGTGATGAATGAATCAAGGTTTTTTGAAACTGTAGTTGTTTTTAAAAAATCCTAAAAATAAAAATAAATAAAACATTTGTGGACCAATATTTTGAATATAAAAAATGAATAACGCTATTGTGATTAATTTTATGGATATATAAAAATATTTAATTTCAACAGGTGCAATTTTGATGACTTTTATAGATTTCTTAAAAAGAGTCCTAAACAAAAATAACAGTATTATGCCAAAAAAAGCTCCTAAAGACATCATATAATCTAAAAAAAACTGATGAACAGATTGCTTTTGAAATGTTTCTACACTATTAGTGTTGTTCTCTTCTAAAAAATTAAATTCTGATTCGTTATTAAACATTGCCTGAGTAGAGTTACCAAAACCAAAGCCATAAGGATTTTCGTAAATAGCTGTTGCGGCCAAACCCCACAAATAAACTCTAACATATAGATTATTGGAACTTGTTAATCTCTCACTTTGTTCTTTTGAATCTATAGCATTCTGAGCAACGTTTATTAATACTGGTAAAAAAATTGTTGATGTTATCATTAATACTAAAATGATTTTTAGAAATTTCTTTCTATTCTGCCAAATGGTAATACTAAAAATAATAAAAATCACTAAAACACCCCATCGTGAAAAGGTTAACATTAATGCCATAAACATAATAATATTAATAAGAAGCAATTTATAAGAAAATAATTTTGAATATATTAATCTTGAGAAACCAACAATAAACGGCACAAGTAAATAAGGAAATGAATCAACAGCATTATTCATATTTATTATACTTAGTCTACTAAAATCAACATATTCTATATTTGGAATTATAGGTACATTAAAAAAATATTGAAAGAGACCAAAAATAGATGTTATCAACCCCAACAAAATTAAATAATTAGAGACAAGTTTAATTAGTTTACCGGTTATGGGTAGTATTGATAAATAATAAAAAACGATTAATGCATTAAAGAAATTGAAAAGAAATATTAATCTAATACTATAACCACCTAAACCAATAAGGTTTAAAGATCCGGGTATAATATTTGTAAGCGTTAAAAGTATTATTGTAGTGTAAAATATAATTTTCTGAGACTTTGTATAATTACTCTTATATTTTTTATTTAATAGGATACCAGGTAAAGAAAAATAAAGAGGAAGCCCCGCAAAAAAGTATTCATTAAGTAATAAACCTATTTCACTTTTTGTTGATAAAGTTAAAAAATCAAGGGGTATAAGAAATGATAGAATTAAATAAAATATCACAGCTTTTATGATATTTTGATTTATAGCAATTAATAATGAGTTAATTATAATAAAAAAAATTAAAAAATAAGGAAAACTAACATATAATGGAACAATAGAAATAATTGTACCAAAAAATAATTTATAATATGGTAAATGAAATTTCATTTCAAATTATTTTTTTAAACTACTTATTATTAAAAGTCTATTATTAATATAAAAAAACCTATTAGCTGTATGAATAATTTTATAGTAAATTATATATAACAAATGAATTAATGATTTTAAAATTATAAAAGGAATTGATTTATTTGATTCAAATGGTAGTGTAATTTTATTAATGTTTAAATTTTGTTTTTGCAAATATTTTAATCTTTTATCGAAATGAAATTTTGTAGCATTGTTATCATGTATTTCATATTTCAACAAAACTTGTTTTAAAATTGAAATTTTTCCACTGTCAAATAACCTTAGCCAAAGATCTAAATCTTCAACAGTTGTTAATTCTTTGTCCTCAGAAAATCCTTTTAAACTATTAAAAGTCTCTTTTCTTATTAATACTGATGAAGTTATAATTGGATTGTATCTAATTAAAAAATCCCTTAATAATGATACATTTCTATACATTATCCCAAAATTATTTTGTCCAAAATTAGTTTTAAATCCGTTTTTTTTTGCTAAGGTTGCATTTAATAAAATATCAGGGTTATCTAGCATTATTTTTAATTGTAATTCTAGTTTATCCTTCATCCAGAAATCATCATCATCACAGAAAGCTAGATAATTACTTGATGACATCATAGATCCAAAATTTCTATTAACAGCTATAATACCATTATTATAATTTTGATAAGACTTAATTCTAGAATCCCCAATAGATTTAATAAAAGCAGGAAAATCATAATTAGAGAAATTGTCTACAATTATTAATTCAATATTTTTATGTGTTTGATTAAGAATTGAATTTATTGTCCTTAATAATAAAGTTTTTCGATTGAAAGTAGTTACTATAACAGAAATTTTAATCATCCTTTAAATGGTAAAACATCTTATTAATTCCGTTTTCTATTGATAATTTGTTTTCGAAATTTAATTTTTTTAATCTTAAATTTGAATAGTTTGAGTTTTGAATTTTAAGAGGTTCATTTAAAACAGAAACAACTAATTTTTTATCAAAAATTAACTCATATTGATCTTCAATAATTTTTATTAATTCTTCAAAAGAGATTGATTTATCATTACATAAGTTATAAGTGTTATATTTTGTGCTTTTTGAATCAATTAATAATTCAACAGCCTGAAAAATATCAAGATAATGTATAAAGTTTCTTGTGTTTTGTAAATTTGATTTTAGTTTAATTTCCCCATATTTAAATGCATTTAAACATAAATTATTAATAACTAAATTCCAACAATCTTTATTTTTTAAATAAGGTTCTCCGTAACTATTTGACAATCTTAAATTTATTGAACAAATTTTTGAATTAGAATTAAAATAGTTAGTGATATTTTCAGAAATTAAGTGAGTCATACCATAAATAGATGAAGGGTTTACTTCAGATTCTTCTGTTATTTGATTTTCTTTGGTAAAATTTGAATAGACATGTATAGTGGAAAAATTAATGAACTTTTTTAAATTACTTTTTCTTGAAAAGGAGTTTAATAAATTCCATGTTGGTAAAACATTAATATTATTAACTATTAAAGGTTTGTAATTTTGTGATTTATTATGATCTAAAGATATTAGGTTAATAACAACATCATAGTATTGATCAGTTATTTCATCTATTACTGACTCTTTAGTAATATCAAGATTTATAACTTTAATTTTAGATTTATCCAACTTTGAATCAATTTCTAAATCCAAGATAGTTATGTCCTGATATTTTTGGCTAAGCAAACTTGTAAGTCTTGCGCCAATATAGCCAGAACCTCCAAGTATTAATATTTTTTTAGTCATAACACTTAAAAATCGTATTTAAAATAATTTAAACTTTTTCTTTCAACTTCATCTGGATCGTGAAGTAAATCTGCAGTATTTATTAAAAGGTTGTAAGTACCTAGTCCTTTAAAAGCCATCCAAACATTAGAAGGAACGGTTAATCTAAAATAATTTTCTGGTGATAAAATTATCTGATTGAATCTTCTATATGTTGAACTATTTTTACGGTTATCATATAAAACAAATTTAATTTCACCAACTGGAACAGCTATATTTAAGCTCATTTTCATGTGTCTTTTCCATGGTTTTATAATGTCTTTATTTACAGTTGAAAAATAAGACTCTTTAAATTGATTAAATCCATTATCATTATGTCTCAGATATCTAAGAACATTTCCCTCAGGTGATTCAATTGTTATTAATTTTGTTAGAATCACACCTTCTATTAAGCTTATTTGGTCCATACATAATTCTTTGTTTTAGCTTTATTTTGAAATTCATTTATCTGATTAACTGTAAAATCAAAAATATCTTTTTTATGTTCATAATAATTATAATACCATTCAGAAGTAAATTCGACTAAATCATTAAATGAAAGGTTTGGATTCCAATCAAGATAATGTAGTGACTTATCACAATTTAGCTGTAACAAACCTGCTTCATGAAATTGCAAATTGTTTTTTTCTATTTCAAATGCATTTGTTTCTAAATTCCAATAAGAGCTTAATCCGACTAATAATTCTTTTACTGTCTTATTATTAATTGAAAGTGGTCCAAAATTAAAACTCTCTCCGTTTAAACTTTTATCATCATTTAATAATGATGCTAAGTGAAGATAACCACTTAAAGGCTCAAGAACATGCTGCCACGGTCTGGTGGACTCTGGATTTCTAATAGTAACACTATCATTATCTTTCCATGCTCTTATGCAATCGGGTACAATTCTATATTTAGCCCAATCTCCTCCTCCAATTACATTTCCTGCTCTAGCAGTACATATTCTGATGTTTGGTGATTTTTTAAAAAAAGAATTATAATATGAATTAACAACTATTTCAGCAGATGCCTTTGAGCAACTATAAATATCTTTTCCTCCAAGTTTATCATTTTCTTTATATCCCCAAACTTGCTCAACATTTTCATAACATTTGTCACTAGTAATTATTACGCAAACACATTTCTTGTTTATAATTCTTAATGACTCTAATATATTAGCAGTACCCATAATATTTGAACTTAAAGTCTCAAGAGGGTTTAGATAGGAATCAACTACTATGGGTTGAGCAGCCATATGAAATATATAATCTGGCTCAATTTTACTAATTAAAGATTTTACTTTTTCAAAATCCCTAACATCTTCGTAGTAATGTTCAGAAATAGAATCTAATTTAAGTTCTTGAAAAAGCGATGGATTTGAAGGTATGTCTTTAGATATTCCATAAACTTTTGCACCAAGATTTATTAACCAAAGAGACAGCCATGAGCCTTTAAAACCAGTATTTCCAGTAATTAATACTTTTTTTCCTTTAAAACTATTTTTAAACATATTTACCATTTTATCCAAGGTGCTTTATTTTTAGTAACTAGAGAATTTAAAAAATCTCTCTCTCTAACATTATCCATACATTGCCAGAAACCATTGTGTCTGAAAGCCATAAGTTTTTTATTTTTGGCCAATTCCTGCATAGGACCAAACTCGAAATCACACATAGGATCAGTATCTAAAAGATCCATTATACCTTTATTTAACACAAAAAACCCCCCATTTATATAACCTGTATTCATTTGGGATTTTTCTTCGAAATCTTCTACAACATTATTACTATTTATTGTCATTTCTCCGAATCTTGATGGAGGACGGACAGCTGAAACAGTTGCGGTTTTTTTATGTTCAATATGAAATTCTACAAGTTTTTTTAAATCTACATTACTTAACCCATCTCCGTAAGTTAAATGAAAATTTTCAGTTTTTACATATTTCTCAATTCTCTTTATCCTGGCTCCTTTTAAAGTTTCAAGGCCCGTATCAATAAATGTTATATTCCATTTATTATCTTCTGATAAATTATGAAATTGAGGTTCAATTGTTGGATTAGAATTGATAGTAAAATCATTTTGAGAAAATCTATTATTATAAAAATATTCTTTTATATAACTCGATTTATAACCAAGTGCAAGAATGAAATTATTAAAGCCAAAGGAACTATAGTATTTCATTATGTGCCATAATATTGGCTTCCCTCCTATTTCTACCATAGGCTTTGGTTTAATAGTGGTCTCCTCACTTAATCTAGTACCCTTGCCTCCGCAAAGTATAACAACATCCATAATTTTTATTTTTTTTAATTAATTAGGTCAAAAACAACTATTGTCTTTGATTTTTTTTTATTTATATAGGTAGTTTTAATTTATAATTTTTCTAATTTCGTTAAAAATAAAGTTATCCCCAGAATAATCTTTTAGGACATTTTTATTAAGTAACTGTTTATTTTTAATAATAGATATCAATTGGTTTTCTGAATTAGCAATTGAAATTCGATTATCGGAACCATCAAATGGAGGAACAAGATCAAAATTTTTGATACTTTTATTGTTAACTAAAGGCTCATAGACTATATAGTTCTTATTATTAGCAATTGAATCAAAAAATACAGTTGAAATTGGACCAATAACCATACTTGAGGCATTTATTGATTTATTAATTGGCTGAGTGTCTAATATATAAAATTTTTTATCTAAATTTTTTAAATACCACGTTGGATTTTCTGAAGGGTGTGGTCTGAATCTCACCGACTTTACTCCAAATTTACTGAGAACTTTTTGAATAGAATATAAATATGATAATAAAGCACCTCTTTCTTGCATTATAAATTTGTCCGAATTTTCAGGACTTTGGGTAATAGAGTGGGATATTATTAATAAGTTTTTTAAACTAAAAGATAAGTTATTGATTTTTTTAGGAGAATAAATTGGGTTTCCTGAAACTATTATTTTTTCTTTATCAACACCAATATTTATATATGTATTTTTTATTTTGTCACTCCAAACAACTAAGTAGTCAGCTCTATTATTGTCAATATTATTATATGTTGTTGGAATACCGTGCAAAAAAACAAAAGTAGGTAAATTTAACTCTTTAAATATTGAAATAAATAATTTCTCTAGAAAAGCCATATCATTTGATAAAAACAATGCTTTTATTTCATTATTAATAATATATTTTTTAAAATCTTTTTTGAGACTTAAAATTTTATCTTCAAAAGAATTACTTAGTAGATAATACATATCTCCATTAATAAAATGATATTTAATTAATTCTAATTTTATTAAAGTTTTTATGGTTCCTAAAAATTTAAGTTTTCTGCCAAAATAAAATTCTGGCGTTATTAAATAATATCCATTTTCTTCAAATTGGGAGGATAAATAAAAAGGGGCATTAAACAAGACACCATTTGTAATCCTCTTTTTTTTTGAATATTTAATTGACAAAATTATTTTAATAAATAAATTAAAAATAAATTTTAATTTAGAAACATTTTCATAGGATTTTCTAAAATGATTACCATATAAATATACTTTCTTGTCTAATTCATACTTTAATAAATCAAGCGTTTTTTTATTAATTATATTATTTTCTTTTAAGAATGAGTAGTAATAAAAATCTTTCATTGCTTTGATTATGTGTGTGCCTTTATTTTAAATTTAATTATTAATCAATGATAGAATAAACGAATTATGGTATTTTCCATCCTCAAAACAGTTATCTCTTAATAAACCGTCTTGTTTAAAATCAAATTTATTCTTGAAAAATTCTATTTTCTGAGTATCAAATTCATACAGTTCCATCCATATTTTATGGAGGTTTAGATTTTTAAAACCATAATCTATTAGTAGTTGAGCTGCTTCATTAGCTACTCCATCATCACCAATATATTTATTTTCATCTCCAATGTAAAAAGAAAAATCTGCAGATCTTATAATCCAATTAATATAAAGTAAGCCTGCAGCTCCAATTGGTTTTTTTGAATCTAAATCAACAATAGTAAACATATAATTAATGTGTTTTGTCTTTTGAAGACTATCAAACCAAGCTTCTTGATCTGTTAAAGATAATTCTCTAACTTCTCTAAAATGCTTTCTAAATTCAGGTATATTTCTCCAATTTCTTAGATATAATAAATCTTCTTTTTCGACAGCTCTTAAGCCTACTTTTTTTCCTTTAATCATAACTTGACTGTTTTTTTTGTTAAATGATCACCTGCTTCAATATCTTTTAGTAATTCTTTGCCTATGAGTTTAAATTTTTCATAAGGTTCAAAACCACCTTCAGAAATTGGTCTTAATGCAATAAAATCATTATCAACTAGCACATGCCCCTTTTTAAGATTTTTAGCAACTCTCAAACATCTTCTTTGAACTATCTTAGATTGCATTTCATTTTTTTCAACAACTTTAACTCCGTCTCCTAAAGAAACTAATAATTCATATGATCTATCTACCATATCCCTCCATGATTTGGGGCTCATTGCAAAACCGTGATCAGGCCCTACTTGGTTGTTATCATCTGTAAAATGTTTCTCTATAACTCTTGCTCCCAGAGCAATAGCTCCTAGGGTAGTAGCATGACCAGCAGTGTGATCTGATAAACCTAAAACAGTATTTGGATAATCAATAGAAAATTGTTTCAACACATTTAAGTTACAGTAATTAAAATTCTCTTTTGAACCAGTATAGTTAGTATTGCATTGCATTAAAACTAAATTTTGAGTCTTTTTAAGTGCCATTTTCATAACCCTTGAAACATCTTCATTAGTTGATGCTCCTGAAGCTATCAAAACAGGTTTATTTTTATCTAAAATGTAATCTATAATCTCCAACCATGTTATATCTCCTGAACCTATTTTATATAAGTCTACATAAGGATCAACTAAATCTACAGATTCAAAATCGTAAGCGCTAGTGAAATAATCGATTCCTAATTTGTTACACTCTTCTTTTAAAACTTTTGTCCAATCCTTAGATATACTAGCATCTTGATAAACATCAAAGACAGATTTTTTCCAATTAGATTGATGAGAAAGTTTTCCTTTCATATTATCAAAACCTGATTTACTAACAATTTTATGTGCTTGAAAATTTTGAAACTTTGCTGCATCAGCTCCTGACTCCTTAGCTAAATGAATTAATTTAATAGCTTTTTCTAATGAGCCATTATGATTTGCACCAATATCAGCTATGAAGTATAAAGAATTATTATCTATTATTTTTTTTCCTAATTTAATTGTATTCATAATGGTTTTTAATATTTAAAATTATTTCATCTAACGTTGGCAATCTTCTATTATATTTTTTTTGATAAAAAGTAGAATCAAGTGATTGATCATTTGATCTTTTAGCCCGATCTTCAAATGAAGAAATTAAACTTTTAGATAACTTCTTAGCTTGTATATTGAGTGTTTCTAGTAGTTTATTACCAAACTCATACTTACTACATAATTCACCTGCGATATGCAGTGTTTCTGAGTTAATATTATTTTTATTTATTAAAAATTTAATTTCAGTTGCAAGATCCCATATAGATATTGGATTAAAACAAACGTCTGTAAATAACCCAAATTCTATATCATTTTTTGCTGAGTTTATAATCCATTCTACAAAACCTTTTTTTTCTTTATTTATGTTTAATCCGACGATAGTTGTTCTAATAATTGTATACTTTCGATTGACTGAAGTATCGAGAAAGAATTCTCCAAGTTCTTTTGATTTACCATATACATTTTCAGGAGAAACACAATGTTCTTCATTAGCCATATGAATATATGATGGAAATACAGCGTCAGTAGAAATATAAATTATTTTTACATTATTATTTGTCACTTTTAAAAACTTCTGAACTGATATTCCATTTATATTAAATGCATCATCAGGATTTTCTTCGCAGTAATTGCCATTTGTTAATGCTCCACTATGTAATATAATATCCGGATCTGACCATTCAATTAATTCTTTATAAGATTCTGATTTTAAATCAAACTTCTTATAATTAACATATTGTTCTTTAAAATTAGAATTCCCGGTTGCATAAACATTAAAATAATTCTTATACTCATTTACTAATGTTGCCCCTAACATACCTGAAGCACCGGTAATTAGAACGTTCAACATCTATTGGTTTTTATATTCTTTTAAAGTTTTTCTTAAAATTTCTGCCTGAGTATAAGCCTCGTCTAGATCCCAATAATTAGTTTTCATACAAATCATTCTCTTTTGTAAAAATTCTGCATTTGGGCACAATCCTTTTGTATACTTTTGGTTAATACCTTTCATATGTTGAATTTCTTTTTCAAATAATTCTTCTTGATACGTTAGTTTCCAAGCCGCATAATATCCATCTCCACCATTTTTCTGAAAAAGATCTCTAAATCTATACCAGTCAATTTCTGGATTATCTGTATTTAATATCATACTATAACCCCAATATGAATTCTTACAATAATCAGGTGTATGTTGTTTAGTGACTATTTTACTCCCAGATATAGCTTCGTCAAAAATTTCACCAACTTTAATCCTAATATTAACTAGCTCATCAATACGTTCTAGCTGACCTAGCATAACTGCTGATTGAACTTCTGACATTCTATAGTTATAGCCAACTGAAATATGCCTGTTGTATATAGGATCTTGAATATCCTTTCTTGTTATTTTTGCCTGCTTACCACTTACTCCTGCATAACCAAGTGAAGTAAATCGTCTAGCTATATCTGCTAGTTCTGGATTGTTAGTAGTAAGCATTCCTCCTTCACCACAACTGATATGTTTACTAGCTTGAAAACTATAACTTGAAAAATCACCAAAAGTTCCAACTAACTTACCTTTATAATATCCTAAAAAACATTCTGCATTATCTTCAATTAAAAATATATTATGTTCTTTACAAATTTCCAATATTTCGTCATACTCAGGAGAAAGACCAAACAATGCCACTGTGATTATAGCTTTTGTTTTTGGGGTAATTTTATCTCTTATTGACTTTGGATCGATATTATAGGTATTAATGTCTACATCTGCAAAAATTGGGATGGATCCATTTTGTAATACACATAATGAAGTGCTCGCCATTGTTAAAGGGGGTACAATAACTTCATCACCTTCACCAACACCTAATGCGTGCAAGGCTGTATGCATAGTGGCTGTTCCATTCACATGACTAATTGAAAAATCATACTCAAAAATTTCGCTGAATTTAGCTTCCATTCTATTCGTAAACAATCCATTTTTTGATGTATTAAATTCATTGTCTAATGCTTCTAAAACATATTTTTTTTCTAAGTCTGTAATTCGTTTCATAATTAAATTTTATTTATATAAATCACTTTTTTTTACCTTATTATTAATCTGTAATAATTGAGGGTTTTTATCTAATAATTGATAGATATCTTCAGTTAAGAAAATAGTATTAACATTAAATAGTCTATTATAAATTTCTTTTGTAAACAAGTAATCGTCTTTTGTGTCAATTGTCCATCTGTTATGAGACATATCTTTGTCATTCTTAATATTGAATGTTTTAAAACTATTTTTATTTCTATGTATATATTGTGTTACATGTTCTTTTTCAAAATTAGAGGTTGAATTAAAAAATGATTTTGATAAAGCATCCATTGATAAAACCTCTACATCTAATCCTTCAGGAAAAGAGACTGGATTATTATTACAAACAAAGTCATAATTTTTATCTTTTATAATTTTAACGGCTTGGTCAATAAGTCTATAATCTTTAAATGGATCATCTGCAGTAACTCTTATTATAATATCTGCGTTAAATTTTTTAGCTGTGTGATAGTATCTATCTAATACATTGTTTTCAGATCCTCTAAAGTAATCTAGAGAATTATTTAAACACCACTCTTCTACACTATTATCTTTTAAAGAAGTTGTTGTTGCTATCACAATTTTATCAATTTCTTTAGAAGGTCTAAGCCTATTAACTACGTGAGATAATAAACTAGCATTTGCTAATTTTAAAAATATTTTATTTGGTAGTCTTGTTGATCCAGTTCTTGCTTGTATTATAGCTACTACATTCATAAATTCCAGTTTGCAGGATTTAACAATAAATTATTCTCTACAACAATATTATCAACTTCATGGTAAAAGTTTTCTGTTTTACTTTCCTTAATAGTATTAATATTACTTTTTAATTGATCAACGCTGTCAACACCTAATAAAACACAATCAATATACTCTTTTGAATATGCATAATTAAGTGCTAAATCATTCATTTCTTCTTTCCCTACCAAACCTTTTATTATGTTTAAATCTTCCTTAATTTCAAGCAACTTTCCTTTAATCTCATTTGAGTCTTGAAAAAATAAACCTTGTAAAAAAACTGATCTAGTATGTACTTCTATTCCTTTAGATTTTGCTTTAATCAAAACCTCCTTTCGTTGGCTAGAATTATCTAACAGATTGAAAGGCAACTGAATGAGACCTATATTATCATTCTTTAAAACCTCGGATATTTCTTCATTACTATGTAAAGAAACACCTATTTTATCTATTAAACCATTTCTTTTTAAATGTAATAAATCTTCTTGGAAAAGATTAAAAAATGAAATATAATCGTTAAAATTATGAAACATATAACAATAAAGATTATCAATATTTAATATTTCTAAGTTTTTTTTGACCCTATCAATGATATTAGAAGGTAGATCATTTCTAAGCTTACTATACTTGGTAATTATTTTAAATTTATTATTACTTTTTTTAATATATTGGCCTATTTTTTCTTGAGAATTCCCATAAGCCTCAGCGGTATCCAAAATATTTATTTTTCTTTTAAAAGCAAAATCTAATATTTTCTTAATTTCATATGAACTGGGTATTCCTTTCTGATTATTTACTCCATAATTAAGTCCAAATTGAACAGTTCCTAAAATTAATTTAGACATTTTATTAAATCTTAAAATTAATGTCTACATGAATTTTCACTAATTCTCTCAAAGATTCTACCGATTCCCATTCAGTATTATTTCCAGAATTGTAAGAAAAACCATCTGGAACATCTAAACCGTTGAAAGTCTTTTTATAATCATCTTTAGAATATTGTGAATAAGGTGATTTTTGAGGCAAAATTGCATAATATTTTCCTAAATCAACTGTATTGTATGAATCTGAAGAGGTTATCATTTCCTCATGTAATTTTTCTCCTGGACGAATTCCTACTACTTTTTGTTCTAACTCTGGAGCTATAGCAGTAGCTACATCTGTAATCTTATACGATGGAATTTTTGGAATAAATACCTCACCTCCCCAAGCTTTTTGAATTGCGTAAAATACCATTTCACAGCCGTCTTCCAAGGAGATATTAAAACGAGTCATTTGAGTATCTGTTATTGGAAGAAATTTATCTCCGTTTTTCTTTTTATTTAAAAAGAAAGGCATAACAGAACCGTTAGAGCCCATTACATTTCCATAACGAACAACAGAAAAACGAATATCTCTTTTCCCTTTCATGTTATTAGCTGCAACAAATAATTTATCTGAAGTTAATTTTGTAGCACCATATAAATTAATTGGTGCTGCTGCCTTATCCGTTGATAGAGCAACTACTTCACTGACTCCAGCCTCAAGCGCTGCATCAATTACATTTTCAGCACCATTAATATTTGTTTTCACACATTCCATGGGATTGTATTCAGCAAGATGAACATGTTTCATGGCGGCAGCATGAATAACAATGTCAATACCTTCGAAAGCTCTTTTTAGTCTTGCCTTATCTCTTACATCTCCAATAAAATATCTCATTGCAGGATATTTATCTTCAGGAAACTCTTGTGCCATCTGAAAATGCTTTTGTTCATCTCTAGATAAAATTACCAGTTTTTTTATATCAGGATTTCTTTCAAGAATTAATTTTGTAAACATTTTACCAAAAGAACCTGTTCCACCAGTAATTAATACAGATTTATTATTCAACATATTATTTTTATTTAATTATTTTTAATATTTCTTCTCTAGATTCTCTAGTACTAAATAATATTACTAATAAATTTATTAAAACAACTAATATTATAAAAGCAATAGTAAAAATATCAGATGAATTATAATTCATTTTTATCATAATTAGTATTAATGCAATTGGGATATTTTTAATCAAATTATTTAAAATTATTTTTAAGATTTTAAATAAAAGTATACCACTATAATTCATGAAACCAATTCCAAAAGCTAAATAAGCTAAGCTGTTTGATAATGAGAAAAGCAATAATGCCAAGTAAACATTTTCTAATATACCTCCAATTAGTAAGGAAAATATACTAAGCGTCATAATGGTTAAATTTAAATACAATGAATATTCTTGCTTTTGATAAATTATCATTAGGTAAGAGCATGGCAAAGTTATAAATTTACAAAACAAGTAGAAGGATAATATTTGAGCGTATACACCTGCTTCAATCCAGCTATCACCCAAAAATAAAAGAAACATTTCTTCACCAAAAATTCCTAAAAATAAAAATATTGAGAATGAAAAAAGCATCAAATAATTAAATAATTTTTCAAGGATATTTTGTATATCCTCTTTGTTTTTTGCTGCTTTCTGAAAAAAAACATCACCAATTGCTCCTCCAAATAGGTTTAAGGGCATAGTCAGTAAACGTAAACCTATAGCGTAGAAACCTATTATAGTTTGACTAAAATAAAATGCTAAAATATAAATTGGTAATTGACCTGAAATTCTTGAAACAAAATCATTTACAAGTATAAATTTCGGAAATTTAATATATTTAAAAGCTGTTTCTTTAATTGATTTTAAGTTAACATCTCTTTTAATTATATTTTTAATTCTATTCCATAAATTGACATTTAATAACGAAACTGAGGCTAATCCACCAGAAAATTCGCTAATTACAATAAAAAAGGCTGAGGCATGACCAGAAAAAGCTACAATTAACTTAATACTATTTTCTGAAATAAACCTACCAATTTGAGAAATTGAAAGAATATTGAATCTACCAAGCCTGATATTAAAAGATCTAAATGAGATATAAAAACCATGTATGATTATTGAAAATGGGAAAAACCAAAAATATTTATCTATAATATTAAATTTACCAAGTGTTATATAATTTATAAAAGTTAGAATTAATATAGATATTAATGATATTAATAAAGTTGAAATTAAATTAAGCGTTAATATATTTGAAGCATCTTTTTCAGAATCGGCTGACACTATTGCAGAACCATATCCTAAATTAGCAAAAACAGCAAAAGGCATAAGTACAGATCCATATACCGCTGCTTCTCCAAAATAATCTGGAGTGTAATACCTCGCAACTATAGGTATGATTAAAAAACCTAAAAATTGAGTGATAATTGGAGAAGCAGACATAATTCCAATGTCCTTAATAAACCTAGACATAATATTATTTTTTGTCTTTTAAAACATCCTTAACTTGATTCCAAGTGGCCTTTTCGTATATAGGACTTTCGAAACCATCTGGGACAACGTTAATTATCTTAATGTTATTGGATTTTGCTAGATTATTAACTTGTTTGTGTGAAAAGGAGTTTTCATCATCTTTAAAATCTTGGACATATTGACTATGATAATAACCGTCTTTTTCATAAAGTTTAAATAATTTTATATTTGAATTGAAATATTTATTATGAGAATCAATAATTTCGTTTGCATTACTTAAAGCTTTTTCATATCCTTTTTCGATAGGAAAAATATAATTATTATAAAAATGTAATTCTAATCTTGGTTTCATAGTATATCCTGCTCCTAATAAATATATTTCTTTGAATCCTAAATTTATTAAGGTAGTTAAAGCACAAGTTACGCTTCCAGCATTAAATGAATACATTCTTTTTGTAAAGTCAAAGTCATCAAGAGTGAATTCCTTTTTTCTACTTAAACCCGCATATTTTGTATAAACAACTTTTTTATTTAAATAAAGATTATTTTTTTTAACAAAAGAATAATCTTCAGATTTAACAAAAATTGTGCTGCCTTCCTTAAAGCATTGATTAATTTGATTACAATACCAAATATCTCTGGAGTTTTCGTTTTTTAAGTATTCATTATACTTATCAAAATAATCACGATCTTTAAACTCGGGAAAAACAGGATTATTATATTGGTGTATTAGATCTTCCCTATTTCTCAACCCTTTATAAGTTTCACCTAATAAAAACATTTTTGGATTTAGTTTGTGTATTGATTTATTCATATACAAATGACCAATGCACATTGTTTCTTCATTCATAAGTAATGAAAGATCCACATAATTAAGTGAACTTCCAGAACATATCAGAAAAGCTCTCTTATCTTTATAACTATTTTTTAACTTAATATTTTTTTTTAAATTCTTAGCCCCTTTAAAATCTACAAAGTCATACGCAGCATAATAAAAAGGTGCAGAAAAATATTTTATTAAATTTATCAGTTTTTTTAACATTTTAACAATTGTGATCTTAAGTTAAATAATATTAGAAGAATTTGATTTTATAATTGATTCTGCAAATAATAAATCTAATTCGTTATCAATATCAATTGACCGATCTTTAGGCATTAAATAAGCTTTAGTTTTTGCTCCAAAAAAACCATTTTCTTTAATCAAATATTCAACATCAGATACATAAACGGCACCATTAAGTCTATAGAAAGTTGGTAAATCCTGAGAACGTAAGTTTTTAATTGAAACAGGTAAAAAGTCCTTCATTGATTTATTTTCAGGTAATTCATTACTCCATAAAGGAGAATGATCAGTTTCACAAACTGAAACCACCGATTTTATTTCGTTAGATAGTTCTTGAATTGAATCATCAATATCCTTACATATCCTTAAAGGAGATGTTGGCTGGAGAAGCAAAACATAATCAAATATTATGTTATTTGATTCATAAAAAGATAAGGCATGTTTGATAACATCAACAGATGTAGCTTTATCAGATGATAGATTTTCTGGTCTTATAAAAGGAATAGTAACTCCATTAAATTTGCTTGCCAAAGATATTATATTTTCATCATCAGTAGAAATTATTAACCTATCTATATATTTTGATTTTATAGCTTCCTCTATTGTCCATTGTATTAATGGCTTTTTATCTAATGGAATTAAATTTTTGTTCTTTAACCTTTTACTTCCTTTTCTTGCAGTTATTACGGCTAATATAGTTTTATTATTTATCATAGTTTAGCTTGAATAAATTCAACAATTTTACTACAAATAAATTTTATTTCTGATTTAGATAAACTGACCGATGAGGGAAGGCTTACACCACGAGCAGAAATAAACTCTGAGGTTTTTAAATTTACTTTTTCTCCATATAATTTATAAGGAGGCATAACATGTAATGGATAAAATACTGGCCTAGTATCTATTCCGATTGTATTTAAGTAACTTATAAGTTCTTCTCTTTTAAACGGAGCATTATCTTTAACTAAAAAAGTATATAGCCAATAAGAATTATAAGTACCTTCTTTTTCTATGGGAGTTTGAAAGAAATTAAATTTATTTAATGTCTTATTATAAGTTTTAGATAAGTCTCTTTTAGCATCTATAAAAAAACGTAATCTCTCAAACTGTGCTACTCCTATTGCAGCTTGCATATTTGTCAGTCTATAATTGTATCCAACAAAGTCATGCCAATAACGTTTAGTTTTACTCATCCCATGATCCCGGAGAACTGCAGCTTTTTCTGCAATTTTATGATCTTTGAAAATAATCATACCGCCTTCACCAGTAGTTATTGTTTTATTTCCAAAAAAACTAAAAGTTGCTGCATCTCCAAAAACACCTACAGGCCTTTTGTCATATTTAGAACCCAAAGCTTCAGCACAATCTTCAACTATTAATAAATTATGTTTTTTTGATATTTCTAAGATACTTTTCATATCACATGGCTGACCATATAAATGAACAGGCATTATAGCTTTTGTACTAGTTGTAATCGAATCTTTTATTTTATTCACATCAATATTAAATGTATCATATTCTACATCTACAAGTACAGGTGTTGCTCCTGAATATAAAACTGCATTAATTGATGCTGCAAAAGTTAAGTTTGGAAGTATAACTTCATCTCCTTTACCAATACCTAAAGCGACTAAAGCTAAATGTAACGCAACTGTGCCGTTACTTACAGCTAATGCCTCACAGTTTTCATGATAATCTTTAAAATTTTTCTCAAAAAGCTTGACAAACCTTCCCTGTGAAGATATCCAATTAGTATCCAAACACTCTGTTAGATATAGTAACTCATTTCCTTTTAGTAATGGAGAACTAATACTTATTTTTTTTAATCTATTAATAGATGCATAATCAACAATAGCTCCAACATCATTAATTAATGGAATAATCTTTATTTTTTTATTAAAATGTTCTATTATTTTAGAATTAGTTGTACTAATCGGTAATGAAATAAAATTTTTATTCATCACCATATTAACATTAACTGCTAAATCGTTGTCATTTAAGATGTGTCTTCTAATATCACCATCAGTAATAACACCAACAATTTTATTTTTTTTATTTACAACAAATAATAATCCTAAAGCATTCAGGTCTATTAATTTTAGAGCTTTTTTTAAATCACTATTACTAGTAATTACCAATTTTTTTAAATCCATTAGTTTTTATTAAATTAATTATTAGAGCTGTAAGGAAAAAATTAAGTTTCAAAATCAAACAACAGTGTTGATTTCCTAATTTCTTCAAGTGTTTGATATACTTCAAAAGTAAAAGTTTTATTTTTTTTATCACAAGAATTTATTACACTAAGAATCTCACCATCTTTTTTAAGTCCTAGGTTTAGGTCTTTGATTCCATCATTGTCACTAACATGTATATAATCAGTTTCATCCCATAAAACCGTAGCTTCATTTTCAAAACCTCGACCAAGTGTCTTGCTGCTAACATATAAATGTGCAACATCTAATAAGATCGTAAAGTCTATGTTTTTTTTTAATTCATCATATTCATCAAGATTGGTGAGCATAAACAAGTTATTCTTATCATAGTTCAAATAATTATGTTTTGCCAAAACATTATTCTCAATGTATAAATCTACTCTTCCATTAGAATATGATTTTAATTTATCAAAACTTTTACAAAACTTTACAAAAGCTTTATTTTTGTTATATAATGGCTTTTTACATATATCCCCTCCTATTTGACTTAAAAAAATATCAGTATAAAAGCCAGCATGTAATCCAAATTTTTTAGCACCAATAGCATATGAAAGATCTATACTTTTTTTAAAATGACTCATTGTAAATTTATGTATATCGGAATCTAATGATGCTAAATTTGCAACAAATGGGACTTTAGGAGATGGGAAATAATTATGACAAAGTAAATTTAAGTTTAATTTACTTTTTGCTTCTAATAAAATATCAGTTATGTTTTCTTCGTACTGGGTTCCTCCACTAAGTTCAATATTAGAAAACCCAAACTGAGATATTTTTTTTAAAACTTCGCTAATTTTTTTCTCACCTTTTATACATGAACTTGAGATATACTTCATATTGTCAAATATTTAAGGTATTCCTCATTTTCTAGCTTCAAATTAATACTTTTAACTTCTTCACCATTAAGAAGAAATTTCGCTGGAGAAAAAGGGGGGAAATACATGGCTTTGATGAACTGTTCAATACTTTCATTATCAGCATTTTTTATTTCCATTACACCGTTTAAAGGTAAATTTCTGCCATAATATCTATTTTGGCTCTTTAAGTTTTTCTGACTCACCCCTTTGTGATTTTTTAATAAAAGATTAAAAGCTAATATAAAATTATTTGAAAAAATAGTAATTAGTTTTTGATACAGACTGTAAGCTGTATCTTCTTTTAGGATATCTATTTTTTTTTGTAAAATAATATTTCCTTCATCTACCTCAGGGAGCATATAATGAAAGGAAATACCTGTTTGTTTTTCTTTGTTTAATAGTGCCCATACACTTGAAAAACAACCTTTATAATCAGGCAGAAGTGAAGGATGACAATTCATAGATTTACCGTTAAATAAACTTAAAATTTCTTTTTTAATAATAAATTTATAATAAACGGATAATAGGATATCTCCATTAAAACTTATTAATTCTGAAATTGATTTATTTATGGATTGAAAAGTGTAAGATATTTTCAAATTTTCAAGTAGGATTAAGAAGTCTTTGTTAAATTCATCATCATGAGTGTAAACATAAATAGATGAACATGAATAACCCTCTTTTAATAATTGCAGCAAACACTGAGTTCCTGCTCTACCAAAGCCACAATAAACTATTTTCATGTATTATATTTTAATGATCTCATTTATAGAAATGTTTGTTAATGCTTGTTTCCCAATTACTGATTTATAATATAATGGAGATATTCCTTTGCCACCAGTTCTTTTGGCAATAAACATATTTTCTTTTATTATTTCACCTTTTATAATTGGTACAGAAGCGACTAAACATTTTTGTAATGAAAGTCTTGTTTGAGTTTCTGAAAATGTAGGTAATTTTTGTTTTATTCCCATAAAGGATTCAACCCTTCTTACTTCTTTAACAAAATCAATAAGTTCTTCTGGAGTTAGAGAGGCCTTATGATCTGGGCCTTTAGATTCCTTATTTATAGTGAAGTGCTTTTCTACTACTTTAGCTCCCAAAGGAATAGCATAAGGGGCTGCTCCCACTCCAACAGTATGATCTGAATATCCTAAAATCATGTTAAATCTTTTCTTAAATGTTTGCATAACTTTTAAGTTCGCGTCAGTATCAATGATTGGATAATTAGCTGTACACTGCATTAAAATAATATCTTTATTAATCTTAAAAAGTTCTTTAAGGACTAATTCAATTTCATCCAGATAACACATGCCAGTAGATAAAAACATTGGTTTTCCTTTTTCTGCTATTTTTTTTAAGAATGGAATATTTGTAGTGTCTGTTGAGGCAATTTTATATGCCTCTAATTCTAAACAATCTAATTCATCTAAACTTTTTTCTTCAAAAGGTGTGGTTAAAAATAAAATATCTTTGGTATCACAATATTTTTTTAAGATTAAATTTTGCTCTTTAGTTACCTCTAAAGATTTTAACATCTCATATTGTGTTTGCTTGTTAGATGTAGTTTTTAGCTGGTATGGTGCTTTTTCAACTGAATTTAATATTAATTCTTTAGCTTTAAATGTTTGGAATTTAACCGCGTCAGCTTTAGATTCTACAGCTATATCAATCAATTTAAATGCAAGATCCATGTCGCCACCATGATTAACTCCTGCTTCAGCAATTACAAAGACTTTATTTGAGTCATTTGAAATTAAGTGATTTCCAACTTGAATGTTTTTATTAAATTTCATAATTTTTATTTTTTTTTTAATCAAAATAATTCACAGTTTTATAACCTCCTGCATTCAGATACTGATCTTTTTTCATCAGTCTCAAATCTGATTGCATCATATCATTTATTAATGAGGCAAGGTCATGTTTAGGAACCCAGCCTAATTTTTCTTTTGCTTTTGTAGGGTCTCCAATTAATAAATTCACCTCTGTTGGTCTGAAATAAGAAGGGTCTATAGATAGTACTTCTTTTCCTAACTCTAATTGAAATTCTTCATTGTTACAAGAAACTACAAAAGCTTTCTCATTGGCTCCTTTACCTTTAAATTCTAATTCAATACCTACCTCTTTAAAAGATAGTCGAACAAAATCTCTTACAGTAGTTGTCTTTCCTGTAGCTATCACCCAATCTTCAGGCTCTTCTGCCTGCAAAATCATCCACATCATGCGAACGTAATCTTTGGCATGTCCCCAATCTCGTTTGGCATCTAAATTCCCTAAATAGATCTTTTCCTGCAAACCTAATGCAATTCTAGCAGTCGCTCGTGTAATTTTACGAGTTACAAAGGTTTCCCCTCTTCTAGGGGATTCATGATTGAATAAAATACCGTTACACGCAAACATATTATAGGCCTCTCTGTAGTTTTTGGTGATCCAGAAACCATAAATTTTTGCAACTCCGTATGGTGATCTTGGATAGAATGCAGAATTTTCATCATAAAACCCTTTATCGTTTTTATTCTCTGGCATACCTCCATATAGTTCAGAAGTAGAAGCTTGATAAATTCTTGTTTTCTTTTCTAATCCCAATAAACGAACCGCCTCTAAAATACGTAAAGTACCTAACCCGTCTACATTCCCTACATATTCTGGAACATCAAATGAAACTTTCACATGAGACATAGCACCCAGATTATAAATTTCATCTGGCTGGCATTCTTCTATAATTTTAGTGAGATTCATAGCATCTGTTAGATCTCCATAATGCAATTTTAACCGTTGATTCGGATGGTGAGAATCTTGATATAAATGATCAATCCTATCGGTATTAAAAGAAGAGGCTCTTCTTTTAATTCCATGTACTTCATATCCTTTTTGCAACAATAGTTCTGCTAAATAAGAACCATCTTGCCCTGTAATTCCAGTAATTAATGCTACTTTCATTATTTATAATTTTATTTTTTTAATTGTATCTATGTTCTCTAAAAACCATTGGTAAGTTTTTTTAATGCCGTCTTCTAACTCTGTAGAATATTGCCACCCAAGTTCTTTCATTTTAGAAACATCCATTAGTTTTCTTGGCGTACCGTCTGGTTTAGTGGCATCCCAAAGAATATTTCCTTGATGCCCTGTTACACTTTGTATGGTATCTGCCAGTTCTTTAATCGTTATATCTTTTCCTGTACCTATATTGTATAAATATTCTGGTAAATTATTTTCTAAGGCATAGACCACCGCTTGTGCCATATCATCTACAAACAAAAACTCTCGCATTGGAGTTCCGCTTCCCCAGAGTGTTACATCTGAATGGTTATTTATTTTAGCCTCATGAAATTTCCGCAGCATCGCTGGTAATACATGCGAGGATTGCAAGTCAAAATTATCAAAAGAACCATACAAGTTGGTAGGCATTAAACTTACATAGTCTTTATTATATTGTTTACGAATAGCCTGACATGCTTTTACTCCAGTAATTTTTGCAATGGCATACCACTCATTAGTGGGTTCTAAAGAATCTGTTAATAGGTATTCTTCCTTTAGGGGCTGCTGAGCAAACTTCGGGTAGATACAAGAACTCCCTAAAAAAATAAATTTCTCAATATCAGCCTTATAAGCGCCATCTATTAAATTGTTCTGAATTTTCATATTCTCCATTAAAAATTGATATGGAAAATCATTATTGGCAAGTATACCTCCAACTTTTGCTGCTGCATCGATGACTACTTCAGGGTGTTCTCGATTGTAAAAATCTAAAACG
>Ga0209532_1000813_pt1 | contig 26101 bp, 26 predicted proteins | sample COG_02_FD_184746 | JGI IMG/M metagenome (GOLD analysis project Ga0209532, IMG submission 184746) | Pelagic Microbial community sample from North Sea - COGITO 998_met_02 (SPAdes) (version 2) | ecosystem: Environmental > Aquatic > Marine > Neritic zone/Coastal water | place: Helgoland, sampling... | reverse complement strand
TGACTCAGAAAAACGATCAAAGTCAGATACATCTGTATGTTTTGAATGTTCTAAAATAAAAACGCCTTGCTTGGCAACAAGACCATTTTTGAAAGATTCGGTAATCATTTGTTCTAACTGTTGGAGGTTAAAATCATAGGGGGGGTCTGCAAAAATGATATCAAATGATCTTGAAGGCATTTTTGTGTACTTAAAAATATCTGCTTTGATAACGTGTATATTGTAATGTAGTTCTTCAGAAATTTTAGAAATATATTTAATACATCCAAAATGACTATCTACAGAGGTTATATCCTTACAACCCCTAGAGGCAAACTCATAACTAATGTTTCCAGTACCCGAGAATAAATCTAAGAAGGAGATGTCTTGAAATATCAACCTGTGGTTTAGGATATTAAACAAACCTTCTTTAGCAAAATCTGTGGTAGGCCGAACCGGTAAAGACTTAGGAGCCATCAGCCGTTTTCCTTTATGTAAACCTGAAATAATACGCATTGTTAAATATTAGATATAATAAATTGTTGATGCTTTGGAGTGTCTTTGATTTGTAGACCTTTGCTGTTTGACTCAAAATTGATATATCTCACATAGGTAAACAAAAGCGCATACAGAGCATCATCTTTTGCTATATGACCGCTGAGTGTTATGGGGTCTGTTTCTGTTGTAAGCCCTAATTGCTCATAGCAAAAAAGGATGTAGTATATAAAATCTTCAGGTGTTTTGTATTGGTAGGTATTGCACAGTTGTAATTTGTTGTCTTTACAAACAATACAGGTAAAACTATCTTTAAATACATGTACATGTATCTTTGGTTTTGATGGCTCACTTGGGCCATTTAAAATAGCATCCAGTAATTTTGTTGTAGCATGGTAGTAAGAAAATGCTCCGTAGGTGTCAAAAAAGAGATTGTTGATATTGATATAGGGTGCATATACCGTAATGATATCTTGGGTCTGTACCTGGTCAAAGGCTATAAAATCTGTAGCTAATATTTTGGAGTTAAACTTTAAATATTCTGCTGCTTTTTGAGGGTCAAAAAGTGATTTGGGTACGCTTGTGGCCATATCGTTACAGTGTATTAAAACAACATTATTAAAGTTGTTTTTAAGCTCGGGGGTGTCGTTGATTTTTTGTGTAAGGTGAGTAAGTAGTTCTTCTGGAGTAATGGCCTGTTCAAAAATTGTTTCACAAAAAAAGAGAACTTCTTTGGTTTGGGTGTGCGTTATTAAAAAAGAATGTCCGGTCAATGCTAATTGAACGGACAGACTTTGGTGGGCAATAGGCCCTGTATTATTGTTTTGTTTGCTAAGCGTCATATATTTCTGGCTAGTTACCAAACTTATTAATCTTCATATTTTTTTTAATTTCTATGAAAAATTATTTACAAAAGTTGTTATAGTAAGCCAATGCTTTTCCTGTAATAACTTTCCGTTTAATTAAAGCATCGCATTCTTTTTTTTACTGAATACACAGATTTAATTCAAAATAGATAGAAAGCAAAAAACAGAAGTTTAATCATTACATGGATTATTGCTATAATCTAATGTTCGCTCACCGTTTATAGCATTACCCGTTGACCAACTAATATATCTTATATAGTATTTTCTTTCATTACCTATTTGTCTAAATTCTATGACATCCATATTCATTTGCTTCATTTTAGACTTTATAATTTCCTCATCACCATATCCATCGCAATCAGCAGTCTTTTTAGCTTCTGGTGATGTAGTTTTTGTTTTTTGGTTTTTTTCATTTTTGGTGTTATTTGGAACAGCGTCATATATTTTTGGCCAGTTACCAGAGGTGTCAACCTCTTCTAGAGATCCAACTTTAACAAAGGCGCCATTTACACCCTCCACAGAAACTACTTGCTCTTCTTGGTTTATCAGGTCTTTGTCTAGACCTTCCAAAACTATTTTCTTACTAATCCTAGCTTCAAAAGCAGAATAGGCTTTCTCATTTTTTCTTCCTTGGTTTTTTATAACCTCTCCGGCTACAAGCTCTATTAATCCTGTAATTCCCTCCTGCTCAAGTGGTAAATTCATCATTGTTTTGTAACGATCTGTACCTCCAAATATAGAATCTCTAACGGAAGTAAAACCAAGAGTGTCCAATAAAACAGCCTCTAGGATGTACCCTCCTGTTTTTGCGTCAAGGCCGTAGGCTTTATTTTTCTTTTCATCTGCATAACTTGTGTCCCGTCTTTGAACGTTTGCAAACTGTGCAGTATCTAAAAAACGAACCAAACTGTCAAAGCTCCCTGTAAATTTACCTGTAATTTCTTTGTGAGCCAACTCTGCAGCTCGAACATCTTTTAAGTTTTTAATCACTTTGGCATAACGGGCGTCACGTTTTTTATTAAATTCTACAGGGCCAATGATTGAGCTGTATAATTTCCACCCTAAAAAGATAATAAGTACCCAAAGAACAAGTTGTAAGATTAATTTCATTGTAAGGAAAAATTTAGGTTTTTTTTTAGAAATACTAGGTCTATCGCAAATCTACAATTTTTTTTTGTTCGTAAAAGTATATTCATAAAAATAATGGCATCTTTAAGGCTTCTAAGAAACCTCTTTTATGGATGTGTCACAATTTTATAGTTTACTGAAAAGCGATTTTCCGCATAACACTACTGCAAAACAGGATATTGCACTGCATTTGCTGTCCAAATTTGTGTTAAATGATAAGAAAAACGAAGTTTTTTTACTTAAAGGATATGCCGGTACGGGTAAAACAACCATCACTGGAACCATAGTTAAGAACCTTGGTAAAGCAAAAATGGCTTCAGTACTTTTGGCACCAACAGGAAGAGCTGCCAAGGTAATAAGTAATTATGCTGGTAAAGAAGCCTTCACTATTCATAGAAAAATATACTATCCCAAACCTAAAAAAGGCGGAGGGGTTTGCTTTACATTGCAAAATAATAAACACAGAAATACCATTTTCATGGTTGACGAGGCTTCTATGATTCCAGATATTAATCAAGATGCCAAGCTTTTTGAAAACGGTTCTTTACTCGATGATTTATTACAATTTATATACAGTGGTCATAACTGTAAGCTGTTGCTTATTGGTGACACTGCTCAATTACCTCCTGTAAAACTTGATGTAAGCCCAGCGCTAGATGCCCGCATATTAGAAAACCAGTTTAATAAACATGTCATAGAGATAGAACTTGATGATGTGGTGCGCCAGCAGCATGATAGCGGTATTTTATGGAATGCAACCAAACTAAGAGAAACCTTAAATGAAGGGATTTATGATCGTTTTAAATTTAGTGATCAAGTGTTTGCAGATGTAGTGAAGCCTCAAGATGGCATGGAAATCATGGATGCTCTTGAGCAACACTATAACAATGAAGACAATGACAATACAGTACTTATTGTAAGGTCAAACAAGCGCGCAAATTTATACAACCAAAGCATACGCACTCGCATTTTGTTTCAAGAAGATGAACTTTCTGCGGGAGACAGATTAATGGTCGTTAAAAACAACTATCATTGGGTTACTAGTGAGAGTGACGCAGGATTTATTGCAAATGGAGACATAGTACAGGTTTTAGAAATTTTTAGATTTGTTGACCTCTATGGTTTTCGTTTTGCGGAAGTAAAAGTACAGCTAGCAGATTATCCAAAAATGAAAGCTTTTGAAACCGTATTGCTTTTAAACACGCTAACTTCTGAAACTCCGTCACTAACCTATGATGATTCTAACCGCCTGTATCAAGAAGTGATGAAAGATTATGCACATGAGAGTTCTAAATTCAAAAAATTTCAAGCGGTTAAAAAAAATAGATATTTTAATGCCCTTCAAGTAAAGTTCTCTTATGCAATAACGTGTCATAAAAGCCAAGGCGGGCAATGGCAGAATGTATTTGTTGAACAGCCATATTTGCCTAGTGGGGTAGATAAAGATTACCTTCGTTGGCTGTATACAGCTATCACAAGAGCCCAAGAAAGATTATATTTGATTGGCTTTAAAGAAGATTTTTTTGAACAAGATGCCTAATGTTATTCTCCAATGTGCGTTAATGCGTATTTTTGCGTTACAAAATACGTTTAATATTATCAAACCCTAAAGTACCTTGAATACCAGTATGAAAATAATAGCAATGATACCGGCACGCTACCAGGCCTCTCGTTTTCCTGGAAAATTGATGCAAGATTTAGGGGGTCAAACTGTAATTTTACGTACCTACAAGGCAACGGTAGCTACGGGTTTATTTAAGGAGGTTTTTGTAGTTACCGATAGTGGTATTATTTTTAAAGAAATTACTGACCATGGTGGAAAAGCTATCATGAGTATCAAGGAACATGAGTGCGGCAGTGACCGAATAGCAGAAGCTGTTACCACTATGGACATTGATATTGTTGTAAATGTGCAAGGAGATGAACCCTTTACAAACAAAGAAGCATTGGTAACACTTTTGGATGTATTTAAAGCCGAGGATGCCTCAAAAATAGATTTGGCCTCTTTGATGGTTAAAATTACAGATTGGGATGAAATTCATAATCCTAATTGCGTGAAGGTTATCGTGAATAAAGAAAATTTCGCTCAATATTTTTCTAGAGCCCCCATACCATATCCTCGTGATAAAGATGCAGCAACAAACTATTACAAGCACAAAGGAATTTATGCCTTTACAAAGAAGGCGCTGTTAGATTTTTATCATCTACCAATGGGCACGCTAGAGGCTGTAGAGAAAATTGAATGCATTCGATATCTAGAATATGGTAAAAACATTAAAATGGCAGAGACCACCGTTCAAGGAGTTGGCATTGACACCCCTGAAGATTTAGCCAAGGCAAATGCTATTTTAAAACAACAACAACACTAAAACTATAATAGTCTCTTAACTATTACTATTAACAGCAAATCACTCCAAGGAATATTTCATGGGATTAACAAAATTTATATACTTTAACCTACTTGGATGGAAAATAGATGGAGACTTTGACCGCTCCATAAAAAAATCTGTTTTAATAGTGGCTCCTCATACCAGCAATATGGATTTTTTATTATCTGTACTGGTAAGACGTATTTTAAAACTGCAAATTAATTTTGTAGGTAAAAAAGAGTTGTTTAATCCGCTATGGGGATGGTATTTTAAATGGATGGGTGGCGCTGCTTTGAATAGGAATAAGTCAGAGAATAAAGTACAAGCTATCGCTAATGTATTTTCAAAACATCAAGAATTTAGGCTGGCTATTGCTCCAGAAGGGACTCGAAAAAAAGTAAACACTTGGAAAACAGGTTATTATTACATAGCCCTTAAGGCCAATGTGCCAATCATTTCTGTGCGTTTAGACTACCAAAATAAAGTGATGGGTATCAGTAAGCCTTTTTACCTCTCTGGTGACATAAATGCTGATGAGCTTAAATTAAGAGTTTTTTACAAGGGCATAAAAGGCAAGGTGCCCGCTTGGAGTTAGCAGCCAGATGCCATACGGAATTTTATCTAGGGTGTAGCTTCTTCCATAGTGTGATATACATTTTGTACATCATCATCTTCTTCTAGCTTCTCTAATAATTTTTCTACATCTGCCGTTTGCTCTGGAGTGATAGTTTTGGTGACTTGAGGGATGCGTTCAAAGCCAGAAGATAAAATTTCAATATTATGTGTTTCTAGGTAGCTTTGAATATTTCCGAAGCTCTCAAAAGGGGCATAAATTAAAACGCCATCTTCGTCCTCAAATATTTCTTCTACCCCATAATCTATAAGTTCTAGCTCTAACTCTTCAAGATCTAAATCTCCCACATTCACCCTAAAATTGCACAGATGATCAAACATAAAAACAACAGATCCAGAGGTGCCCATATTACCATCACATTTGTTGAAATAGGAACGCACATTTGCAACAGTTCTGGTATTGTTATCTGTAGCTGTTTCTATTAATATGGCAATACCATGTTGTGCATATCCTTCAAATAATACTTCTTTATAATCTCCTAGACTCTTATCACTAGCTCGCTTGATGGCTCGCTCTACATTGTCTTTGGGCATGTTTAAAGACTTTGCGTTTTGGATGACTGCGCGCAACCTAGAATTTGAATCTGGATCTGGTCCTCCTTCTTTAACAGCCATTACAATATCTTTACCAATTCTGGTAAAGGCCTTGCTCATGGCAGACCAACGTTTCATTTTCCTTGCTTTTCTAAATTCAAAAGCTCTTCCCATAGTTGTGTGTTTTTACTAAAAGCCAAATATAAAAAATACACACCCCAAAAACCAATTGTGTATTCAAAAGTTTTATTTCAGAATTTATTGGTTCTTTAATTTGTCTTTTTGAATGTGTTGTTAATACGATTTTTTATCAATAAAATAATTTTTCAGAAAAATACTCTTAATCTAGTATGGTAGAAGTCACAAAAGAACGTAATTTTGCAACTTGCATAAATTCTCATAATTGTGGCTATAGACACTTCAAATAGTATAGACGAAACAAAAACAGGTAAAGATTTGTACTCCTACCAAAAAGGAGCAATTGATAAGATATTTACTGCATTTGATGATGCCCCTGAAGATTATCACTTACTATACCAGTTACCAACAGGTGGAGGGAAAACAGTTATCTTTTCTGAGATTGTAAGACAATACCTTAAAAATCATAACAAACGTGTCCTGATAATGACACACCGTATCGAGCTATTATCGCAAACCTCCAAAATGCTTACAGAGTTTGGGGTTATAAATAAAGTTGTTAATAGTACTGCAAACCTTGATGATCAAGACCAATATAGCTGTTTTGTTGCCATGGTGGAAACGCTCAATAATAGACTTCAAGACGAAAAATTTGATATCAGTAACATTGGACTTGTAATTATAGATGAGGCACATTATAACTCATTTACAAAACTGTTTGGCTATTTTGATAAGTCTTTTATTTTGGGTGTAACGGCAACTCCTTTAAGCTCAAACATCAAACTGCCCATGAATGATAATTACAATGAGCTCATTGTAGGGGAGACCATTGAGGCTTTAATAGAAAACGAGTTTTTATCTAGGGCCAACACCTATAGTTATAACGTAGGGTTAACCTCATTAGAGATTGGCGCAAATGGTGATTACACGGTTAAATCTTCTGAAGATTTATATACCACCAATGATATGCTAAGCAAGCTCATGCATGCCTATGAGGAACATTCTAAGGGTAAAAAGACCTTGATATTTAACAATGGTATCAATACCTCTTTACATGTGTACGATGCCTTTAACTATGCAGGATACCCTGTAAGGCACCTAGATAATACGGCAACCAAAAAACAAAGACAAGAAATTCTTGAGTGGTTTCACGTAACACCTGATGCTATTTTAACCTCTGTAAGTATTTTAACAACAGGTTTTGATGAGCCAACGGTAGAGTCTATAATTTTAAACAGGGCTACTAAATCTTTGACACTTTACTATCAAATGATTGGTCGTGGTTCTCGTATTTTGAAAGATAAATCCACCTTTGATGTTATAGATCTTGGTAATAATTTTCATCGTTTTGGACCTTGGGGTGCAGATTTGGATTGGCAACGTATCTTTAGATCACCAAATTACTATCTGGACAATCTTATGGACGACGAGGAGCTGGAAAGCTACTTTATTTATGAGATGCCAGAAGAGTTAAGAGCAGCGTTTTCAAAATCTGAAGATGTTTCTTTTGATATTAAAAAAGCCTATACAGACTCTGTTAAGGCAGGGCATTCCTCTAAGGTAATATTAGAGCGCTCTATTGCCCAACATGCTTTTATATGCTCTCAAAACAGTGAAGATGTGTATGATGCATTAATCTTAGCAAAAAAATTGGGCGATGATATAGATTTTAGAATAGAACGCTATTCAAAATGCATAAGTAAAAGCACTCACAATTTTATAAGTTGGCTTAAAAATGATTATCGTTTAAAACTCCGCAGTCATCTTAGAGAGAATTTTGATGCTATCTATGAGAGCATCCATGGACATCCTCCAGTAGAGTAATCAAACTATTACTCATCTTTTCTAGGATGGAATTTTGAAATAGTTTCTTGCAGAAAAGAAGTTTCTATATGTGTATAAATCTCTGTTGTGGTAATACTTTGATGCCCCAACATTTGTTGGATAGCTCTGAGGTCTGCGCCATTTTCTAGTAAATGGGTTGCAAAAGAGTGTCTAAAGGTGTGTGGGCTAATTACTTTGTTAATACTAATTTTTTCTGCCAATTGTTTTATAATAGTGAATATCATGGCTCTTGTGAGCTGGTTCCCTCTTCTGTTTAAAAATAAGGTATCTTGGGCCTTAGGTGCTATTTTTTGATGTACCCGAACTTCTTTGCGGTATAGCTCTATGTATTTTATGGTTGTGTCTCCAATGGGAACAAAACGTTGTTTGTCTCCCTTGCCTGTAATTTTTATAAATCCCTCTTTAAAGAATAAGTCTGAAATTTTAAGAGAGGTTAATTCGCTTACTCTTAAGCCGCATCCGTAAAGGGTTTCAAGCATTGCCCTGTTGCGTTCTCCTTGAGCACTACTAAGGTCTATGGCTTTTATGAGTTGGTCTATTTCCTCTATAGCTAGGGTGTCTGGAAGTTTTCTGCCAATTTTTGGGCTTTCAATAAGTTCTAAAGGGTTGGTTTCTCTGTAGTTTTCGAAGATGAGATAATTAAAAAAGCCTTTAAGCCCAGAGATAATTCTGCTTTGAGATCTTGGATTTACCTCTTTTGCGATGCTATAAATAAATTCTTGCAGGACTTCTGGTTTAATTTCAATAGCAGTAGTCTGTATGGTAGACTCATCAAGCCAGGTTATTAATTTATTAATATCCAAGGCGTAGTTGCTTATTGAGTTTTCTGAGAGCCCTCTTTCTATTTTCAAATAGCTTTGATAGTCTTTTAATGCCTGTTGCCATTTCATGGGTTTGGGTCTCTAAAATTTTAAATTAAAAACAAATTAAAGATACGAATAACAAATGTGTTTGCCCTAGTATAAGTATATTTGATATATAACCATTAAATATATACCAATTGAAAAATTTAGCAATAATAGTAGCTGCTTTTTTTATGAGTACTACCGTATCTTCTCAGGAGTTAGATTTAGGGATTAAATTAGGATCTAATTTTGCATCCATAAGTGGTGCCCAACAAGGCTCGTCATCAAGAACTGGATTTCAGGCAGGTGCTTTTGCAGGTATTAAATTTAGTAAAAAAACAGCAATACAATTGGATGTTTTGTATTCTCAACAAGGCGCAGCATTTGATGCGTCAGATTTTGAATTAAGCTATGTAAATCTTCCTTTGGTCTTTAAATATTATCTAGCTGGCGGTTTAAATCTTCAGGCTGGGCCTCAGTTTGGGATTTTAGTTGATGACAATGTTAAGGAGTTATATACTGAAGTTGTTCAGGCGCAAAGCTCTGATGTCTCAGGAATTATAGGACTAGGGTATGACCTTCCTTTTGGTCTGCGGGTTGACGGGAGATATAATTTTGGCTTTACAGATGTCTTAAAAGACCTCAGCGGTAAGAATTCTGTGGTAACTCTGGCTGTAGGTTTTTCATTTTTATAAGATTTTATTGCTTAACATTTAAAAAAATGCACGCCTTCGTATCCACTTTTTTATTGCTGTAAATAGTGTATTTTTGTGGTATAATTATAAATAAAAAGAACATGAAAAATATACTTTTACTGCTTTGCTTTTTTGCAGGGTTTTCATTGATCCAGGCTCAAGAACAATACAATGATTCAAAGGGGTTTAGAGCAGGATTTGCGCCAGTGTACCTTACTGAAATTGAATCTATTGGAGGTAGCGTGGATTTACTATATCAGATAGATCAAAAGTGGAGTTTTGGAAACACTACTTTATTTACCGTAAATGAATTACCTAATAAAGAGCGTTTAAAGTGGTTTACCACAGATCTAAATGCTCGTTACAAGGTATACGATGAATTTTATATGCTAGCAGGAGGTCAGTATTTGTATCAAACACTTATAGAGAAAACATATATTGGTGGTTTTGAATCTGGAGAACAGGTAGTGAAAGACTCAAATTTTGGAGCCAATATTGGTGCAGGATATATCTATCACTTACTGAGTAACGTTAATATATTTGCAGAAATAAAATATACCCTATTAGCCGATGAATCTGTTCCCGTAGCTAGCTCTGGTTATATGCAGGCAAGAATTGGCATGGTCTTCGACCTATAGAAAAACCAAAGAGATTGTTTAAAAACGAAAGAAGTCAATTTCTTTCGTTTTTTTATTTTCTATATTTGAGCCATGAAACTCAAGATAATTAATGGTCCAAATTTAAACTTGCTAGGTACCCGTGAAACGGCTATTTACGGCACTGCTTCTTTTGAGTCTTTTTTTTTAATCCTGCAAAAGAAATATCCCAAGTTAGAACTGTCTTATTTTCAATCTAATATTGAAGGAGAACTCATCGATAGCCTCCAAGAGGCAGGTTTTGAGTATGATGGTATTATATTAAATGCGGGAGCTTATACACATACATCTATTGGTATTGGAGATGCTGTAAAGGCTATTGATAGCCCAGTGGTAGAGGTGCATATTTCTAACACATTTTCACGAGAAGAGTTTCGGCACAAATCTTATATCTCTGCAGGTGCCAAAGGAGTAATACTAGGGTTTGGTCTTGAGAGCTATACCTTAGCCATAGAGAGCTTCTTGTCTATATAGTTACACTGCTAACGGCCTTACTTTCTTGTATACTTTAGCTACATCATAGTTTTATAAAAGCCATTTGTTTTGTCTAGCCCCTTTGCTATAAAAGTATAAAAAGATACTTGTAACAATTACTAACATTGGCATTATAATAGCTTCTGTGCCTAATAGCGCTATGGCTTGGGTGGCTAATATCCAGTACCCCTGTATCACTAAAACTGTTAATAAGGATACTAAGAACAATGGCAGTGCAATTTTCTTTTTCAGTATCAGGGCTATAGAAGCCAAAACCCCTGTGATAGTACAAACACCAAAAAAAACATAATACCAAGAAGGTGTATTTAAAAATAATTCCATTTGTTGTTCAGTATATGTTTCACTGTAGGTCTCTAACATGAGATCTTTCATGAAAGCGGCCATAATAAACTGAAATAGCCCCATGATATTCCATAAAAGAGCCAATATGGCTATAATCAAAAAGCTTTTGTTTGGTGTGGGTTGGGTGTTCATACTGTTTAGTTTTTAAATGGTTGCAGGTAAATTTATAAAAAGAGCTTATATTTAACTTTAAAATAGCTTTTAAATGACAACAAGTGTATTACAAAAATCTCTAAATTTTTTACAAAAACTTAGAGAAAACAATCATAAAGATTGGATGCAAGCCCATAAAAAAGAATACCTAGCAAGTGAGGTTTCTTTAAAAGAACTTTACAAAGAGATATTAATGGGGCTCGGGATTACTGATGAAATTGAAAAACAGAAAATTTTCAGAATCAATAGAGATATAAGATTTAGCAATAATAAAACACCTTATAATTCTCACAGAAGTGTGAGTTGGAGTAGATCAGGGGCCTGGCGTCGTGGGGGTTATTATCTAAGGATAGAACCCGGTAGGTGTGCCATAGGAGGTGGCTTTTTTGGCCCTGAATCGCAAGATTTATTACGCATAAGAAAAGAATTTGAATTAGATAGCGAACCCATAAGGGCAATTTTAGCTAAGAAAGAGTTTCAAAAATTTTATAAAAATTTCAATCAAGAGTACAAGGTTAAAACAGCTCCAAAGGGTTTTGATAAACTTGATCCTAATATTGATTTAATACGTCTAAAAAGTTTTTTTGTAATACATGAGTTCACAGATGCTCAAGTACAAGCATCAAATTTTGCTACTACTGTTGTAAAAGGCTTTGAAATCTTAAGACCCTTTTTTGATTACATGAGTGAAGTGCTCACTACAGATCTTAACGGAGAATCAATTCTTTAGGAAAGAAACCTATTTTTAGTATGAAATTTCGAACTGCATTAAATTACTTTTTAAACGCTCTTTTGTAAGGTTCATCATCCGTTTGTTAAGGGCAAATGAGTTGGTGGCATAGGTAAGGTATTCTTCTGTTGTAAATTGGCCAATAAACATACCTTTTAGGGCGTTTCTAAACTTTATATTTTTATGGATAGCATTGTCTATGTATGATAGTCTTTTTTCAATAGTTAGGTTGTAAAATACATTTTTGTGTTTGGTAATGTAGTTTTTAAAAACCAACACAAAGAGATCATTTTGGAGTTTAGCAATAGGACGAAGTGTAGTGTTTTGAAAATGTTCTTCCTTTGACATCCCTTCTTTAATAAGAGCACTAGCAATTGTTGGTCTGCAAGAGAGTAATTGAGTATCACGTGTATTCATAGGGGATTTATGTTTTTATAAAGATACGTTTTGTAGGGCCTAATTTGGTTGGTATTGTAAGCAAGTTATAAACAGCATTGATGTCATAAAAAAAGCCCACAAGTGAATACTTGTGGGCTTTTTTTTATTGAGAGCGAATTAATCTTTGGCTAAAAACATTTCTTTAGCTTTTATAACTGGCTTAGTTATCTCATTGCTTTCAAGTGTTTTATAGAACTTCTTGACTTCTTTACTCATTATTTTTTGAAATTTAGCTTTTTCCTGATCAAACTCATCACTTATAAGCTCGAAGTTACTCTTTAGAGATCCATCAATACGATCATAGTTTGTTGCAATATTGCTGTACAATTCACCCATACGCTCACGTAATTCTGGTTCTGCGCTTGCTACATAGTTATCTCCAGTGGTGACCACTAAATCTGTTCTAAGGTCTTCTAAAGCATCCCAACATCTCTGTGCATGTTTGGCTGGTTTTCCGCCCATATCAATCACTTCTTTGGCTTTAGCTTGTATTTGCCCAATCTCATAGACTAAAAAGGCTAAGTCTTCAACCATAGCAAACATGGTCTGGGTTAGGGCCTCTTGTTCTTTACGCTCATCAAGAGTTGTTAGTGATTTAGTATCATATCTGGTCTCTATGATATGCTCAAAGGTTTGCTTTCCTTTTTTGAGCACTACCTTGTATTGCCCCTCTGTAACACGGGGGGAGGTGAACCCACCAAATGAGAGGGTTTTTGCAGCTGCCATTTTAGGACTACTTGTATTGAATCCCCAGTTTACAATATTAATACCTTTAGATTTTCCTGGGCTAAGAGATGTAATTTTATTACCCTCCATGTCTTGAATTTCTAGGGTCATCTTACCAAAAGTATGTCGCTTTTTTAAATAGTATACAATACGAGCTGCACTAGATTTGTTTTGCCCTACAAATTGAGTTTCTGCACCAAATGAACCCGCAAAGCCGCTTTCTTCTGGCATTGTAAAAGGCTGTGTTTTAAAGAAGTGTGTCTTTTTTGCAAGCACCTGCTGGCTTAATTCTCTCAGTGGGCTTATATCATCAATAATGATAACCCCTCTACCATGAGTTCCCATGACAATGTCATTGGTTTGTTTTTGCATATCAATAAAATGTACCGCAACGGGTGGCATATTATTGGTGAATTGAGACCATCCCTTTCCTCCATTAATGGTAACATAAAGACCCATTTCTGTTCCTAAAAACAACAAGTCTTCATTAACATAGTCTTCTTGGATATTTCTAACAAAAGCATTTTCTTGAATGTCTTTTGATATGATACTTGTCCAAGTTTTCCCGTAGTCTGTAGTTTTCATGGCATAAGGTTTCATATCTCCCATTGTGTGGCCATCAAATACAGCATAAGCAGTTGCTTTTGAATGTACACTTGCTTCTATGTGATATACCCAAGTATTGGCAGGAATACCTGTAAGATTAGCTGTAACATTACTCCAAGATGCTCCCGCATCTGTGGTTATTTGAATATTACCATCATCGGTACCTATCCAGATTATGTTCTCATCTATTGGAGATTCAGCAATGGTGAAAATAGTAGTATGGTTTTCTGCACCACTATTATCTACAGAAAGTCCTCCAGATTTTGATTGATCTTGTTTTGTTTTATCATTGGTAGTAAGATCTGGAGAAATTATCTTCCAGTTATCTCCCATGTCTTCACTTACATGCAAAAACTGACTTGCCATGTAAAATCTATCTGGTTGGTGTTGGCTTACTGCCATAGGAGCGTTCCAATTAAAACGCAGTTCTGGATCTCCTTTTTTTGGAAGTGGTTGAATGGTTTTGGTTCGGTTACGGTCTATATCATAACGCCATACATTTTCTGCACCTTGCATTTCTGAGTATACAATGTTTTTGGTAGGGTGTTTTAATACTCTAAAACCATCTCCATATCCAACACTGTTCCAATCTCTGGCATTTACGCCCCCTGGAGAGGAAGAAGGCCCATACCATGATCCGTTGTCTTGTAGGCCTCCGTATACATTATACGGCTCCTTGTCATCAACACTAATGTGGTAGAACTGTGACAGTGGTAGGTTTTCTACAATTTCAAAGGTGGATCCTCCATTCCAAGTGCGGTATACACCACCATCTGTTCCGGAGTAAATTACATCACTATCATTAATATGAAATGCAAAATCATGTATATCACTGTGCATGTTTCCTAGGTTTTTAAAGGTTTTTCCTCCATCACGGCTTATGGAGCCGTTCAAGCCACCTTTTAAAACTACTTCTGGATTTTTTGGATCAATCACAATTCTAGAGAAATAAAATGGTCTTACCACAAGTCCAAAGTCATTATTTAAATGCTCCCAAGAAGCTCCTGCATTGGTAGATTTCCATAAACCATTTTTGCTTTTTTCTTCAGTTTCTAAAACAGCATACAAAATACTAGCATCACTAGGGGCAACTGCAACAGCAATTCTTCCTAATTTTCCCTCTGGAAAACCATTGTGTATTTTATTCCAGGTAGCACCTGAGTCTGAAGATTTATAAAGTGCACTTGTATTTCCTCCAGAGCTAAAGCCCCATCCTGTACGTCTAAATTCCCACATAGATGCATACAATACTGTAGGATTTTCTGGATCCATAATCACATCACTTACTCCAGTTGACGGCCCTACATATAGTATTTTATTCCAAGAGTCGCCCCCATCAGTTGTTTTGTAAACACCTCTATCTTGGCTGTCTGACCATAGCGCTCCCAAAACACCTACGTATATTTCTTGGTTGTTTTCTGGGTTGATTACAATAGAGGTAATTCTCTCACTGTTTTCAAACCCAGGTACTTCCTTAAAATTTGAACCACCATCTGTAGATTTAAACAAACCATCTCCAACAGATACAGAGTTGCGTGTCCAGGTCTCTCCAGTACCTACCCAAATATTTTGATCTGGATTTGTGGGGTCTAGACTTACCACACCAATTGATTGCACATGCTTATCGAAAATGGGTGTAAAGATGGCGCCTCCATCACTGGATCTCCAAACACCACCACCGGCAGTTCCTGCGTATAAAATTCTTGGGTTTGTTGGATGACTTTCTAAATCATTGATACGCCCACTCATAAGAGCAGGGCCAATTTGGCGTGCGCGCATGTCGCCAAATAATTCTTTACCTTTAAGTGTAATTTCTTCCTGGGCATTACCAGAAAATGAAAATAGAAGGGTTACTAACAAAGCGAGCAATATTCTTTTCATGAGATACATTTTAAAATTGTTAATTAAATTAGCTTGTGAGGTAAAAAAAATCCTCACGTTTTGGGAGGATTTTTTTGGTTGTTTGATTTGGTGTTATTTTCCTTCTGGGAAGGCAAAAAATGCTTTATCCACATCAGGATTAAGCACTATTTCTTTCATGATTATGGGTTGTCCACCTTGAGATATTGAGAATGGAAAATACAATCCTCCTACTTCCTGGTAGTCACTATAGCCTGAAGTTGACATTTGTCCTTTTGCAGGCCCCATGTTTATTGTTGTTTCTACTATAATTGGGACACCATCTTCCCCAAAATAGTGAAAAGATACCTTTGGCTCTTCTTTACCATCAATCATAACTGGCTTTTGAGTTAACTTGAGCTTGAAAGCTTCTTCTCCTTCTTTTATTTCTTTACCAAGGTACTCTACCGTGTATCCTTTTTCTTTATAGTTTAAAAAAGGTGATGGAAAATCTTGATTGTTTGTTTTCATGTTTTCTGTGGTTTCTGTATCACTTTTCTCTGGAAGCATGGTCATCATATTGGTGGTCCACATGGTTTCTCCATCAAATGAACTCATGGTCATCTCTTGCCCCTGTAAGTTTATTTTTACTAGCTGTTTTCCGTCTTTTGTATAATATAATTCAATAGGTATTTCCATGCCCTGGGCGTTTATAGAACCTATCATTTTAGCTCCTTGCAAAGCATTCCAGGCAGTTTCTCCACCAGTAATCTTAAAATAATTGCTCAAGATTTCATCAGCAGTTTGAGCAGTCATTGGTGCTACGGCTAGTAAAGTAAGTACAACAAATAAATTTTTTAATGTTTTCATAAAAGTGTATTGTAAAATTAATTGTGATTTAAAGGTAAGACGACCTAATTTTAAAAAAGTTACAGTTTTTTAATTTTTATAATAATTAGCGTAATTACATATTGTTTCAAAAATAGAAAATTGTACTCATTAATTTTAATAATCTTCTTGGTTTTTTAAAAGAAGGCACCATCGGTTATTACTAAATTAATGAGTCATTGTTACTTTACAATTTATTTAAAAAGTATCTTTATACTTAAATTTCATACCTATGAATTTTCATACTAGAAAATGGATAAAACCAGAAGATTTAAATCCTAACGGAACCTTATTTGGAGGTAGACTCCTGCAATGGATTGATGAGGAAGCTGCATTATATGCAATTATACAACTAGAAAACCCCAAGACGGTGACTAAGTATATGAGTGAAATTAATTTCAAAAGCTCCTCGGTTAAAGGCGATATTATAGAAATTGGTATTAGGGCTATTAAATTTGGAGCCACCTCAATAACCCTTTGTTGTGAAGTTAGAAATGTCATGACTCGTGAAGTAATTATAACCATAGACACCATTGTAATGGTTAGTCTAGACCAGGACGGAAAACCAAGGCCTCATGGTAAATCTGAGATAGAATATGTTAGAAATAGATTAAAGTAGCTTAGCTTAAATTTTACTGTATCTATTTCTTTGATCTAGGCAAATAGTCTTATTACCAAGAAGTAGTGCAATTGTTTTTAATACCAAAGCATCTCTTTGGTCTATGTTTTTTAGTATTTCTCTTGATGTTTTTGGACCACTCTCCAGCTCCAATAGTATGAGTTCACTACTCTTGAGAAGCTCTCTTTTACTAAATTTTTCTTTTGTTGTCATACACACGCTACAAATACCACAGGGCTCTGCTGTAGTTTCGCCAAAATAAGATACAAGTTGTATACTTCTGCAGGTGTTGTTGTTTTCCACATAGTTTAGTAGCTGTTGTACTTGTTGCTTCTTTTTATCATTATGAGAAACTACCTCTTTTGCAATTACATTTATTGTTTTGTTATCCTCTCTTGGGGTTAAAAATGTAATGGCTGCATCTGTGGTATTTAGATACAGCTCTATAATATTAGCCGCTTCTAATTTTTTCAAGGTCTGAATAATCACAAGTTGTGATTGACTTGTTTTAGCTTGTAATACTTCCAGATTTACGCCAGTCATGGTCTCAAAAATACCTCCATAGAGTCGTAATATGGTTTTACCAATTACAGAAGCAAGCTCATCATGTTTAAAGAAGGCTAGGGCAGTAGTTGTGTCTACTAAAAATTTTAATTTACTGGAGCGTCCAAACTCTTTTGATAGTTGTAAAACACCTAGCCTATCTAGTGTGCTTAAACCATTAAAAACTTGTAGGGTATTTAGAGAATAGGTTTTGCAAAAGTCTTCAAAATTAAAACCATGAGTCGTGAAAACGCCTTCTCCGTATGAGATTTGAAGGTAATTGTTTAATTTTTTGTATATAAATTTCAGCAAATCTACATCTGCCAAAGATGCTATAAGTTGCTTTGTAACCAATTGCTTGTCATAAGCATTGTATAGTATGGTCGCTGTTGCCCTGTTGCCATCTCTACCGCCGCGGCCGGCTTCTTGAAAGTAGCTTTCCAAACTCTCTGGTAATTGAATGTGTATAACATGCCCAACAGTTGCCAAATCTATTCCCATACCAAAAGCACTGGTGGCAACCATGGTTGGTGTGGTACTATTTTTCCAGGCTTCTAATTTTTTGGTTTTTTCAATCGCAGAAATACCTCCATGAAAAAAATCACTTTTAATACCAAGGCTATTTAAGTGACTACTTATCTCAACAGCGCTTCTTCTTGTCCTTACATAAACAATAGCTTCTTTTTTGTTAGTTTTAAGTAGTTGCTCTATATGGTACAGTTTATCTTCTACCTCTAGGGTATTATAAGCTATGTTGGGTCGTACAAACGAATCTTGAAACACCGATGGAAGTTCCATCTCTAGCTGTTTGATAGTGTCCTTTAACACCTCTGGTGTTGCGGTAGCTGTTAGGGCTATAATAGGAGAGAGGGGTTGTAGTTCTCTTAAAATGCGTATGTTTTTATAGGCAGGTCTAAAATCATTACCCCACTGAGAGATACAGTGCGCCTCATCCACAGCGATGCAGGTTACGTTCATGCGCTTTATGGTGTTTTGGACAAGTTCTTGTTGTAATCTCTCTGGCGAAATGTAAAGAAATTTATAATTTCCGAAGCTAGCATTGTCCAGCAGTGTGTTTACTTCGGTAAATGATTTTCCTCCAGTAATTGCAAGTGCTTTAATACCTTTTTCTTGCAAACTTTTTACTTGATCTGTCATCAAGGCAACAAGGGGTGAGATAACTATACAAATACCTTCTTGTACCAGAGAAGGAATTTGAAAACAAATAGATTTCCCGCCACCAGTAGGAAGTAGCGCCACGGTGTCTTTACCGTCCAAAATAGAGTTGATTATCGCTTCTTGCTTTGGTCTAAAGCTAGTATGGCCCCAGTATTTTTGTAATATGTCGAGGGGGTTTTTCAGTAGGTATTTTTTAGGTGGTTAAAAATAAAATCGCAGCGTTGCTCTATTGGTGCTTGCGGCACTTCAATAATGGTGTAGCTATATTTTTTATAGCCATCACACAATGATTTGTATATTTCCTTTGCTTGGGTAAAAGTTTCGTAACGCTCATTGTCTTTGGTGTAGATAAGCTCCCAAGGTGGTAGTAAAAAAACACAGTCGTAAAGATGGGTGTAGCAAGGTTTCTCAAATTCAGGAGCGTACCCGGCGCCTTTAAAGTCCATATATGCCGTGATATCTGGAGTAGCTCTGTCATAAAATACATAATCTGTGTCTAGGTCTTTAGCCTTTTCAAATTGAAGCAATCTGCTTTCCATTAGTTTTTGGCTAAAGAGCATAGGGTCTGTTAAAAAAAGTTGATCAATACCTTGCTTACGAGCTTGGTTTATTATTTCTCGTGAGACCTCTTCCATGGTTGTATAACCAAGACTCTTTATGTAGTTTATTAAGGTGGTTTTTCCAGACCCAGGGCCTCCGGTAATGACAATTCTTTTTGTATTCACTGCTAGTAATGGATGTTAAAATAATTTTTATACTACAAAGTACGTTAATTTATATTGATGCTGAAAGTGTATCTTTGTGGAATACTATTTGGCACTAGTTTATAGCCACTAATTAGTGAAAATAAGATACCAACCCTTTTATATTTCTTAAGAAATACAATATGAAAGATACTAAAACTGAAGAATTTTACACCAGATTACAAGAACAATTAAAAGGAGATACAACTTGGCCTGCACCTTATTTATACAAATTTATTGTGCCAGGTAATGCTCAAAAAATTGCACAAATTGAGGCTGTTTTTAATGGCATGAATGCTCAAATCAATACCCGTGATTCTAGCAAAGGAACTTACACCAGTGTTTCTATAAAAGTTATGATGCCCTCCCCAGAGGCAGTGATAGAGAAATACAAGCAAGTTTCTAGAGTGGAGGGAGTGATTTCTTTATAAAATTTGTATTTTGCAATACAGATTAATACTTCATTTACACAATCCCCAATTTATACATACAAATCATGTTTTTTACAGATATAGAATATAATACAGAGCGCCCGCATTTGATTATTCCAGAGTACGGTCGTCACATACAGAAAATGGTAGATCAGGCTGTTGCAGAGCAAGACCCTGAAAAACGCAACAAACAAGCCAAAAGCATTATTTCTGTGATGGGTAATTTAAATCCTCATTTGCGTGATGTTGCAGATTTCCAACACAAACTTTGGGATCAGTTATTTATTATTTCAGATTTTAAACTTGATGTAGAATCTCCATTTGAGAAACCATCTTTAGAAGCTTTAAGAGAACTTCCAGCAAGTCTAAAGTATCCTCAGAATTTTCCGAAGTATCGTTTTTATGGAAATAACATTAAACGTATGATTGATGTAGCTATTGGTTGGGAAGATGGAGAAAAGAAAGATGGTTTGGTATTAACCATTGCAAATCACATGAAAAAATGTTTCTTAAACTGGAATAAAGACACTGTTGAAGATGATGTAATATTTAATCATCTGTTTGAACTCTCTGACGGAAAATTAAACCTAAAGCAAAGCAAAGAAGCCCTTAGAAATTCTTCTATATTACTTAAAACAAAAACTCGTTTTAGTGATACTAAGGCCACTCCAAACAAACACAAAAAGAATAACAATAACAATAGAGGCCGTAGGCGCTACTAAATCTCTTACCAAAAGCTATGGGAACTTTTCAAATCGAAGGAGGTCACAAATTAAAAGGTGAAATCACTCCGCAAGGTGCAAAAAATGAAGTTTTGCAAATACTTTGTGCTGTTTTATTAACACCTCATGAGGTTATTATAGAAAACATACCAGATATTATAGATGTAAACAAACTAATAGGCATCTTGGGCAATTTGGGAGTTAAAATCCAAAAATTAGGTAAAGGAAAACTTTCATTTAGAGCAGACGATATTAACCTTGAGTATCTCAAGTCAGAACTTTTTAAAACTCAGGGTGGTTCATTACGTGGATCTATTATGATTGTAGGCCCTCTTTTGGCACGTTTTGGAAAAGGATACATTCCACGCCCAGGTGGTGATAAAATTGGTAGAAGAAGATTAGATACTCATTTTGAAGGTTTTATTAAATTGGGTGCAAGCTTTAGATATAATAAAGAAGAACGTTTTTATGGAGTGGAAGCTCCTAAGGGCCTTACGGGTTGTTACATGTTACTTGACCAAGCCTCGGTTACAGGAACCGCAAATATTGTAATGGCTGCTGTTTTAGCCAAAGGAACCACTACCATATACAATGCCGCTTGTGAGCCATACCTGCAGCAGCTATGTAAAATGTTAAACTCCATGGGGGCAGATATCAAAGGTGTAGGCTCTAATATGCTTACAATAGACGGTGTTGAACACTTAAAGGGTTGTACACATCGCGTATTGCCAGATATGATTGAAATAGGTAGCTGGATAGGCTTAGCAGCCATGACTCATAGTGAAATAACCATTAAAGATGTAAGTTGGGAAAATTTAGGTATTATTCCAGATACCTTCAGAAAATTAGGAATAACTCTAGAAAAGAGAGGAGATGATATTTTTATACCCTCTCAAGATAGCTATGAAATTCAAGGATATATTGATGGTTCTACTCTAACTGTTTCAGATGCTCCGTGGCCAGGGTTTACTCCAGATTTATTAAGTATTGTTTTGGTTGTTTGTACACAGGCAAAAGGAAGTGTGCTTATTCATCAAAAAATGTTTGAAAGCAGATTGTTTTTTGTAGATAAACTTATTGATATGGGTGCTCGTGTTATATTATGTGATCCTCACCGCGCGACTGTTATAGGACATAATTTTGAGTCTATGCTAAAGGCTACTACCATGGTCTCTCCAGATATACGTGCCGGTATTTCTTTGTTAATTGCAGCACTTTCTGCCAAAGGAACTAGTACAATTCACAACATTGAGCAAATAGATAGGGGTTATGAAAATATAGACGAGCGTCTTCGTGGCATTGGTGCCAAGATTACCAGATTAGATTCTTAACTATTTTATTCAAATAGCATAATTTAAAATAAGCTATACTGCTTACTTTTTCTTGTTAATTTCGTCTTGAAGTTTTCTTCGAAGTATTTGCTGCTCTTCTAATTTCTTTTGGCGATAGCTATCAAATTCTTGCTCAATCTCAGAGAGCTTATGCTTTGTTTGCTTTGTGATGATGTTACTGTTTTTAAATTTAATTATAAAAAACAAAAGGCCAAGTACTAGCATACCAATCGTAGAAAATAACACAAAGTTATAAGTACCTTTTTTGGTAGTAATTCCAAAAAGCGAAATAGTACCCTCTTTTTCAATAGATGCGTCTAGGTTTTCTTGTGTATTACTTAAACTGGCCTCAAGTGTTGTTATGCTATTTTTTTGAGATGCGATTGTTGCATCTTTTTGCTGGATAGAATTTTCAAGTAATTCTATAGAATCTAAAATATTTTTTCTTAAACCAGCAAGCTTGGTTCTTTTAATGACCTTATATTTTTGGTAGTTATTAGATTTATCAATAACCTCCACAAATTGAGCCTCAATAGAATTGTCTATTTGGACCTTGCTTTGTGAATAGCCTGCAGTAGCACATAAAAATAGTAGGCAGCTAAAGATTGTTTTAATAGTCATGAGTATTGGTTTTACTAGGTAGCTAATAGCACAAAAGTAGTGGTTGTATTTGTTTTCTAAAAGGTATTACGCTTGTTAAGAATTCTAGAGTATTTTTTTCACTACATTTATATAAGGCAAAAGTACGTGTAATTTAGGTATCTATAAAGGTTTCTTTATTGGTTTTTAAAGCCAATTTGTAATTGCAAATTAAAACATAGAAACTTGCTTTAGCAACTACTATGTTTTAATACAGCCTATAAAACATAGCTAATATAGCCTCTTTAGTTATTCGTTTATTCCTTTTTTATAGGTCTGTAGACATCTCTCGCGGGCAAGTTTGTGATCTACAATCATGGCAGTATACTTTTTAGTGTCATACTCAGGCACCCATTTCTTTATATACTTTTTGTCTTTATCAAACTTGTCTGCCTGTGTGATAGGATTAAATATTCTAAAATAGGGTGCAGCATCTACACCACTTCCCGCTGCCCATTGCCAATTACCAACATTACTTGATTGCTCATAATCTAGAAGCTTTGACGCAAAGTAGGTTTCTCCCCAACGCCAATCAATAAGTAGATGTTTACATAAAAAACTTGCAACTAACATGCGCACTCTGTTGTGCATATGTCCTGTATTGTTTAGTTCTCTCATTCCGGCATCTACTAAAACATATCCTGTCGTGCCGTTTTTCCAGTGTTCAAACTCTTGCTCGTTGTTGCGCCATACAATACGGTCATACTTTGGTCTAAAGGCTTTTTGTTGCGTGTGGGGAAAGTGCCAAAATATTTGCATAAAAAACTCACGCCAAATAAGCTCACTCCAAAACACATCATTTGTTTGTGAAATAGCCTTTTTCATCATTGCTCTTACACTAACAGTGCCAAAACGTAAATGTGGCCCTAGGTGTGAGGTGCCATCTACCCCAGGAAAATTACGGGTATTTTCATAGTTTTGTATAAGAGTAGCAGAGGTATTGTATTTGGGCACCTTAATACTGGAGGTGGTAAAACCCATTTGCTCCAGCGTCGTGTTTTGTAGAGTGGTGTCTTGATACAGGTTTTTGAAATAGATTGTTGTTTTGTGGTCTTTTAGGTCTGTCTCTGGGTTAAATACACTTTTCCATTTATTTTTATAAGGAGTGTACACAACATAGGGAGTACTGTCTGCCTTCACAATGCTGTCTTTCTCAAAAATAACTTGGTCTTTGTATTGGTAAAAGCCAATTGCAGCAGCATTATCTTGTTTTTGGTTTGCTAAGTTATCTTTAATCTCAAGATCTCGTTCTTGTCCATAGGGCTCGTAATCTCTATTGCTAATTACATTTTGCACATTAAACTGCGCTGTTAATTTTTTAAAGACCTCTAATGGTTTGCCATAATATATAGCCAAAGAACTTCCATGGTCTTGCAAGGTGCTCTTTAAGTCTAGCAAGGTGTTGTAAATAAAAGTTACTCTAGCATCATCTTTGGAGAGTTTGTCTAAAATTTCGGTATCAAAAATAAAGATGGGCAAAACAGGTGATTTGCCCTGTAATGCTTTAGAGAATCCAACATTGTCTTCAAGACGTAAATCGCGTCTAAACCAAAATATATTTACAGCAGCGGCCACCTTATTGTGTTTGTAATGTTGATTTTCCACCATCTATTGCAAGTACTTGTCCAGTCATCCAACTGGATTGTTCTGAGAGTAAAAAACAAGCAGTATTGGCTATATCTGTATCAGTTCCAATTCTTTTTAGTGGATGCATTTCTCCCATTCTTTGTTTTTTATCATCACTAGATAGAAGGCGTCCAGCTAGGGGAGTATCTGTAAGTGATGGTGCAATAACATTAACTCTCATTGTTGGTGCATATTCAGCTGCCAATGCCTTTGCAAAACCCTCTATAGCTCCTTTAGATCCAGAAACGCTGGTATGAAAAGGCATACCTACTTTAACCGCAACAGTGCTAAAAAACACTAAACTTGCTCCGTTTGAAGCCGTAAGCTTTGGAAGTAAGCCTTGTAGTACTTTAACTAGTGAAAGAAAATTTACCTCTAGATCTTCTTGGAATGTTTGAGGTTTTATTCTCTTAAAAGGTTTTAGATTGATACTTCCAGGGCAATACACCAGGCCGTCTATCTGATCTGGCAAGGGTAATGTAGAGATGTCATCAGTTAATGCATCAAAGATCATGTGACTAACTCCCTGGGGTATGTTCTCTTGTGTTCTAGAGGCTACATATACCTTGTGGGTATCTTTAAGTTGTTTTGCTATTGCGGCTCCAATTCCGTAGGATCCGCCAATAAGAAGTATGTTTTTCATAGTTATAAGTTATTGTGGGGTAATTATATTGTCCCAAAAAGTTCAATTAATTTCTTTTTTCTATACTTGAATATTTTATCAAGTCTTGGCTTTACTAATATAGGATGCACTAATTGACCTAGCCACCCAAGAGGCACTTTATAGTCTATAATGTCTTCCATTTCTACACCACCTGGAATTTCTTTTATAAAGTGTTTGTGATGCCACATTGCATAAGGGCCAAAGAGTTGTTGGTCAACAAAATACTCACCCTTCTTAACCTGAGTTATTTCTGTAACCCATTTTGTTTTTATACCCAGTAGTGGTGTTACAATGTATTGTATGATTTGTCCTGCGTACATGGGTCTGTCTGCACCAGATTTTATAATAAAACCCATATACTTAGGTGTAATAGCCTTAAGGTTATTAGGGTCAGACAAAAAATCCCAAGCCTGTTGCTTGCTAATAGGAAGGGGGTGCTTGGAGTGTAGTGTGTAAATCTTCATGTATGGTATCAAAAAAACAAGCAGTAAAGCTATGTAGGTATTTAAAATAGCTAGTATACTAGCTTTATTTCAGAATTGTCCAAAATTCGTCCTGAACCAAAGATACTTTGATGGCTAGAAATACTAGTAGGATTTTGAAAACTTTAAGATATTAAAGTGTCACCATTAGCTTAATGAAGATATTTAACAACCCTCATCACAACACTGCTCATATTTCACTAATTTGCAGGTCACTACAGCCAGCACACAACCAACAATAGGAGCAAGAATATAAATCCATAAATCTGCTATGTTACCAGAGACTACAGCTGGCGCTATGGATCGGGCTGGATTCATGGAGGCTCCAGTAATGGGGCCTGCAAACATTGCCTCTAATAGTACAACACTACCAATGGCAATACCAGCAACTACGCCAATTTCTTTTGATCCTGTAGATACATTTATGATGACTACCATCAAGAAAAAGGATAAAATAATTTCAAATATAAAAACTTTAAGTGCAGAGAGCTCCGGCACAGTGGCGCCAAGTGTTTGACTCTCTGGAAATAAATACAATAGTATGCCACTTGCTAGAAAAGCTCCAATGAGCTGCGCCAGAACATAGGCAGGAACCTCTTTCCATGGAAATTTTTTAGCATACGCAAAGCCAATAGTAACGGCTGGGTTCATGTGGGCGCCACTAATATCTCCAAAAGCATAAATCATACCCATAACAATAAGGCCAAAGGTAATTGCTACAC
>Ga0209532_1000811_pt1 | contig 26131 bp, 17 predicted proteins | sample COG_02_FD_184746 | JGI IMG/M metagenome (GOLD analysis project Ga0209532, IMG submission 184746) | Pelagic Microbial community sample from North Sea - COGITO 998_met_02 (SPAdes) (version 2) | ecosystem: Environmental > Aquatic > Marine > Neritic zone/Coastal water | place: Helgoland, sampling... | reverse complement strand
AGTAACTGATGGTGTATCAGAAACAGATACTGTCGGAGTATTTGTTGGCGTAACTGATGGGGTGTCCGAAACAGACACTGTTGGCGTATTTGTTGGTGTAACTGATGGAGTATCAGAAACCGTTGGTGTATTAGTTGGTGTAACTGATGGGGTATCAGAAACCGTAGGTGTTGGTGTAGGCGTTACAGGAACATTACAAAGAGCATCACTACACCCACCAGGTATATTAGTAACCGTAGAAATTAATTCAGCACTAAAAGTTATTGAGGGTGACTCACTAACCGCAACATAACAACCATCAGGTAAACCAGTAAAATCATCAAATCTATAGGTGTTACCAGGGTTTGGTCCACCACCAAACTGATTATCATAATCTGTTTGATTTATACGGTAAATATTTAAGTTACTCGAGTCACAAGGGTCAAAATAGTAATAACTATTACACGGTGTTTCACCAGTACAACTATCACAATAATTCTCACCAGTAGGTGTATAATATCCAGTTATCGAACCATTCGTAGTGTAACCCGTAATTATCTGTTGATATTGACCAACACATTCATTGTTAATTGTGATACCCGTTAATTGGCTGTGAGCACCGTTAATACTACCACCTAAGATAGTAGTATCACCTGTGAATATATACACAGAACTATCACAACATGATGCAGCACTATAATATATTATATCATTACCCGCGGCACTTGTACATGCATTACAATTCTCATAAGCACTAACGGTGATATCTGCAGTATCACCAGAGTATGGCCTGAAACAAATGTCACCAGGCGTAAAACATGCGTTATAGTTAGTAAGATACCCCTGATTTTGAGATAAAGCATCACCGTCAATTTTAACAGTAGTAACATCTACATTACATTTGGATTCCGATTCAGTTAAGATATATTCATACCCAGTACCATTAGTATTATAGTAAGATATCGCACCCGTAGCACTAAACGGAATATCTAAATCACCACAAGGGTTTCGGTCAGTATTTGCAACATCTAATGTTGTTAAACTACCTCCGAGCCAAGTCCAAAAATCCGTAACACCCGCAGAGCTAAATTGCCAACCTGTTAAGTAATGATTTCCACTACTATCTATTCGGCTTGCGTTACCATCAATAACGTATGCAATATCAGCAAAGTAAACATCATCGTTAAGATTTAGTAAATAATTTTTTTTATAAACATTAACCAATGGAAAAGTTGGGATATCCATACCGGTACCTGGAAATCCAGTTGAACCACCTCCATTATAGTCATTATCCTTCATGGTATAGTCCACAGTCTGATTCGGAGTCTGACCATCATAATTAACGGACCATGTCCTATGTTTGAAAAGGTTGAAATAGGTATATGTACCTCCAGTAAAAAGTTGTAGATTAGCGTCGTCAGTTGCACCACTGAGACCTGTATCCCATTGAATATAATACGTATCACCTGTGTATAATGATGCCCCGCTGGTCCTTTGTGTTAAAGTAAAATAATAACTAGCCATTATCCACAGTTAATTGATATGTTTATACCTACGTTCAAGGTGATTTTCTTATCAGTAAAATCAGGACTACATCCCGTATTACTAAAAGTGATGGTATTACCATTAATAGAATAATTTAAACCATCTTGATATAAATACTGAAAGTGTGCAATTGCCGCGTTAACCCAATCAGTATTTGATGGAGCGTCAGCGTTACCATAACCAGTATAGTATTTCTCTTGAACAAGAATATCCGAGTCTAATCTTAAATCTATATACCATTCACTCACGACACTATTTAAATCACACTCAGACGTGGTATAACCACTTGAAGATACGATAGTGTTTATCTGTTCTGATAATATCTGGTTGAAGGTTTTTGTTGGGTATAATCCACAGTTAACACTTTGATTAGTACAGTCATAATTCCATAAAGGACCATCCGTAGTAGTTGGTTCACATTCTACAATAATAATCTCACACCCTCTCTGAACTCTGTATACATGATTTTGTCTATGGAATACAGCATTCTCCATTCTCTGACCACCATTCCACAACGTAGACGCAGGAATGACTTGTTCAACTAATCTCATCCAATAATCACCAATACCATTAACGTAATCAATCATTTTTTGGTAAGTGTATTTATTAGAAGGTATGTTTACATCTTGTTGTGATGTCAAATATTTCCAATATAATGAGGCCAAAGTTAAATACCCACCATTACTTGTCTGTCTGTTACGAACATTAATCATGTTCTTATAAAAAGATTGAGCAAACTCAAAGAATGACTTATCTTTTGGTCTCGGGTCAATAATTGTCCAATCAATACCGCCAGGTGTTGGATATGGTGATGTCAATCCTGTAGAAGGTATAGGATAGTTCTGATTCCTACTCATTTGCCACACGTCATAAGTGAGACCTTGACCCATATTCATAAATAACTCAATATTTTTTCTATTTAATACTAATCTCTCGTCAATTACGTTATAATCAGATGTAAACTCACCAGTACCCTTTCTAATACCAATATTTTCGTTAGTCCATGATTTTTTATTATCTTTAATAGAAATAAGCTCATAACCCAAATTCATATTAGGAAAATTACGGAACTTATTAAAATACTTCTCACCATAAGTGTATGGTTCCAATGAAGTTTGTATATTTGGATTCGAACCTGTAAAGTTTGAGTTTTCAACATCAATACTTTCATTTGCCCTATGTTGGGGTGTTTGTTCAAACCAACCTGAACCCATTTCATAGTAATATGAGTCACTTTCAGGGACAACCCTCGGATAACCATACTCATCCATAGGGTAATCACCTCTAACTTCTTGAGTAAATGTAGTGACTGATTGTGGCGTAAAGGCAGTATATGTTACCCCTTTAATTTTATATGTACTATTAGGGACATATATAGGTAAAATATCTAATTTCGTACCACCAGTGACCTCAGATAACTCTTGATTGAACTCTGTAAGGTTGATAGGTCCATCAGCCATATAAATGGTCTCATTAAACTCTACTAAGGCTTTCGGAGCACCAATCATTCTCATTAAAAATTCTAAACCAGCCCTTGTACCTTTTGATTTATACAAATAACCTGAATTAATGATTAGTTTTCTGTAATATTCATAGTCTAACTCTTGAGGAGTCTTATCCCTTGTTTGACCAGGGTATATAGATTGATTTTTAGTACCAAATATTGACGTTAAGAAGTCATCCTCAGTAATTGGTGAGATATTAATATCAAAACCTAAGGTCTGTGCTAAATTTTTTAGTAAAACCGACGGTATATCATCTTTTGGATTATAATTTACGGAGTTAATATACGCCAAACCATCAACAAACTTCTTAGTCTCATCAAAGCTCCTACCGTAGATTTGTAAAACCTTTTCCATCTTTTGGTCACCAGTATCGAAATCCTTAAATGAACCCGTCACCAAGAATCTACTGATAAGATTAGTCTTATACCTATCCATTACCTCTGAAATCTCATTGATTTTGTTTAGGTAATTGTCGTAGGCAACCGTCTGTATATCTAAGTTCCATAATCCCTTGATTGGCCATGTAATATTCTCAACCGAGGTATAATATCTACCTTGGTCATCTTCCCTTGGTACCCTAAACAATGCAGTATACTTAGGAGTTACCAATCTATTCAATAAAAACTTCTCAACCTCATCAAATGAATCATCAAAAATCTCCTCAATGTAGAACTTATTAGGTCTTAAAGTAATATTCTCAGTTGATGATGAGTTGGAACCAAATGGCTTACCTTGAACTACAAACTCGATAGTTCCCGCCGATAATGAGATTGATGGTGTGAAATCCTGAACCTTATACTCGGTTTCACCAGTACTTACAAACAATGAATATCTTAAGAACATTCTTGTTAAGTTCCTATATGGTGAGGTATCCATTGGCCTTAAGGACATATTTCTGTCGGCGTTTTTACTATAATCAATATCAAAAGGATTCTTAATTCTTTTAACATCAATAGTAAATGTAGTCTCATCATCAACAGAATCGTAAGACACACTATTAACCGTATTTGCCGTCGTGTAATCAGTAAAGATTTTATCAACCTCTAAAGCAGCAGGAAAAAAATTAATGATTTTAGTAATAGATGAGGATAGTCTTTTTTGTAATGAACCGTAATATGAAAAATTAGTGACAACGGAAACATCATAATTAGGATATACACCAAAATTACGAGCCCAAATCTTTCTTGATTCCTCAAGATTTTCCATATCCATATTCTCCAACGTAAATGGATTAGAGAATACACCCGTCTCAAAAGTACGATTGACCTTTTCAACAACAGAAGTAGTAAATTCAAAGTTACCCTGCGTCAGACCACCACCATCAACAAGCTGAAATCCCACCAAATCCGGTGAGAAAGTTTCTGCTCCTGAAGGGGGTGCGGGTGGGTATCTATATTTTTTTCTACTCGCCATTAATTAATTACATTATTGAAATTCTTACTGAAATCGATATTATCACCTCTATCTTGACGAACCTCAAACAATAGATTATTAAACTCATCCCTAATCTCAAACAAGTTGTATTGTTTGTAGATGTTGTTAGATGGGTCATAAAGTGTGTAAATACCATCCTCAAGACTCTTAGTTTGATTACCGTAAAGTGCAATCGCAAGAGTATCGATGTCGTGTTCAGCCATTTCAATATCTAATGTAACCGGATTAAAGTACGTATTAGTAATGATAATATTTTGATTTGGTTGACCGATGAATGGTGTGGCATTTGGTTTATTTGACGGAGCACTTGATGGTGACAACGTACAGAATAATAAATCACTACCGTTCTCAACATAACGATAACGGATAGTCTTTTGTGAACTATTTGTTAAGTTAGTTGTAACTGGCTCACAATAGAATGAAGAGGTAACAATTCTATAAAAATTTGGTACCTTTGTTCCACTATCATTTAAGTATTCCACCCTAAACCCAACTAATCCTTGGGCAACAAACTTATTACGGTATTGAGGGTCAACATTATTCAAATCAATGATAATACCTTTAACATTCGGCAATGCAGATAAAACACCACAATCTGTAATCGTTGTTCTCATCTCTGCGGGACGAACATATAAAGTATAAATCCCTGTTTGGTTAAATTCATTGGAGGGTAATCTTAGATTATACATCCCACCCAAAATTTCATTTGTATTCCCACCAGTGTCATTATTGTGGAAATAAGGCGTCAAAATAGAAGCCGCGTCTAATTTTTTTAATACAAAATCTTCAGTCACATCCCTACTCGGAGTGTAATGCATGATTATTTCTACATCCTCTGGAGACATATCTGCGGGTCTTGTAATTCCGTAAGTTCCTAAAGCCATTTTCTAATTTTCATTAATTTTATAGAAACCGTAACCATATCTCGTCAAGTCTCCTATGTTATCAACCTCACCCAACCTCTCTAAACCTTCAAAAGCTGAGTTCTTGCCTCTGTCTATAAATACTTCACTCTGTATTTCTGGTGAAGAAACCATGTCTAATAATACTTCTTGTTTTGTAATTGCACTAACTGAAATATCATTATCGGTAATACCTGAAGAGTTTGCAATAAATAATGTGGTACCATCAGGATAATCATAGTAGTCAACATTATTAATTGTATAGGCAGTATAATCAGTATCTAATTCATTAATAACTCCAAGTAATTGACCATTCTGAAATATTGGTACATTTGTAGCGTATCTAATTGAACCATAACTACTTAAACTATTTAGTAAACTTGAAGTATAACCACTCACAATAAAAGGTGTGGTGGTGTATTTTGAAGATACTTGAGATGATATATTATTTTCCGCATCACCACTGAAAATAAAGTCATAACTTAATGGTGTTCCTGACCAACTACCACCTTGAGGTGTGAATGTTATCTCCCCGTTAGGGTTATGTATTGTAGCCCCGCTCATTGGAATATTGACTACTTTCTTAACTTCAGTAGTACCCCATGGGTTAGTTTGAGTGATTGTAACTGTAAATGCGGACGCAAATGGATAAATGTGTGTGGTGTAGTTTGGAGCAACGTCATTTATCTTTTCAGTAGAGCTCCCGTCACCCCAATCAATAACATAATCAGCTAATTGTAGGAATTTCTTAAAATCTCTATCCGCAGTATTATATACGAAAACCTCAAAATTATTGTTAGAACTTCCAGAATAAACAAAGTTATTTACAACATCTTTTTGTAAAATATAACCATCAAATGGAGTATAATAACCCAAATCATTAAAAGACTGAGTAAACATCACAGGAATTGTTAGGCCAGTAAGTAACGAACTACCACCTGTTCCACCACTCAATATTTCTGTTAATCCGGAGTAAACACCAAAGGTATTTCCACTATAAGTCTCTTGAACAATATCACTTTTTAATACCTCAGGAGAAACTTTAATATATGTTTTTTGTGTTTTCATTATGGGTTAACATATTCATAGAATTTTATCGGTGTTGTTTTAGTACCTATTCTCACACCATTTAAGTTGTGCATCTCATACTCATAATTATCGTAGTCCAAAACTAATTTGGTATAAAAATTATCAGCCTTATTGAAGTTGAATAAATTATTAAAGTTAGATTGTGGCTGTATCATCATTCTAGTAAAATCACCTGTCTTACCATTGAAGAATTTTACAGACATGTAGAACTCATCTAAATTGATAAAGTTTCTATCCCTTAACCAATAAATGAAAAACCCTTCTTTGTCACCCACATAGTCTAATTTATAATTAGGTGTTCTAATATCAACAACATTGGGTACTGAGTTGGTTCCAATATCAACAGAAGTCGTCTCACCTTGCTGTGTTGGAATAACCACAGTAAAGTATAATTTTTGTTGTTGACTATTATTTGAATCGTAGAAATCTAACTTAAAAAAACTCTTTTTAAAAGAATTAGCATAGTAATATACTTCTTTATCATTAAATCCCGCACCCTCATAATTCATCACCCAATCCGTAGATGTTGCACCTGTCACATCAATATTCTCAGGTATAAAGTAAAACTCATAGTTTATACTCGACGCACTTGTTGAATATATTTTATGGTCAAACCTTGTCACTTCAAAGTCTTCAGTAGGATTTATTACCTGTTCGATAACTTCTTCCTCAAAAACATCAATTGCATCATCACGACCATTAACATCCCAAAACTGCTCAATAGGAATTTGAACTTCTCTCTCTATACCTCTATCTGAAAATCTATAATTATTCACAATCGTCTATTAATGGTTGAGTTATCACACCAATACCGTAGTTCAGTGTTCTCTGTGGCAATACCTGTAAAAAGGTTATATCCTTAAATGGATAGTGTGCACCGTTTAAAAATGGATGGTCAACACCAATACCTTCACCATCAATAAAACCGTAAGGATAGAGGTCTCTCCATCTCCATCTTTGTTCGAAGTTCGAATAAAAAGCATAATCAGGGATACCATCAACATCGTTAACATTTCCTGTCTCAACATATGGTGAAAAATCTCTAACAGTAATAGAATGGTGTGGATAATATAAATACCCACTCGGTAAAACTACCGTACTATCATCCATAAAATGTGTAGAATTATAACTATACTTATGTAACATTGGTGACACTATATACTCCTCCATCTCATAATCATTCCATTCACAAAAATCACCTAATATTTCATCACCATCGGTTAAATCCTTATTATAGTAGAATGTTTGGTTATTTTTTTGGTAGTTCTGAGTTGGAATATTATCTTTGTTATTCGTGTTATCTTTTCTCCACCATGGGTCAACTTCTAATGATAAACAGTTAAACTCCCAACCAACTTCTAATGAGGATGAGGACCTACCATATGGTTTATTAAACCAACCCATATATCCTTTATTTAAAATTGTTACAAATAACTCACTTAATGGTCTATCTTGATTATCTTTATACTGTGAAATATCTATTTGTTTTTCAAAAGTATAAGAAACCACCTGACTACCGTTTCTTTTAGATGTTCTCTGTACATTATTTGGTGTTAAGGCTGAATATTCTAACTTACTATCATCACTGAATGGACTATTCTCAAAACCCATTCTTGTTAAGTTATAATCTTTAATATCTGTTAGAATTTTATGTTTTCTAACATAATAGTTTGATGTTGTTTCACCTGAATTATTTTTACTGATTACCCTTTTAAATGTCCCTGATACTCCATCACCAAAAGTAGTACCCGTATACCCTAAATCGTATATTGAAAATACTTTATTACTACTATCATAATCTTCGTCACCTAATTCATAAACTTGAAATAACGATTCACCATTATAATTGAAGGATAATTTAACATACTCACCAATAGAAAGATTATGATTACCACCACAGTAAAAAGTGATTAAGTTTTTACCATTAACCTTTCTTTTTTTCATTGCAAAAGGAATACCATCACTAACGTTGAATACTGTAGTTGCACTTAACTCCTCATTCTTATAAGTCATACTTTGACCTGTAACATTATCAGAAGGATACGATAGATATACTGACCAATTATATGTTGTTGAACTCTTAGGGATAAAATCAACATGACCGTCAATACCTCTAGTTCTTAAGAAAGTAAATTCATCATACTGTGGATATCCTTTCCAAGTATTACTCGTCACTGAATTTAACGCACCTATATAATATAGGTCATTTTGATATGGATTATAATTGGTTTTACCAGAAATAACATTATCAAAAATATTTGTAATTTTACCAGTAACCCTCATAAGGTCTGACCCTTGTCTTTCCTTATCGAACCTCTCAGCCAAGTTAACGAGTACTGTACGGTCACCCTCAACCATCAATCTCTTTTGACCCTGTAATGAAACATCTAAAGTTGTATCCAATGTTGGAGCACCCTTGTACTGTTTTTCGCTTGGGACTATCCTTATTTGACTTGGTTCCTTACTCATAATTTTTCTTGATTCAAGATAAATTTATCAATAAACTTATTCATAGAGGACGCACCTGTTCTTAATCCAAAGTAGAAGAAGTATGGTGAACCACTGTGTATCTTATTTTTAAAATTCGCGGGTTTTGATTCGGTCACTTCAACTTTATTACCCACAATATTAGAGTTGTAAATGTAACCTGGTCTTTGTGTTGAAGGCATATCAGTATTAGTATTGAATGTGTTTTGTGAGGTCATTCTATCTTCACTTTGAAAGTTTACAGACCCTATACCATCTTGTGACTTTTTACTACGCCAGTCATTATATTGAGTACCAAATATACTTGTACTATTATCTATAATCTCCCACTTATGGTAAGGAACTAGCTGGTCATTATGACCGTAGTTATCTGTTAGGAAGTTTGTAAGTGTATCTTCGAACGTATATCTACCAGGGCTAATCAAATCTCTATTGATTGTATTAGCACTAAAGAATATACCCAATACTGGGTCCTTACCTTCCTGTATATATCTAATCTGATTATCCGTATAATTAGAACCTAAATAAGGTACCACACCAAATTCAGAGTTAATACTTAATAATTGAGCAACATCTCCGTCCAATCTTTGATTAGACCTTGAGAATAATTTCTGAACTGAACCGTCTCCCAAACCTAATATCTGTTCCCAAAAACCAGCATCTGTTAATCTACTAATTGCGAAAAGTTGTAATATGTCTGAAGTATCGTTATACGATGAACTTTTAATCTTATCAACAATATATCCTTGAAATTCAGGGTTATAACATATCTCTTTAGTAAATAAATCTCTTGGACCTAAATCCATAATGGTTGTTGGATTCCCTAAAAACTTCTTATTAGCACCATTTGACCCACCAAAGGCTCTTGGTTGTGGAGCATTATCTCTACCAATAAATCTTTCACCTTGTGGTTGATTAGGATTGTACGGTGTAGCCCTGTAATAGAATGAATTTGTAACTATTTGATAAACGGTAGTGTCTTTACAGTACACATATCTCGGATTACTAGTGAATGTGGTTTTATTAATATCATTACCATACACATTATCCTTTTGGAACGCAAACATATATAATGAACCATTAATCCAATTATTAACAAATGTCAAACTCACAACGTTATTACACAAAGCAAACATCATTCTGAATCTTGCCCTCCATTCTGTTATGGATTGGAAGTCTTCACGGATTGCAAAGTTCTTAGTAATAAGGTAATAACATCCATTATACATTTTCTTAATCTCTTTCTTATTATCAACATAATAACAACGATTATCAGGCGCCTCAACACCAATTGTCTCCCCATTACCGGTATAACACTCCAAGGGTACCATACCTTCACATGAAAAAGTTTCATTAACTTGTGTAGCAATTGCACCTGCATCTTCATTGAAGTCTTCACTACCATCACCAAATCCATCATCACCACCAAAATTAAAAGACGATACTTCTCCACTATCTTCGATTGTATAAATGGCAAACCTCTTGTTTTGATGAAGAGAAAATCTCTTATATGTATTATCTGATGTTGGTAACCTATCTGTCCTCATAACCAACTTGGATGAGTCTGACATTGTTAATGACATATTAGGGGCGTTTTTGTAATATACTGGTGACGCGTAAGACCAATCACCATCTCCATTAGGTGTACCATCTTTAGACATAATCAAACTACCACCTTCAACAACCTCATCTTGCCTATAATTAAATAAGAAATCTCCGTTTTCTTGCATCCGACCCCAGTTCCCAGCAAGATTTGTAAAATTCGGAGTTCTGGTTGCATCATTTTTATATTCAGGGTTTTTATTATCATCTTTATTATTCTTATCCATACTTGAATAGAACTTAGTATTCCTATTCTGATAATCCTGATACATTGAAGAATTAGGGGAGAATGAGAATGAATCAAAATATATCGGTAAACCAGTTTCAGAACAATTAGAACCATTATCATTTATTTTATCATGTCTCGGTATTCTCCAATCTGAGTTGGCATTTGCATATGGCTGAATAGGGATATTCATTTTGAAATTACCCCTTACCTGTGGTCCATTACCCATATTAAATCCATACAATTTAGATAAGTCATATTTAATATCCTGTCTTGGTGTATTGGGGTCGACACCTCTCACCAAAAAGACGACACATTGGTTGCCCCAATCAGAATTCAATTTTATATTCGGAACCTCAGATTCAAAATAGTCCCCATTAAGACTTCCTTTAGGATACGTTGTAGGTTCAAAAAGGGCATTTGTACCACCGGTTTTTGTGACTTTTTGCCAACCGAATAGGTAGAATTGACCAAGGGTGTCGTTCGGGGCTCCGTATGATATCAATCCATTTGAACTACTATTAACTCCAATAGTATTCTCATAATCAGCAAGAGTCTGCCCCGTTATGACTTGGAAATATTCGATATCAGATGCAAAACCATAATTAACTGAACTCCCTGTAGTACCTGTGATTACGTAATTATTAATAGCTGAACCCAAATTAGTCGGTGACATAGATTTAATTTGTACCGTTGAAGCACTTTGCGTAATAAAAATTGTAGTACCTGTTGTACCCCCACTTACATTCGGGTCATTTGTTTTATTAGGGTCATTGAATGAAACAATCGTTCCTGATTTAAACGTATTTAACTGACCAGGGTCGAGGACTAACATAACAACATTATCACTATGTTTTTTGGAATTATTTTTTGTTGGATTGATGTAAGTGTCAATTCTATTATACCCATTAAATTGATGATATTTAGCCTTAACGTTGAAAAGATTAAATCTCTCACTTAATGGAATATCTCTTGACCAAGTATTCTGTGAGACATCAGGATTACTATCGGAGTTCAACCAAGGAGTTAAGGATTGTTGTTCGTCACCGTAAAGGTCATTTCCAGCCATCACCGTTTGAAAACCATTGGTGAATTTTAACCATTCAGTGGTATCATCATTATTATAACCCACCAAGTTATTGTAATATTCATTTTCGTTAGTATCAATCAATAAGGTGGTATTACTCTCAACTTCACCTACTTCAGTGTTTTGACCTGCAGGCCTTTCTTCACAAGCACAAGCTTGACATTCAGGATATGAAAGATTTGGTAATGGAATTGCGGATAATGGACACTTCTTAGATAAAGAAGGAAATGTTAACGGTTGAATCGGGTCTTTTTTACTACCAAATAATTTCCTTATTAAATTTATTATCGCAATTATCGAATTTATCACAACAACAACAACGGTCACAAGGAAATTTATTATTATCCTTATTATTGGCCATAAGAAACAAATAACATGACCAATAACCGTTAATGATAATATAACAGGTGTGAAAATAGTTAACAACAGATTCACAATTAAGAATAAGAAATTAAAGTTTTTAACCCCATCATTGACAGGGAATTTATTAGTATCGTTCTCACAACCTCTATCCAATATCTCCTTAATCCCTAAGAATCTAGCACGACCAAAACCTGACCTATACTCATCAATCATTTGTGATGGTGTATAAACTTTGTTATAGTTCATCAAGTAAAATGAATCCTCACACTTGACCGCAGAATCCTTATCGGCATATTCATCCCAATCCAATGAGAAGGCATAAGACTTTTGAAACTGAATGTAGTCGTAATCATATTGTTCCACTTCAACGGTAACATCCTGACCCACAGTTTGAGGTGGATTTCCTATTTCAATAGTTTTCTTAGTCACCTGAATAGTCAGTGTCCCCCCATTTGGGAATTCTATCCACTTTTCGTTTCTAACTATACCATTAACAGTTAATTCAATCGCCTCAAGGTTGTCATTGAATGGAATCGTCACAGTAGTATTAGACTGTATTAACAACGTTTTAGTTTCCGTAATCTGTGATGGGTCTAAAAAGCTAACATTGACTTTAGTCTCAGTATCCTTAGTTGAAGGGTCAACACCTGAATTATTGATTGTACCGTTCCAACCGTACTCACGGATTTGTGGAACAATAAAATTAGCTCTCATAACATCACCAATAATAGGAAATAACTGGTCTCCCTCAAATGGTGGTCCATTTTCCTCAGATTGATACTTGATTTTAAATCTATACTTACCCTTTGTAGGTACACCAATAGATTGGTCATTAGATAACACAGTCTCACCAAACTCATTAGTAACCACATAATCTAAGTTCATTGGGACATCGGTAACAAAAGCACCATTCTCATCTATAACCTTACCTGAGTTTGGTAAACTATATTGTTCTAATATAGGGTCCCCATTATCGTCAATATCTATAGTCTGTCTAACTGCGAGTATTTCACCAGGACCCGTGGCTAAGTTACATAAATCACCCTGCTCCGTTCTTGGTTTACAGTTAGGTTTGATTGGTCTACTGTCAACATCACTGAAGATAGAACCCATAAACACGGCTGTCGGCTGAATCTCAATACCCAACTCCCTTAAATCAAAATCGTTTCTCGTGATTCCAATATTACATAAGTCCTCTTGACCCCAAAATGATGCAACATCAATGTCTTTTACTTGGCTAATAATTTGTGGTAATTCATCAATATTTGTTGATGATTTAAAATTTGAACCGTCAAACTGCTCGGCAACACCCATATTCATCCTAATCAAATCCTGAGGTCTCAAAGAGAAACAACCCATATCTGATAGGTCCATATCCAATACAATCTTCTGATTACCCAACGGAACACCGGTAATCATAAAGTCACCTGAATCGTTTGTTTTTACAGTAAATTTGTAATACTTTTCATAGATTTCCAATACCTCATTACGAGTTAATACATCTGACCTTGAAGGGAAAGTACCCGTCGGTGTGTGTCCACCATATTGTTTCTCATAAGGTAAAAGATTATACCTATACCCATCTTCATTTTTTTGTGTTGGTGACTTGTAAGGGTATAAGGTTGATATTACGGGGTCTTCTAAATCCATATCTTCCACAGGAATAAAAATAGATACCCGTGCATTTGGAATACCAAACCCACTATTGGCTACGACTCTACCAACAACAACACCGTAATCAGCACAGAATCTTGAGTACACATCTTCTTGTCTTAACTTCAATGATAAGATTTCAAGAAAATCAAAGTCCTGCTCCACATTCATTCGAATGTTTTGGTCAGTTCCCAATTTTGTACGTATTCTATATGACTTAGACATAATGTGGTTTTAAGATAAATACTTATTTATCCATTTTACTAATATAAACCCACAAGTATATGTTGTAAATTATTATTATTTGTAGTCAACGTTTTTAAGGTTCTTAACTCTAACCTTAATATCCTTCTCAGGGAATCTGACTTGATAGATTTGTGAAGGTTCCGCAAATATTGTTTCATCAACTAATTGTATCTCTTTTGTATCTGAATCCACATATCTCTGAGATGTCTCTGATGAAGAATATTGACCCCCAACTTTATTATAAACTTTAAGTTCTGTAATTGAAATTACACCTGCAACATCTTGAATAGTTTTCTTAATCTGAGATATAAATACGTTTCCACCCATAGTTCTATCTATTGGTGCCATATATTTAGACACCTCATCAATGATTTTAGTGATAACCGTACCTTGATTTTGACCTGAGTCCAATACAACAGATAAGTCATATTCCAAATCAATTACCTGACCAACGTTAACTGATATATAATCATTAATCATTCTATATTTTGATAGATAATTTGCAATGTTTTGTTTTAATGTGTTCGAAACTGTCTGAGTAAGACTACCGTTAGCATCATAAGATAATACGTTAATATTAATCTTATTGTCTTTTTCTGTAATAGCGGTCTTTGCAGGAGCCCCATATTTTCCTGGCATTTTTCTCACTAACGCATTATAATCATTGATAGTAACCGCCCTGTTTTGTGATGCATAATTAAATGTTACCATGTTTCTCACTTCCTCTATCGATGGTTGATTAGCTCCACCAATCGCAGCAGTAACATTATTAACAGTTAATGAATTGATTACTGTTTGGTTATTAGTATTCGAGGGTCCATTTACAAAGAAATTTACGGTACCCACCTGATTAATCGAGTTAACACCAATATTAGATGATGTACCACCACCCACTCTATATTTAACAAATAACGTGGTATTTGCTTTGACGGTCCTACCTAAACCAATATTATTTTGATAATCCTGAATTCTCATAGACACCCCATTTCTCGCAAACTCAGCGAGTTGGTCGTCAGGTGTCGTAGTTCCACCACCAAACTGTACTTTCATAAACCCTTGAGGTGTATATTCAGTGATAAATCTTTCTTCCGTATCAATATAACTACCAACCTTAATACCAGGTAAGTCGGATGGTTTTGTCGTATCTTCAACAAAAACAGTACTCTCAGCTAATGATTCAACCTCATACCATCTGTCTTGAGTATTCACAAATTCAGAGTAAGTTGGCGTTGACTGAAATGATGTACCATCTTTTTGAATAATATCAACAACCTCTAATACATTCTGTTCAGGTAAAAAGAATTCAAAGAACGGCTTAACATCATTAGGGTTGATTGTCTTTTTGAATACTTTAGTTAAACCATTAACAACAACCTCCCTTTTAGTAATAGTGTAATTAATTAATACATTATTAGAATCAAAGTTAGGTATTTTTGTTCTGTTAGGGAAACCTTCATTATTGTACTGTGAAGCAAAATCAATATCATAAACATTTTCAAATACCTGACCTGCACCAATCACTTGTGAACCGGCTCTTAAGATACCTAAGTACCTTGAATCTTCCTGGTCACCAAACGCTGGTACTGTTACAGAAAAATCAACAATCGAAACTGAAGGTCTGTTACCCGGTATTTTTAAACCATAAGTTCTGGCAATATTAAAGATTGATGAACGTTGCTGTGCGTATTGAAGAACCGTCTCTTGAATACTTCTATCAATGTGATAATTTAAGTTATCACCAATCGCAGCATTAAGGTCCATAAGAACAGAATATACCGCGGCATCATTAAAGTTATCGATTAATTCAGGATAATATTGTTTGGTATAATTTACCAAATCCTGTCTCAACCCTTCAAAGTCTCTTTCTGTGTATGAAATTTTCTTACTTGCCATCTACTATTAAATATTGATTATTATAAAATCTTTGGTTTGGAAAGTACTATCGGTAATAGTAAAATCTATTCTTAATTTCGCAGTATACTCTTCGACACCTCGACCAGGTATTCTATATATACCTCCAACACCTAACTTTTCTACATTTAATTCACCCTGAATATCTAAATCTTCTAAGTATGGTGTTATCGTTATCTCATTTATTGTTAAATTAGGTATGTAAGTTTCAACCGCATTTTCAATATCCGACTTAATTGCCTCAAAACTTGTCCCATCCATCGGTTCAAAAATAAATTCATATATTCTTGTACCAAAATCAGGTAAATAATATCTACTACCTTTTCTAGTTAGTATCAAATGTAGTAAGTCGGTCCTAATCTCCTCATCTGCCGTTTGAGAAAGCGAGAGATATTTCCCTTCTTTACTATCCTGAAAAGGAAAGTTAATTCCATATGTTTTACCGTCTGCCATTGTCTATAAATATCTTAACTAATTAAATTGCAAAAAAAAGAGGACCGAAGTCCTCTTTATCTTTATTAATTGCCATTTTTAACAATTATCCTTCACATGCCACACATTGAAGGTCGTTCAGATTTAGTTTCTTTCTTGCGAAAGCCTGAGCCGAGTTCATTGAGTGTTGATAGTATAATGTCTTTACTCCCAACTGCCAAGCTTCGATAAGAAGTTTGTTAACATCCCTTGTCGGCATGTCAGGTGAAATCATTAAGTTTAGTGACTGTGACTGGTCAATATAATCTTGACGAACCGCAGCTTGGTTAATAATTGAAGATTGGTTAATCTCTGAGAAAGTTCTAAACACATCTTTTTGTTCGTCACTTAGGAAGTCCAATTGTTGTACTGAACCATCATTCTTTTTAATGATAGACCAAACCTCTTTGGTGTCCTTACCCATCTCACCTAATAACTCTTTCAATACAGGATTTTTAATAGTTACCTTCATCTTAGCAACATCCTTGATGTAACAGTTAGACCAAATTGGTTCAATTGATTGTGATACCTGACCTAAGATAAACGCCGAAGATGTTGTCGGTGCAATTGCATTCAACGTAACATTTCTTCTACCGTAACCTTTTAAGTATTCAGGTTCCCCAAACATCTCAGCCAATTGTTCAGATGCTGCGTATGATTTTTCTTTAATTAACTTGAATACCTCAACGTTTAATCTTGCAGTTTCTCTTGTGTCAAACGGTAGTTCTTTTGACTGAAGTAATGAGTGCCACCCTAATACCCCTAAACCTAAAGCTCTTTGTCTCTTAGCGAAGTTGTATGCTTTTTCCATGTAGAAGAATGCTCTTTTACCTTCAATCGTACCATTATCCCTAATATCTTCAATCTTAGTTAAAAGTTCAGTTACAATTGCATCTAAGAACATTGTTAATGTTTCAACAGCATCAGTATCTTTCCACTCATCATAGTGAAGAACATTCATTGATGATAATACACAAACAAATGACTCTTCTTCAGAGTTATGTAATGCAATCTCAGAACATAAGTTAGAGTTGTAAATCGTCGCGTCTTTGTCTTTATAAACATCAACAGTCTTGTTGTTCATGGTATCATGGAACATGATGTATGGATAACCAATCTCACCACGTCTTTGGATTACCTTAGCCCAAATCGCTCTTTTGTCTTGGTCACCTGCAATCATCTCATTCATAAACTCATCGGTAACAGTAACACCGTGTGTCAAGTCTTGGATTGGGAATCCTTCAGTACCAATCTCTAAAAACTCCATAATATCAGGATGTTCTACTGGTAGGTAAGGTGAAAAACGACCTCTACGAGTTGAACCCTGAGAGATATTGTCCACAACGCTCTCAAACAGGTTCATAAAATGTACAGAACCAGGAGCTAACCCGTTGTCAGTAATCTCAGCACCACGATGTCTGATATTACCAAAGTAACCTGAAGTACCACCCCCCATTTTACTCATCTCACCAACTTCCGCTTGTGTATACAGAATTGACTCGATGTTATCACCGATGTTAGAACCGAAACAACTAACAGGTAAACCTCTTTTCTTACCAAAATTCGCCCATACAGGTGAAGATAATGAGTACCATCCTCTACCCATGTAGTCGTAAAATTTATCTGAGAACCCTTCAATACCTAATAATTTCTCTGCATGGTCAGCAATTGTTCTGACTCTTTGTAGTGGTTCTTCACCCTCACTAAGATATCCTCTTTGTAAGAATGTTATTGATTCTTCGTTAATCCAATCAAATGGTTTTCTTTTGCTCATTTTTTATATTTTTTTCTTAGAATAAATCGTTTGATGTAATCGATTTAGATTTTTTACTATAGTTAATACTTCTTTTATTGAAGAAATCGGTGTGTTTACTGGTTAGTATCTCGTCATCAAACCATTCAGTTGTTTCCAACAATGCTTCGTTGATTTCAAATAAACTATCAACACCAATGGAGTTTAATGATACATTGAATCTATGCTTAATAAATTCCATTGTTTGGTTTTTAGTTAAAAACTCCAAATCACCATCTTCAAAAATCCAATTAACAATTTCCGTTTCCGCCTCAAACGCATCCATCGTTGCCGCGATAAGGTCTTCTTTTAATTCGTCAGTCCACCATGTTGGGTTTTCAGATTTAATAATGTTTACAATATCAAAACCAAATCCAGCGTGGATATTTTCTTCTTTCGAGGTCGCTTCGACAGCATTACTAATACCTTTCAACATATTCTTATGTTTGTTGAACGACATAATAACTAAGAACTGAGAGAATAGTGAAACATTCTCAACGAACATTGAGAATAATACCACCGACTCAAAGTACTCACGGTCCTCTACAGATTTAGATGTTGCAATTGCTTTTTCTAAGTACTTAACTCTTCTACGAATTGCGGGAACCTGCATTAGATTCTCGAATTCTGAATTAAGACCCAACAACTGAATCAAGTGAGAATACGCATCAGCGTGTCTAACTTCTGATTCCGCAAATGTTGCACCTACATTACCAATTTCAGGTTTCGGCATCCTTTTGTAGATGTCACCCCAAAATGATTTAACTGCAACCTCAACCTGTGAAATCGCCAACATTGCTCTTCTAACTGCGGTTTTTTCACCTTTATCTAAATTCACTTTATAATCTTGAATATCTGAAGTGAAGTTAAATTCGGTATGAACCCAGTATGAGTGTCTAATAGCGTCCACATACTCACTTAAGTTAGGATACTCATAAGGTTTTAAATTAGTTCTTTTAGAGAAAATATTTGGTTGGTTCTTAGTTCGATATACGATATATTCCTTCGCAACATCATTAAGACCATTGTCCATTAATTTATTCTCCACCATGTCGTGAATCTCATCAACATTTGGGACTTTATCTTTGTCGTCTCTAAATAGACTTTTACGTGTAATTCTCGCAATTTTTTCAGCCATCTCATCATCGATTTCACTAACAGTTTGCATCGCTTTGAGTACTGCATATTTTATTTTTTCAGCTTCGAAGAGGACTTTTTCACCACTTCTTTTAATTACATAACGTTCTTCTTTACCATTCATAGTACTTGTGTTAACCATAATTTATTAATTTTTAATTTGTTTGACCCTCGCGTTGTTTACGCTTTTCCATAAGTTCCTTGATTCTGTCCCTCTGCTTCTCTTCTCTTTGTTCTTCTAAACCTAAGAAGGTCATACTTTGTTCAGTATCAATAACCAACATCTCATTATCATACTTACAGTTCTCAAATACAACACCGTCTTTACCAATACGAGATTTGGTAATTGCGATGGTTGCCAAGTTCATCTCCTTTTGTTGTAGTGATTTTGCAACTGAGATAATAACGTGACCAACCTGTGCCTTTTTAATAGAACCACCCATCTGGTCGGTAGTAACAACTTCTGATGAAATTGAAGAACGGTTACCCTGTGTTGCCGTCCATCCAACAATGTCCAACTCGTGACACATTGCTTCGAACGCTCTCATCACAGAACCCTCACTCTTCCATTCATCACCCAAGTTTTTGTCGGGAGTAATACAGTCGATATAATCAATAACCACCATATCAATCTTATTGCCTTCAGCTATCATCTTCCTAACCTGATTCTTAATCTGATTCATGGTCATCGTGTCCGATGGTAACTTCTTTAGAGTTAAAGAGTTCGTTGTGTTCTCCTTAATCTCTTTTACCTTATTCATCACATCATCTTTGTGATTTGATAAATTGTCAGGTGCAATATCCGTCCATAGTGTGAAGTGTTTACGTTGGATAATTTTTGGGTTGTCCTCAAAAAATACCTGAAGTACATTGTAACCTAAATTGAATGCGTGGTTTGAAATCTTTGTTAAGAATGTAGTTTTACCAACACCTGTAGGTGCTAAGATAACTCCAATCTCACCTTTCGCCAATCCACCCTTCATAAGGTTATCAATACCTGGTACCCCCATTGGGATTGGATGACGGTAATCATCGTCCAATACAGCATCCAAATTTGAGAATACGTCAGCAGTACCTGTATCCACCTCACCAACTTGTAAAGCTTCCCTTACCATTTCTTCCAAGTGGTCATACGACTCAAAATCACCTTTATCAATGATTTTTTGTGCACTAATCATAACCTTCTGTAATTCTTGTTGTTTACAGAATTTTAATGATTTTTCTTGAACGAAGTCCGCACCCTCAATAGGAGCATCTTTAACATCTTTTAACATATCAAAGACCATCTTTTGAGCCATCGGAGAGGTAATTTCACTCTTCGTTAGTTGTTCCAAAGTAGCAAATGTTGGAATATGTTCGTACTTGACGTAGTACTCCTTTACCATTTGCATAATGATTTTAAAATATTGATTATCAAAGTACTTCGGGTCCAACACATCAACAATGGAATTGGCAAAGTCTTTGTCAATAACAATGTTATTTAGAAGTTGTATTTGGAATGAGTTACCGAGGTAACCGAAGTTTTTTTCTTTTGACATATCAATCTAATTTTCTTTCGGGTAAATAATAAATATGGTTAAACTAAGTGATATTCCATATATTCATAAGACAAATCTTCACTTGAGAAAATCTCAGTTAATCCCCGAAGTGTACTTTTTAGTTGCGGGCGTATGTCTACGGTATATCTTATCTTAGGTGGGAACAATTTTGCGTCAATTATTTTATGACAAATTGTCTCTTCACCAAGACGAATTTTAATGTTGAAAATCTCAGGACCATCAGTATTTGAAGTATCCAAAATACTTGAGTCCAACGCAATTTGATTGTAATGGTCCAACATATACATGTTAGTTCTATCCTTCAAATGCTTCATCAAACGGTCACTGAATTCATTAATAAATTCAATAACATCAATACTCTTTCTTGCTTTAGGATTGTACCCTCTTACGTTGAAGTAACGTTGTACTACGATGTTTTCATTCAACATCAAAAGGAATTCCATTTTTGTTACGTCATTTTTTTCTTTCATAACTAATTTTTGTTTTTGTAACGTTTTTTTTCTTTTCTTGTTAGTTTCATAAACGGTGTTAAAAAATCTACCCAATCGTCATCTTGTTTGGGTAGGTACTTGAAGATTCCATCACTCATCATCATTCTCATTAGATTCTGATATCCTCTTCCTTCAGGGTCTAACTCTTCACTGTGGTAGAGCTCAACCTCCTCTTTACCTTCACTACTTATCATTGGGTCTGACAAATCTACAATTTTTTTGTTAATATCAAAGAAATCTTTTCCCAAAACCCCCCTTTTGGTGTTTCCTTCTTTGATACTTCTTAGAATCTTGCGTTTGTCCCCCTCAGATAGTAATTCTTCGGTTCGTTGTATAATATCGTCAACAGAAGTTGCTTTGTCCAATATATTAGGAAATAACTTCGCAAATGTCTTTTCACCCAATAAATGAATACCATCAATATTATCTGATTTATCACCAGCTAATATCTTAAATGTAACCACATTGTAGTGAGGTATTGAAATGTCTTTTAAAGGGATGTTATCTCCATCCTTATAGACTTTTCTATGGTTAGGTGAGTAGACCTCCACTTTATCCGAAATAAGTTGTGTAAGGTCTTTATCTGCCGAAAATATTGTTTTGTATTCGTCAATCGATATTTTACAGTAATATGCAATTCCATCATCAGCTTCACAACCATCAATGGTCACCTGACGGATAAACATCTCTTCTAAATATGATTTGACTCTCGATAACTGCCAATCAAAAGAAATCTTCTGTTGCTCGTTTAGAGTTTTCTTTCTATTTTTTTTGTATTGTTCAAGTAACTCTCTTCTTAGGGATGAATTGTTATTTCCATCCCAAAATACGATTACCTTGTCGTAGTTATACTCTATAAGGAATTTTTTGAGGGTACTCACAAAATGAAAGATACCTCCAATATGGTTACCCTCATGGTAGAACTCTCTCACTCCGTGAAATCCTATTTTGAATAAGTTGTTTCCGTCAACTAATAATGTCTTTGTCAAAATCCCTCAACTAAAGGTTATACTTCTTTTACTTCTTCCAATTTGTAATCACCTTCAGTTCCGATTACTTTTTTCCAGTATTCCGCCTGTTCAGACTTATATACCTCAATAGACTTCTTTTCTTCAGTGGATTCTTTTCCTGCTAAGAAACCATGTGGTGTAACGATAATTTTACCATCCTCATAACCTAATCCATTGATATGGTTTTTCATAACTGATACTTTCGTTCTAACAGCAAACTTAACTTTTCTTTTGTCTTTTACTGCCGCAATCTTATTAGTACCCGCATTTTTTTGGTTACCAAATAAGAATACCAATGATGAGTTCAACCAAATTGCCTCACCACCCTTTGCTTTAATTTTTGGTTGACCAAAAGGATTGTCAGGTAATTCAACCCACGGTTGGTTAACAATGACTAACGTGTTTTCATAATTTGAGGTAGCCTTTCTTGACCCCGCAATTCTTTGGTTAATTCCCATACCAATCTTATCCGCAAGTGTAGCCGCGTTGTGTTGCTTACCACCCTTACCGTCAAAGGTCATTTTACATGGTACTGAACCTACAGAGTCCCATAAGAATAACAAGTCGTATTCCAACTCACCCTTCTCTTGAGCATCTAACAATTCGTTGATGTAATCCGTGATTTGTTCAATATAATCAAAGTTGTTGTTAAATAGGAAAAATCCGTCCCAATCTAACTCACCCGTTTCTTCGTCCACCACTTCCTCACATTCAAACCCCATTGTCAATGCGTGGTCGAAAGACCATTTTTGTTCAGTGATAATAAAAACAGGTAGAATACCTTTCTTTTGTGCATCTACCGCAGTCTTAACCAACGCAGTTGTCTTACCAGTATCACTATGACCCAAGAACATATTCAAGTGACCAATAGCCGGACCTGGTACTCCTACCGCATCCAAAAACGCCTCACCCAAATCTAAAAACCTTTGTGGTTTATATTTTGCTGAAGTAGAGTATTTCTGCTTCAACGATTTGAAATCTTTTTTCTTTATTGCCATATTACTTAATTAAAAAGATGGTAAGGACAGAACGCCCTTACCATCGTGTTAGTTTTTTTTAGAACGGTAAGTCGTCATCGACTTTCGCTCCTGATTGTGGGTCTTCAACTTTAGTATTACTGTCGGACGCTACTGAACCTCCCAACGTTACTTCTGTATCGTCACCGTAAACATATTTTTTCAACTCTGTATCCCAAACAGGTGTTTCACCTCTTGCGATAGCTTCTAAGTACTCAACAGGTTTCTGAGCGTAAACGTCATTCCACGTCAACTCATCCTCAACCCATTCCTTCATTTGATTCTTATCAACATGAATTGGTGCTGGGTCGTCATACATAATAGTCTTAACTACCGTGTACTCAATACCTGATGGTGTTTTAGCTTTGGATAAATCAACAATTAGGTCACGACCTTCATTAGAATCAGTGATGTCACCTTTTTGTCTCCAAATTGGAATAATTTTATCCAAGATACCTTCTTGCTTGTAGTTATCCTTAAATCTCCAAAATTTAGGTCCGTGGTCTTCGTTTTCACGGTCAATAACCTTAACAATGTAGAATTTACGTGGACGGTATTGACGAGCCAATTCTTTGTCTGTGTCTTTACCTGTAGACATTAGTTCTTCATAAACCTCAGTAAGTGGTGAACGCTCACCGTCATTCTTACCGGGGTCGAATAGTTTAGTCCATTTACCGTCAATCTGTACCTCGTGGTACCACACCTCTTTGAAAGGTGATGAACCATCTGATGTCGGAAGGATACGGATTACTTTTTGACCTGATTTGGTCCCTTTAGGAAGATACGTTGTAAAGTATCTTTTTAGTCTGTCTTCTTGAGAGATTTTATTCCCTCCACCTGTACTTTGGGTGTTTTTTTCATACTGTGCTAACACAGCGTCGAGTGCATTTCCCATAATTTTTTCTTTTTACTCTGTTAATTGTTTCTCTTAAACTCAATAATAAGTATAGTCTTCAAACCTTAAAAGTCAACTAACTAAAAAGAAAAAGACCACCCTAATTGAGTGGTCTTTATTATAGTAAATTTTGTGTGTTAAGTCAAGTTATTCCTCGTCTTTAAATGGAGTATCAAAAGATTTTTTGATGTCAGCGTCAGAGAAATTCTCAACCTCATCAGAAGTCAAAACATACTCATTTTTACCTGTTTTTTCCATTTCCTCACTCTTATCGTCAAAGAAGTCAGTTAACTTTTGATTGTAAGGATAACTATCTAAACTTCTTAATTGTAGTTTTTCTTCAGGTGACTTTTCACGGTACTTCTCAACCTTAGCTTCGATATCGTTAATCTTTGTAAATATTTGGTCCATCTGAGATAACTTACCCTCTAAGTCATTTAACTTGTCAAACATTGAATCCATGTACTCGTCTTGTTTGTCTGAGATTTCGTTTTGTTTTGTAACCAAATCAGTAATGTCCAACTCTTCAGTATCTCCATCCATTTCTACATCAACACTCTCACCTGAGTCGTCTAACTTCTCAACATCGGGGTCAGTATCAACATCTACTGGTTCCGCAATTTCTTCAGTATCAGTATCCAAATCTAATTCATCACCACCTTCAGGTGCATCAACAGGCTCTTCTTGCTCCGTTAAATAAGAATTGATATTGTTATGTCTTTTTAACTCTTCTAATATTTTATTATCGATTGCCATAATATATTTTTTTAACCATTCAATAGTGTCTTAACACCATGAGGTGTCTCAACTTTAAGGGTTCTATTTACTTGTTTCGTATTATCGACTCTTTCAATAAGTCCATCTCTCATACTTACAGTGTAACAGTCTCCTGTGTCTAAGTCACAAACTTGTTTGTAACCATTTCCGGCATCTCTTTCAGTAATTCTAGTGTCTTTCGACAAATACTGGTCTAATAATGATTTTACGTTCATAATATTACTTTTATATATAAATATACAAAAAAAAGAAATTATCCCATTCTTGGTGTTTTAGTTACTTGCATACCATTTATCACCTAAGTCAAATAAAGGTACTACCTGTTCGTACCTTTGTTTAATATTCTTTTCACTATCATTAGCAGGACTACTGATAATTCTTTCAAACTCAGTGTCTGTAGAAATATTATCGTAAATGTACTTAATATATATTTTGGCAAACAAATCTTCATTTTTATCCTGGTATCTTGTACTACCAATCTGACGCATATCATTTATAACCGATGGTGTGGTTAATTTAGCCTTTATTGAATCAAGACTCTTTTTCCAATCATTAAAAGACGCCAACGGTCTTTGTCGCCCATTTACATTAACACAAGTTTGACCATTTAAATCATTAATTACGACACCTCTAATAACTGTATCTGTAGTTACATTACATGGATTATTATTATTGACGGTAACCTTACCATTATTAAATCCATTCTCAATCCATGGTATAAGCCCTATCATTTTTTGAATGTTTAAATTACCAAGTCTATATTTTTCTACGTGGTCTTTAATGTCAGCGTAAGACAATGTATCTGTAGTTAATGAAATATAATCAAGTCCAGCATACTGAGTCAGAGGACTACATAAAGTTGAAGACACTTCATTCACCTCACCATTAACTGTTGAATTTACGTTTGGTGTTGGAGTTGGAGACGGTGTTTCAGGCACTTGTGTTGTTTTTGGT